>Ga0182027_10003469_pt1 | contig 24951 bp, 21 predicted proteins | sample 712E1DmetaG_FD_121300 | JGI IMG/M metagenome (GOLD analysis project Ga0182027, IMG submission 121300) | Permafrost microbial communities from Stordalen Mire, Sweden - 712E1D metaG (Illumina Assembly) | ecosystem: Environmental > Terrestrial > Soil > Wetlands > Permafrost | place: Sweden...
ACTTTTCAACGAATATTTATCTTGATTTACTGAAACAACAGAAACCTAATAAATTTATTGTAATTGGCGGTCCGCCATGTCAACCTTTTTCTAAAGCAGGATATTGGGTTGGTAATAAATCTAGAAAAATAGAAAAAGACCCTCGCAATATGGTGGATGAGTATCTTAGGATAATCTTTGAATTAAAACCTGATGGTTTGCTTTTTGAAAATGTAGAAAGTATGCTTCATCCTACTAATAAAAAAGTAACTGATAGGATATTGAAAACCTTAGAAAAATATGGATATAAAGTTAAATTGATTCGCGCTTTAGCATTAGATTATGGAGTACCACAAAAAAGGAAAAGAATTTTTATTATAGGAACAAGAAAAGATTTTAAAGTTAAAGAGCCTAAAAAAACCCATTGTGCACCAGAATTTTGTAAAGAGTCAGGATTAAAGCCTTATGAGAACGTAGGTACTCACATTTCAAAATTTGATACTGATAAATATAAAGAACTTCAAGAGGTAACTATTAAGGGAACTTATGGAAAAGAATTGAAAATGGTACCTCCAGGAGAAAATTATATTTATTTAGCTAAAGAGGGTAAAACTGATAAATTTGAGGCAGGTAAAAGATTTTGGAGTTTCCTTTTAAAACTTCACCCAGATAGACCCTCTTGGACTATAGCTGCACAACCAGGTCCATGGGTAGGTCCGTTTCATTGGACTGCTAGGCGTCTTAGAGTTCCAGAAATAGCAGCTATCCAGACATTTCCAGAGGAGTATATATTCTGCGGTACCCGTCGTTCAATTCAAAAACAAATCGGCAATGCTGTACCTCCACTGATGGGTAAAGCAATGATTGAATTTCTTAAAGCAAACATGTGAGTAAAATGAAGAAAAAACCGACAGTAATAAGTATCTATGCAGGGGGAGGAGGGTTAGATATAGGTTTTAAGGATGCAGGATACAATATTATTTTTGCTACAGATTATTGGGAACCAGCTTGTGAAACATTAAAACTTAATTTTCCAGAAACTGAAGTGGTTTGTGACGATATACGAAATATTGAATTTAAAAAAATTAAAAAAAAATTAAAAAATAAAGAAGTCGATTGTGTGATAGGTGGTCCGCCATGTCCTGCATATTCAAAATCTAGATTTTATAGGACGGAAAAAAAGAGAGCATTAGAAGATGAAAATTCTTTTACTTTAACAGAATATTTTAGAGCGATAGAAGAGTTACAACCAAAAACATTTCTGTTTGAAAATGTTAATGGTTTCGTATATAAACCACACATTGACGCATTTGATTATTTGACTAAGAGGAGTCAAGAATTGGGATACAAAATATATTTCAAAGTTGTAAATGCTGCACTTTATGGTATTCCTCAGACAAGAGAAAGATTTATATGTATTGGTATCAAAAAAAACTTATCTGATTTTGATTATCCTAAAGAGACACATTATGATCCAAGTACTTATGACAAAGGTATTGATGTCAATAAGAAAAAGTGGGTTACATGTGGTGATTGCATTGGTGATATAGACTATGATTTGCCAGAAGATGCTAAAATGCAAGCAGGTTCTAAACATAAAGATTTATTGAAAAAGGTTCCTCCTGGAGAGAATTACCTATTTTTTACGAAAGAAAGAAATTATCCTAAACCATTGTTTAAGTGGCGTTCTAGGTATTGGTCATTTCTACTTAAATTGTCCCCTGATAGACCTTCATGGACAATTCAGGCAAGTCATTCAAATAATATGGGTCCATTTCATTGGAAAAATAGGTTCTTAAGGATACAAGAGATAAAACGTATACAAACATTTCCTGACAAATATAAAATAACAGGAGATTTCAAGGAGCAATGGCGTCAAATCGGCAATGCTGTACCTCCTAATTTAGCAAAGATTTTCGCGAAAGAGATTTATCTACAAGTATTATCAAAAAAGAAAAAATAAATTGACTTTCCAGCCTACTTCGTCAAGATAATCTTGCGGTATTGGTATCATCAATATTCGCTCGAATGCTTCCTTAAAACCATCAATCTCTAATCTTTTTGCTAAATGCAAAATTTGTTGTCTAGTCATACTTGCATCCGCTTCTACTACCATTATCTCTGTTCTGTTCCTCGATAGTCTCCAAAAAACTTTATCAGGATACTCAGAAACAATCTGACATCTTATCGTCAAATTCTTTAATATCTTCTTTGCATCCCTCATTTTTACATTCCCCCCAGCATTCCAGCCATTCTCTGGCAATTTTTTTTCATCAAATTTTTTTGCAGTCATTTAATCACACTCCGGGTTTCCCCAGTATAGAACAGATAATAATATATATAGACCTTAGAGTATATTTTATATAAAAGCAACTTTATAGACGCTGTGCTTTTCGCACTAATTCAGCAAAGACCTTACTCATTTCAGGGTCATTCACAATAGTATTTAGCACATCGTCACCAGTTTCTCTTTTCACAATTTCCTCTTGCAGAATTTTAATATCTAAGCCCATACCACAATTGCAGTATAATGCTGTCGCTGGTTGTTTCCACTTTTCAGGATTTTTTGGAAAAAGAACTTTGCATCTAGGACAGATTTTAGGTTCTAAAGATTTACGTTCTTGCACATCTGTAATTGATTCTTTTTCAGTTTGGAGACCTTTAGCTTTTCGCAGTTTTATATCAACTTCAGCTTCACCATAATGTAGATATGTTTCAGGCATATCTGAGGAGTTTACCCATCCTGCAAAAATACATAAATCTCTCTCATTAAAATTCTCTTTTTGTGCAAGCCAAGTTAATCGCGAATGTCTTAGCAGATGTGGATAAACATACTTATGCAATTTGGCACGTTCAGCATAAGTTCGCAATTTTATACCAGCAGTTCCCATAAATAACGGCGTACCATAGCGATTTGAAGAAAAATTAATGAATAAAAATGCATCATTATTAGTTTTGTAAGGATGATTATTTATCCATTCTGACAAATATAGTACACTATCAATCAAGCGAATTGTCCTTGTTCCTGTCTTGCCTGTAACTTTTATCTTTGCACCATAATCATCAAAAATTACATCCTTTATTTTTGCATTAAGTAGTTCAGATATTCGACAGGCACTATCATACAAAACACTAATTAATGCTCTATCTCTTACTACTGGACATACACTTATCATTTTCTTAATTTCTGATGGAGTAACTAAGTCGGACTCTTGTAAATTTCGCATCGTCTTTACTTTACGTATCCAAGAAACCTTATCAGTTAAACCACCGTCGAGCCATATAAAGAAATGCCTAAGCCTTATAGCATAGTTCCCGGCTGTACTGTCCTTTCGTCCTTGTCCTATTAATGATGCCTTAAAGTTAAGAATATCTTGTTTTACAACATCTCTAAAAGATTTATTTGTCCTCTCTGCAAAGAACTTAGCTGAAAAAATTGCTTGTCTTATAGTTTGTGGACTTAACTTCTTTTTTCCATCACCAGCAATTAATGATGTCAAATAGTCTCTAAGTATTGCTTTATCATATTCAGCGATTTTCGCTGTATCAATATATCTCTGTGCAAGTTGCACACCATTTTGTGGCCATATTAGTTCTGTTATTGCTTTCATCTTATACTAAAGGTATGCAAAAGTATTTATATCTCTTGAACATTTATTGATATAAATATACATAAAATAGCAGGATATAACAATCCTAATCATATTAAAACTAGGCTTATTTGAAGTTGAAAATATATTAACCCCGTAGATAACAACAAATGGATAATATAACTTCAATCATAAAAAAACCTGGCTAGAACATCCGCCTCCAGAGCGGAGAATGAGGGTTCGAATCCCTCCGTCCCCATATCTATTTCCTCTAGTTCTTTATTGCTTTAGCAACTATTTTTAGTGCAGCTTTTCAAAAGGTGCAGTAGAATCTCTACATCCTGTTTGTATTATTATGTCGCTTACGACCTTTTTTGGTGCAGCTTTTTTCTAAAAAGGTGCCGCGAAATCATTAAATTTAAATATCCTTATCAGAATAATCAATACTTGAGGGTGAGTAATCTGTTTTAATAGTGTGTTAACGGTGAATTTATGAGACAGGATGAAATCAATAGGGATTTAGGGTCGTACTTGCATGAACGCAAGGATAAGCCGCTGTTTGGAAGGAAGAGCAGCACGATGAACATCAAGCCAAGGCATGAATTTGATGATGAAGTAATCGTGAGGCATGAGATAGAGCGTGAATCAGTGCACGCTGATGAAAAAGCGCCTGCAGCCGTGCATCAGCAATCGCATGAGACGATGCAGCATCATGATGGCTCCGCATTCCATCACGTTGATAATGTAGCGCATGAAACAAGACCTTCGCATTATTTGCACGATACTAGCGTAAATGAACATATACAGCACAAGGAATCCACAACTCAACCTATTGAAGAATCTGATGAGACTAAAATAAAGGTTGAAGACGTGGATAAACCTGAAGAGGGCGGCGCTTTAAAGAAATTCTTCAAGAAATTAAGCTTTTCAAAGGATGATGAAGATGAAGGTTCGCACCAGATTGGTCACATGGACATGAGCGATAATCCAGAGATAACGATGGATGACGAGGAATTGCGGGAATTATTGCACGGACTTCACAACTGGATAATACAGTTGCCAAGCGACAAGCTTGAACGATTCAAGACTTCAAGAGAGTTCGAATTATACACGAAATATTTGCGCAAGCATAATCTTATAAAATAAATTTCATAAACTTTTATTGCATATAAAGTATATATCTCTTTATATGCAACACAAAAATTTGCTATATTGATTTTTTATTTGCGTAGCAAATTTTTTTTGTATAATAAATAGAAGGTGATTATAAAATGGAAAAGAATACTCCAATATATATTATGATAATGGTAGGCATGGTAGCATTAGTCGCTATCGTATACATGCTGACAAAACCTACGGTTCAGGCAAATACGCCCGATGTTCCAAATGCTCCTCCAGCGCCAGGCAATATAGGAATAAGCGGAAACGTCGTCGCGCAAGATGTAGCGCCGATAGACGGAGCAGCTGTTGGAAGATTCATATTCGGAGTCGTACTCATTGGCGCATGCATCTATGCATATAGAAAGTGGTAATGCCGCGATTTTTTTATGATATTTTTTCTATAATTAGAAAAGTGTTTTAGGGGGAATTGTATATGGACTTGAATGAAAAATTGACTCTTATCAAAAGGAATACTCAGGAAATAATTACTGAGGAAGAACTAGTAAAATTGCTTGAGGAGAAGAAGCATCCGTCAATATATCTTGGAACTTCCGTCACCGGAAGACCTCACATTGGATATTTTGCATGGGTGCAGAAGCTTGCAGACATGCTAAAAGCAGGCTTTAAGGTCAAGGTACTTTTGGCAGACATCCATGGCGCTCTTGACAATACGCCGTGGGATATACTCGAGAAGAGATATAAATATTATGAGATAGTGATACCTGCAATGATTGAAGCGATGGGCGGGGACTTAAAAAATTTTGAAATGGTCAAAGGATCAGATTTCCAGCTTGACAAAAAATATGTCATGGATATGCTCAAGATGTCAACACTCGCAAGTGTACGCGATACGACAAGGGCTGCAAGCGAAGTCGTAAAGATGGGCGACAATCCAAAGCTTTCAGGATTAATATATCCAATACTTCAAGCGCTCGATGAAGAATATCTTGATGTGGATATACAGATGGGAGCGATAGATCAAAGGAAAATATTGGTTTTTGCGCGTGAATTCATGCCTCAGATTGGCTACCGCGCAAGAATAGAATTGATGATTCCATTCATTAAAGGATTGACACAGGAAGGAAAGATGAGTAGTTCCATAAAGAATTCCAAGATAGACTTGCTCGACGATGAAAAGACAATCAAAGATAAATTAAAGAATGCATACTGTTCAGAAGGAGATCCGGAAAATGGTGTTTTCGAATTCGCTGAAACAGTCATCATGACACAGAAGGAAGACAAGAATGAAGAGTTTGTTATTGACAGACCTGAGAAATGGGGCGGACCTCTACGCTTTAAGACCAAACAGGAATTACGCGATGCATTCGTTTCAAAGAATCTTCATCCTATGGACTTGAAAGCAGGCGTTGGAGCAGAATTGAATAAACTACTCGATCCTATACGCAAAAAGTTCGAGCACGAACATGCAAAGAAGATATTGAAGGATGCATACGGGGAAGAGTAGATGAACATACTCTTCGATTGGGATGGAACTATTGCTCGACCTGAGATAGCTGCTGAAGCAGCTGCGAGAAGATTCAGGACGTTAGGAAAGAATATCGACAAAGAATGGCTTCATGAAGCCCAGAAGAACAACGATCATTACAAACTCAATAAGGAACTGATTTCTAAATATACAGGCGTAACTGATGACAAGGAATTAAAGACTATAATGACTGACATATTCAAGTTTCATTATCTTGCTGTCGTCAAAGAACATGCAGGCAAGACGTTGTATGATGGGATGTTTGATGTGGTGAAGAAATTGCACGATAAAGGTCATAAGATATGCATCGCTTCAACTATTCGTTCAGACATCATAAAGATCTCACTGGAAAAATTGGGCATGGACAAGTTCTTTCTGAAAGTTTATGCAAATACTCCTGACTTGAAATATTCTAAAAAAGATATTGTCGAGATGGCAAACAAGAATCTAGGCAGAACAGACTATATGATAGGCGACAAGGAAGAGGACATACTCGCTGGAAAGGCAGTCAAGGCAAAAACTATCTATGTCACATGGGGAGCAACAGATTCAGACCACAAGGACAAGTCTGATTATACAGCGAATACGCCTGAAGAATTGCTCAAGATACTCTATAAATAGAGATTCTAAAATTACCACCAGAAAAATACCATAAAATGAAATTGAATCATGAATTAAGTTACATCTATGAAGAGAATTATGCGCGCGCAGGAAAATGTGAATAGTCACGTCTCTACCACTTTCTCGTCTTGGGACCAGTATAAGCGTTTATTGCTCCTCGCAGTATCTTTATCGCAGGAGATTTCTTCTCGAACTGTTTCAGGACAAAATCCACCATGCGCGGGCTAGTTAGGAAATTTGATGCTGCCTCTCGCGTTTTCTCTTTTGTCTGTTCGCGCCTCATCTCTTCATATTCTCTTAAATCGTCAAGGAATATGTAGTCTTTGCCGCTTGGAATATAATATTTTGTAGTTATCAGTTCCGGAACATCATCAAAAATATTGTGAAGTTTTGTATTTGCTGCAGGTATCAATGTGATGACATGACCATTATATTTATTGAGCCATTCTGCATCATCGACAATCTTTTGCAGTCCCTTAAGTCCAATATCAACCTTAAGATTCTTTATCCCGAAAATTCTTGTATCGGCATAATCATATGTCAGCATGTCGAACTTGCCTAAATCAAATCTATACATAGGATCGACCAATCTCAAGTCTAATCCTATATTTGAAAGGTACAATCCTTTATTCTTCGATAGATATGGAATTATGTCTAAGAGCATAGTATTGGTAATCATAACTAGAATATTAAACTATCGACTAAAAAACCGAAGAATTTACGGGAAAACACGGAAGATTTACGGAAAAAAAGGTTTTTTTCGGAAGCGAGAAACCAATACATTTAAAAATTACATTGTATTACAATAGAATACGATGGAGAGTATAAGCATAAAATTTCAGGAAGACATCCTTGAGAAGATGGATAAATGCATCAGTAATCATAATTTCAATTCCCGAACTGAATTCATCAGGGAAGCTGTCAGAGATAAATTATCAGAACTATCACAGGATGAGTTAATCAAGGAATTCATGAAATTTCACGGAAAAGGCAAGCATCATAATACTACTGACGAGGATGATGTCAGGATTAAAGAGATTGTTGGCAAAGAATTACTGGCGGATTTGAAGAAGAGATTTAATCTTAAATAATTTCTTCAGGCTTTAAAGCAGCAACTATGTCTTTAAGATTTATGAAAAAATGCTTGTCTCTTGTGATTAGTATTGCATTGTGATTTCTTGCCTGAACTGCATTAAGACAATCCATGAAAGGGACATTTCTCTCTTTGGACAATTTTTCAGCCTCAACAGATTCAGATTCAGTCATATCTATCTTCTTAAGGATTTTGCATGCTATAAAAATAGCTAACATATCATCGACTTCTTTTCTGGAATAACCTGCATTCAACTCTCTGAATAACCCTTCAGAAAATATTATCTTATCCTTGCGTTTCAATATCTTCATGAAGAATTCTGTAGCATAAACACCGATAGGACTATAAGATTTGCTGAGTCTATTCTCATAAAAATCCCTCCAAACACATGTGTCGACTAGATAAAGAGTCATGAAAACAGAACGAGAAACACATTAATAAAACCATCGACGAGAAAACCGAAAGAACTGCGAAAAAATCCGGAAAATTTTCGAAAAAAAGGAGAATTTACGGAAAAGAATTATCATTTCCCTGAATGTATCTCGACGACATCGAGGTGCTTCAATGGATAATCCTTTCCTACAGGTAATTTCCTTTTGACGTCTATTGCCTTGATGAAGTTCTTTCCGAAATCTGTATGCAATCTGAATGCGAAATCAAGGGCAGTCGTTCCTGGAGGCATCAAAAAACAGTCAGGCAATACTCGTCCATATTGGTCTGTTAATTTATTGACTCCGCCTGGGAATATCGCGATATATTTCAAGACGTCCAAAACTGCTGTGTTTATCGCTTCCTGAATTCCAGTTGATCCCATCTTCTTTAGCACATTATCACGTATGTAATTCAATGCAAACTTCTGCTTGTCAGAGAGTTTTGATTCATCGATGAATTCGAAGTCTGAAGTTCCGGGAATATATTTTATCAATTGATGCTTTGACGCCTCTTTTAATGCGAGTTCAGATTCTGCGCTGCATGGAATTATCGTCAATTCAGGATGCTCCTTTTTTATCCTATGATAATTCTCCTGCGCTTTTGGAATGTCCATCTTGTTCGCTGCAATAATCATAGGTTTAGTTATTTTTCTTAACGATCTTGCTATGTTCATTAAGTCTGCATCAGTCCAAGATGTGACATGCTCCTTTGGAAGATTAAGCTTCTTCACAACATCCTCGACCATCTCTTCAGTGACCATTAGACCTGATAACTGTTTCCCCAAAGCCTTGCACGGGTCGCTGTGTTCCTGCTGCAATTGTCTTGCAAACCTTTCCCAGCCTTTATTGATTATTCCAAGATACCAATAGTCGATTTCTTCCTCTAAAAATGTTATATCATCATAAGGATCTCTCGAACCTGCAGTTGAGGGTTCTCCGCGTTCATTAGTCGCTCCTGCAAAATCCACGACGTGAATCAATGCGTGAGCCTGCCTCAAATCATCGAGCAATTGATTGCCAAGTCCCTTGCCTTCATGCGCTCCAGGAACTAACCCTGCGACATCTATGACATCCACAGGAACGAACCTTTTATGGTCTATACAGAAGCCTTCGCGAGGATTGCATTGAGTATTAAAGAATGTGTCTGTGCAGTCTATTTTTACAAAGCCAACTCCATGATTAGGTTTTATAGTTGCAAACGGATAGTTCGCTATCAGGACATCCATCAAAGTCGCTGCCTTAAAGAATGTAGATTTTCCTGTGTTTGGTTTCCCCACCACGCCTATCTGCATTTTATTTCACTCCGTATTTCCAGTTAGCGAATTTAACAATAGATTTAACTTCTATTTTTTCGTCTTTAATGAGTTGATTAATCAAATACCTTACACCTTGCCGAGTCATATTAAGACTGGTTGTAAGTTCATTAACGGTCAAATCTTCTTTGGACAACAAATTTAATAATATCTCTTTGTTGCCTGGTCTGTAAATTTTAGGCTTATTTATCCTTCCTATAAACTGCTGAATCTTTAGACCTTTAAAGCCTAAATCAGTCTCAGGATATATACTGAGAAGAACGAGATAGTCTTTATAAAATTTATCTAAAGCAGAAGATAAAATGTAGAGGCAAGCATATCCTTCTTTCTCGAGTTTTACAGAATTTTTGTAACCTAAATCATCGCACAATCTTGACAGATCTTTAATCAACTCCTGATTTTTCAAGCGAATAACAATCAAACACGAATCTACATGACCTTCGTCAATAATCATTCCTATCAAGAAAGCAAGTTTAGAATATGAATCTTTACCAAATAACTGCTCTGGAATCCTTGCAGTCTCAGATATAAAACTACGACGATTCAATCCATAATAAGTATACATCAATTCAGAAACGACAACAGGGGCATAAACCTGCGTAGTAGATGCGTTGTGTGTATAATCACTTCTGTAGCGTATTTTTCCGAATATAGACTCAATCTTCTTGATATATAGATCTCGATAATGCTTATCGTATTGTCTGTATAAAAAATAATCTTTCCTATTTTTGTGGCAATTCATCAAACAACCATCTCCGATATGATGTGCAACTAACATGTCAAAGATAGGAGTAATTTTGATTGGCAGAATAGGATATTCTATAAAATTGACGCCTTTAGTTGTTTTATATGCTATGATATTGTCTTGTAACTCAAAGAATGAAATATCTAGTAATAAACAGGAATTTATCAGAAGATGCAAGTCTGTGAAATACTTGAAGGAAGGCTTCAAATTGCTCTTGAATACCAAGAATGAAATGTCAGAATATTTTTTGAGAAGATGGTGAAATTTTGGCTTTGAACCATACTGTTGTTTAATCTGAATATTAACTAACTTCAAGAATTCCAATCTGACGCGGACACTTACCTTCGACCCTAATTCCCAAATGTTAATTTCCATACTAAAGCCTCCAGAGATGTTCTCCACTAAATGTAGGAACATCGACGGAGCAGTATGAGAAATTGACTGGAATTTATATACCTTAGGGGTGGATGTCCAGTGTGTCCAGTGATGGATAATCAGACTGTAAAAAGTATATACTTATCGTTCTACTTTTGTATCTTTGCCTTGAATGAAAATTCGACACGCTCATTGTTGTTTATCTTTTCAGAAACATCGTATATGACAAGCTTTGGAGCATATTCCTGGACAAATTCTTTTGCTTTTGATGCCACAAGTCTTTCTAAGCCCAATTCTTTTATTTTTGGAGTGTACTTCTCGAAAAATTTTTCTGTAGACAGCCTTGAATTATAATAAGTTTTTGAATATTTGCATAGAAAAATGCCTTTCTCAATAATGTCATTAAACTGACCAAAAAATGACAATAGTTCTCCAAACCCTTCATGTTTGTTCGTCCTGCGCTTATTTGTTCGTCCATCATAGTTATTTTTCTGCATATCAAGAGTATAGAGATATATATTCTTCAAAGCGCCTGCTACAATTTCCTGCGCGGCAAATGATGCTCTGTGCATAAAGCCTTTATCTAGAGAATTTCCGCTGCGAAAATAAAATTCTGCATATTCTGGCAGCGGCAGAATGACTTTGTCTGGATATTTCGGACCTTGATCTAAAATATCGTGTGCTTCCTTCAAATAAGGAATTGAATATGCTATAATATCTGAAGTATTCAAAGGATCAGTAGAATCTTTATTCATATAATTTGGAAGAATTGTTGAGGCATCGTATCTGTTAAATACATCCTCCAAGAGTTTCCATTTAGCAAGATAGCTTTCTTTCATTAAATATGGAGAGATGAACTCCTTAATTAAACTACCGCCAAAAAAACCGCAAAGCTTTCGGAAAATTCCGCAAAATTTACGACAAACTATTTAAAGCATCCGAAAGTACTATAGGCATGGTTAAAAAAGATATCGTCGATGCTATAATAGAAGAATCAGTCTTGGGAGGATTCAAAGGAGCGGCTAGGGGATATAATAAATCTGCAAAAGGAATATTGCATAAAATAGCCAATGTAAGTTTAGGAGTAATGAATGGGGCTATAGACCCTTGCGTAAGTACATTTACAGATTATCTGTCTACCTCAGAATATTGCGTGAAAAAAGACAAGCAAAAGATAGAATTGAAAATATTAAACAAGAATTATAGGATGAAACGTGTAATTGAGAATGCTACACATAATGGATTCTTCTATTCGTCATTGAAAGGAATGGATACTGATAATATAGAAGCCAAGATAAAACTCGATAAAAAAACTGAATTATGGACTTTAAACATAGTGAAGAATAACGGAAAATATGTCTTGGATAAAGCGATATATGGAAAGATACTCTTATATGAGCGAAAATGAAGCAAGAATTCTATGTCAGAAGCAGCGAATTGATTCCAGAGGATGAATGGATAAAAAAAATCAATAGTTTTAGGATTGATCCTGCGGATGAACTAACCGATTCTGAGTCGAAGATTGCGCTAGAAGTTCAAAGACTTGCGAACGAAGCCATAAAAGAAAGAATTGAAGGCGTTGATAGCGTCGGCATATGCTTCTCTGGCGGACTTGATTCTAGCTACATCGCTGCCATATGCAAGAAGTTTAAGGCAAACTTTACGTGCTACACAGTCGGTTTTCAGGATGGTCAATTCAGGCATCCTGAAGATATATCCTATGCAGAAGAAGTCGCAAAGCACCTTAAATTATCCGACGATGAATTCAAGCACAAGATATTCACGATAAAAGAGATAGAGCCTATAATAAGGAAGGCTACAATCATACTTACTGACGCGACAAAACATTATGGCATCAAGGTGAATAATGTCGTGAATGTCGGTGTAGGTTCTGTCGAAGTCGCCGCGCATTCCATATCAAAGCATGAGAAATTGTTCTTTTCTGGTCTAGGTTCTGAAGAGATATTTGCTGGATATGAAAGGCATAAACTTAATCCTACAAATGATGAATGCTTCGACGGATTATTGAAGATGTATCAAAGAGATCTTCTTAGGGATACTGCAATTCCTAGAACTCTCAAGTTTAGTTTTACTACGCCATTTCTCGACGAAGAATTGATGAAATATTCGATGAAGATTCCTGTAAAATTCAAGATTAATTCCCTTGGAACAAAGTTGATACTTAGAAAAGCTGGTGTTGAATACTTGGGAAAATATTCGCAAAGACCAAAGAAGGCTGCGCAGTACGGCTCGAATTTCGATAAGGCAATAGAGAAACTTCGGGCGATAGGCAAATTCAAGCATAAGCATGAATATTTAGAGAGTCTGGAATGATTTATGGGATGATTTTTGGAGAATAAAAAATATTATTTGTTTAGCAGGCTCGTATAGATGTGTTATCAAGTGTTAATCCGAGTTAATTGTAGATACAATATATACTCGAAGACTCGCTAGCAGCTAAACAAATACAAAAAATATGATTTTGCAGGTGACCAAATGAGATTTTCGAATTATGTATTGATATTTCTTCTATTGATGCTGTCAATAAGCGGGATTATGGGAGGATATAGTCTTATATCTAGTCCAGACGGGTTGAAACTTTCTATGCCGACGACATATCTTGCAAATACGCCATTCCGTAATTATCTTGTTCCTGGAATAATCCTGTTTTTATTTATGGGAATACTTCCTATAATTGCAGTCTATGGAATGATGAATCATAGAAAATCGAGAGTGTTTGAAATTCTCAACATCTACAAGGACAAGCATTGGTCATACGCATATTCAATATACGCCGGCATAATATTGATATTCTGGATAGATTTTCAGATAGCATTGATTGGATATCAACTGGCAGTACAATTCGTATATGCAATTTTAGGAGTCTTAATAATCATCGCGGCATTGTTGCCAGCAAACATACAATATGCCCTAAATACAGAAAATATTGATAAAGACAAGAATCATTCAAAGAGAAACAGGTGAGAACATGAAAACACATACAAAATATCTTACTGTCAAGACAAAAGAATTAAGAGAGATAGTCAACATAACGGAATTGGTCGAGGATGCCGTCGAGGAATCTGGAGTTTCAGAAGGATTGTGTTTGGTAAATGCAATGCACATAACGTCATCCGTCTTCATCAACGACAACGAATCTGGCTTGCACCAGGATTTCATGACTTGGCTCGAGGGATTAGCGCCGGAAAAACCTGACTACAAGCATCATCGCACAGGCGAAACTAATGCTGACGCGCATCTAAAGAGAACAATCATGGGACGCGAAGTTACGATCGCAATCACGAACGGCAAACTGGATTTCGGTCCATGGGAAGCAATATTCTACGGAGAGTTCGACGGACAGAGGGATAAGAGGATATTGATTAAGATTATTGGAGAATAAGATTCTAGTAGTTCGGACTGCTTTAGCAGTCCTTGAGTACTTTCGACGCGCCCTTTTGTAAAGGTCGCCGTGTGAATTCGACGGACAGAGGGATAAGAGGATATTAATTAAGATTGTGGGGGAGTAAATAATATGAATAGTATATATAATCTTCCTTGGTGGAAAGAAATACTCGAAGAATCGCCTAATAGAGTTGATTTTTTTCAAAGAATAAATTCTGATACCCTGTCAGAACGAATAAGAGATTATCTCCTGAATGAAAGAATGATAACTGCATTTCTAGACCACCACGTTTCGTATATATGGCTATTAAATATCTCAAGCGATAAATCTACTGGAAACATATTCCGAGAATCTCCGTGGAATCAATACAATTTCTGGATTGCAATGAGCAAAAATCAATCTTTGCAAGGACAAGCGTCTACTCTAATCCATGAATGTATACATGGAATCTATAGATCTGTTGGCAGTGATAACCAACACTCCAGCAACGAAAAAATAATACTGGGATTGGAGCAATCCTTTTTCAGCGACAATACAGATTTTTCAATAAATGTTTTCAAAAAATATAAACTAATCTACACGTAATTAATTACCCTATCTATCCTGATTCCATAAGAATTAGTATGTCGTTGGTGTTACGTCAGTGTTCTGTCCGTTTTCTCCGACTAGCATTTCGAAGTCATGCTGCCTTCCGTCAAATCTATTAAAACATCTTGTTCAATTCTTCTGTAGAATAAACTTGTATTATATTCTGTTGCTTTAATGCCTTATCTTGACTCCATATTGGGCAATGCAGTTTTAAGGCGAGCGCGAAATATTCTACATCGTTTTTGTCTGGGCAGATTCTTTTTGCTTCCGGAAGATATTTTTCTGTTTCCTCGTTAGGAATTGTTTTTATCCTCTTTTTTAGAACATCTAGGATTTCGTCTAGTTCTTCTTTGCTTCGCGTTGTCTTCTCCATGATTAATTTAGTATATTTGTCGAATTCTTCGAATATGAATTCTGGAGCAAAAACCTGTATATCTTCATGGAGTATTAATTCTTCTGTTTTTCCTCTTTTGATTAGCGCAGAAAATAATATGTTGGCATCTATAACTAAATTCATCTTTATTTATTCCTTCTTTTTGCCAGATTAGCGTTCAGTTCTTTCCCTAATTTTAGGGCATCTTCTTCTGTGAACGCGCTTTTTGCCTTAAATTTTTTTATAAGCTCTAAATCCCTGATTTTCCCGTCGAAAGCTTCTCTAGCTACTGCGCTCCAATTCATCTCTGCAAAAGTATCCATTCTGCTTTTTAGATCTTGCGGTATCGATAACGTTACATTTACCATTTATATCACCTCGTGTTAATATGTGTATTATGTGCTAATACGTATGAGTATTTAAATTTTTCTTTTTTTTTAATCATTTGCTTATCCCATCTCCACATAGAAGTAATATGTTGTTGTCAAATCGTTGTTCTGTCCGTTTTCTCCTAACGAGTATTTCGAAGTCGTGCAATCTTCTAGTCGTCTTGAATTTATATTCTTTTTTTCCATTACATTTTTAAATAAGTTTCATACGGATTATATTATTCATTATATTAATCGTTGATATCGATTATTTTCGTTTGTGGGGGTTGGAAGTTTGGCACTTAAAGTCATTTCTTTACTAGATATCTAGTTCAATCTCTATGTACATTCTACCTATAGTTCTATTATACCTAAAAAGGTATAATAGATATGCTTTTACAGTATAATGACTCATTATTGTTTTTTATTAATTGATTTATCCTCTTTCTTATTTGTGCTCCATTGATTTCAGCATTTTAGCGCGAAAAACCGCAACCTTTATAAAGGAAAGTTGGGATATTATACCATTAACAGTATAATTGTGAATTAATGTGGATACGTGGGTTTTATATCGTTTGATATAATGGTAATTTGATAGTAAGGGTTGCGTTTGATGATTGGAAATAAGCTTGAACAATCTATTATAGAAGTTTTCCAGAATGATCTGTCTTCTACTCATAGCATCAATCAGGTCTCAAAGATTCTAAAGAAATCGTATCCTATAATAAACAAGAAATCCAACATTTTTCTTAATGAAGGTGTCCTGAAAAAGATCAATATCGGAAAGTCCTACCAATGTTTTCTCGACTTGAATAATGAGAAGGCGAGAGTGCTTATGGCATTGAATGAGATAAGCCGCAAGGAATCATTCGCGCAGAAGAACAAGAATTCCGATATTTTGATGGATGAACTCTCGCAACTCTCGAAAAAATTCCGCATAGAGACTGTGCTGCTCTATAAGAAATCCCTGATATTCGTTACGCCTGACGTTGACAAGAAGGATGACATGATGCAGTTGTCCATCCTGACAAAGGATTATACTATGCTGTTTCTCGACCGATCAAGATTTCAGGAATATTTTGTCGACAATAAAGATCTGCAGAGATATCACATCATACTGTTGAATGTTGATCTATGCCTTAACATGCTTTCTGGGGTAGCAGATAGATTGCTTGTCAGCGGCATAATAAAAGACGATGGCAGCAAGAATAAAGAGGGCAAGAAGAATAAATGATAAAGAAAAGAAATGATTAACGACACTAGATTTGTGGATGGTGAAAGGAAAGTCTTGAAACGAGGCATGATATTATTCACAGTGCTGCTTCTTTCATTGATATTAATTCAGGGTGCTGCATCTTCCTTGAGCACTATAAAGATTGTAATTGATAATCAATCTTTTGGAAACACTCAAGCGTTGACACTGCACTTGTATACTTCAATTGATTCTATTGTCAATGGCTCAAATTCCCCGTCTGCTCTGCAGATTAACAATTCTCTTGACAATGTAGATTTCTCGACGTTATACGAATTGACTGTGCTAAAGAAGGACAGCTACGGTTCTCAGACTTCCGAAAGTTTCAAGTACTTCAATCAATTGCAGTTCCCTGTATCCTATAATATTTTGGATCATGGATATTATATATTCAGGCTTTCAAAGATATCCGACGGAAGAATAATATCTGAGTCAGCCTTCGACTACAGTATCGATGAGTTAACCAATAATACGACCAATGATGCGCTGAATTCAAGTCTTGTAAATGATACATTTAGTGATGTTTCCTTGTTGAATGATTCGATCATAAATTCGAGCAATTTCCCGATATATAATTCCAGTTACAATTCCACCTCTACTTGCAATTCTACTTCGAACTATTCTTCTACTTCGAACTATTCTTCTACTTCGAACTATTCTCTCAATGTCCTTGACAAGTGCAGCAATGTCTATCTGAAAATTGACAAGCATGATTATGTTATCGGTGAGGATGTAAAGATATTGTTCAGCAATATGTATGGCAACTCCGTAGACACGGAACTTTCCATATACAACTCGCATTCATCGTACAAGTTCATTGGAGATCCTGGCGATTCTGTATTCGCGCCAACTGAATCTGGCATGCATAATATATTGCTGTCGTGCAATGGTCAGATTATAGTCAATGAATCATTCAATGTCACAAGCGCAATAGTTTCAGTCAGTGACTCTCTTGTCGATTATGCCAATGCAACTTCTAACGTATCTGGCAATTCGATTCTGGGCAATGATTCAGGCAATAGCTCGAATGAAAGTTTCATGAACGTCGGCAACGATTCGACTATTAATGATTCAAATATAAATTCCACTCATGCGCCTATAATTATCCACAATGCGCATTCCGCACATTCACGTTCCTTAATCATCAGGAATTCTTTCGGAGATGAACATACAGGAACTATGGTGCTGAATAATCTTACTTCATACAACCTCTCTGATCTTCCTTCCGATATAGCTTACAGGCATAATCTTAGGAACGGATGGATTACTGTCAATGCATCTAAAAATCATGATGTTGAAAACATCAATGATTTGAATATTCCTAAACTTAAATTGCTTAAAGCACAAGTTGATATATTGTCTATTGCAGGAGAGAACAATCCTGTGATAAATCTGCTTAATGAATCTTCTGTCTCTGACAACTCTAATGTCGTCAATGATTCGAGCAACGTTGATGATTCGAATGTTTCTATCGTGGATAACTCCAGCATTGTCGATGTTATCAGCAGCGCTTCTATCGATTTATCCAATGTTCCTCAACTTGAGAATTCCATGATTGTCTTGAATGATTTGCTCATCAACCAGTCCGAATACGATAATTCGTCCGCTGAATTATATATCGAGGATGTTTCCAAGTCTGATGCAGCGCTTGACGGCTTTTTGGGAGTAGTTGCTGATTCTTATGCGATGGACTTATCGAACATGGAATTCTCTAATGGTACATTCACAAAGACTGCCGTCGGAAAGCAATTGTTCAAGTGCGTGAACTGGAATTATACTTCAAGGCAATGCGCAGGTTCATGGATTAAAGTTATGGACTTGACTCCTGGAACTAATTATAGCATTGATATATCTCCGGATGATCCAGGATACATCGAAGCTGGCGTTGCAACAGTCAACACATTGAAGTCACTGTATTATCCTAACGAGAATGTGGAGATTTCTATGGTCGTTCTCGATTCCCAAGGATTCCTAGTATCTGATGCAAATGTGACATTGACTATAATCGCTCCGAACAATGCTACGACTGTTCTTTCAAGTGATGATTTGCAAAGTGATAGCTTGCAGATTGCAATGACGCATAAAGGAATCTATTCTGCAAGTTTCTCTTCGACGGCTCTTGTTGGGAACTATTCGATGATAGTGCATGCAGTCTCGAGCCATTCTGATGGAATAGTCGACAGCACTATGGTATCTCAATTTACTGTCGAGACTAATCATACATTCGACATACTGCGTAATTCGCAGTCAACAATCGATCCTAATACTGAATTATTTGAGACGAGCATCGCCATCAATGCGAACATTCCTGTTTCAACATTTGATTATGTTGAATCCATCCCTTCAAGTTTTGTTGTCATTAATGTGTCTGGCGGCGTGAATTCAGATATAATTACCGTCGGCAATGTAAAGAAGATAATTTGGTACGGGATAACTAGCGGTTCAACTATTAGTTACAGTGCGCAAACGCCTTTGGATACTCCTAAAGTTTATGAGATTGGTCCTGGTGTCATAAAATATAATTATTTTTCGAGCAATGATTCATTCATTGAATCACGTCCATGGTTCCTTGCAATAGATCCAAATCCTGTAGTCTATGCAGGAGGATTCTTCATGTTCTGGGACGGGAACAGTACCATTCCTTCAAACTGGACTTGCGTCTCATGCAATCCTTCTGATCCATTCTATCAGAGATTCATCATGGGCGATTTCACATACGGCAGTACTGGTGGTACTGAATCGCATAACCACACGATAAATTATGTGAGCGAGACTCAAGGATCTCCAGCAACTGCTAGGACTACAACTGGTGTTCCTCAATCTGCATTAAACACTCACACTCACAATGGCATAAATAATGCAACTACTGGAAATGCTTCCAACTATCCAGTATTCAGGCAGCTTAGAGTTATAGCATATAATAGCAGCGGTGTTCCTGCATATATTCCTGCAGGAGCTATCGGTATATTCAATACTTCATCGCTTCCTACGAATTGGACAGCGTACAATGCGCAGAATGGATATTTCATATTCGCTAATGCCACACCGAATGCCACTGGAGGAAATGCTACTCATAATCATACGCTGACTATAAATCTTAGTGCATCAGCAGGCGCTGTCCAGAACACAAGACCTCCAGGTACAGCTGTAAACGTAGCTGCATATGCTCATACACATAACTCTTCTACTACAACTAATGGAATAAATAATAATCTTCCCCCCTATATTGATGTAGTCTTGGCGAAAGCTTCAAACAATACTCCTATTCCTTATGGTCAAGGATTTATAGGGATGTTCAATGGATCAATCGGTGATGGATGGATTAATATGTCAAATGTCGGACAGCCATTCTATAATAAAATCATACGAGCGAATGCAACTTATGGAGGCACAGGCGGAATAAATGTTAGTACTCACGCGAATATGAACATCACTGTTCGTCCGCCAAGCGCCAATGTAACAACCTCCTCTAATGGTGCTGGAACTATAAACACCTATTCGGATGCTACTCATAATCATACTGTTACAGTCTCTTTTACTAACGTATCAAACATTCCACCATACATAGATGTAATATTCGCTTACGCGAATGATTATCCTCCTCCAAGTATTTATAGCGTAAGCTGCTACAGGCTAGGGATTGGATGGACTAATTGCAATCTTGTAAAGTATGGCGACAACTTCTCGGCAATAAGAGTTAATGCATCGTCGAATAATCCTCTCAATCCAATAAATAATGTGTCATTCGTATTGACGAATACAGAACATAACACTACATACTTTAATGTTACACTGACGAGCAACACTTCAACATACTGGGTATATAATTTTACTGGGATGATTATATCTGATTCAGGTTCGTACAGTCTTGATGTATTGTCGAAGGAGAGCGCAAGATCAATGTTCCTTGAAACTAATTGGACTATTCCTTGGGGTAATATTTCTGTAAGAGTGTTAAGCCCTGTTTCAAGCATCAATATAACGCAGAACAGATTATTCAATTTCTCCGTCAATCTTTCATGTCTCGGAGGAGAATGTGATGATGTGAGTATAGTTCTTGATCCTCCAATTCCATGGTGGGATGGCAACTATAATTATCGTAAAGAGATAAACATCACAAACAGTTTAGCGGTAATTGTCAAGCAGAATTATAGCGTCAATATATCGCTCGACACTACAGGAAGCAAGTTCCTTGCGAATGGAAATGATATTCGAATAGTATATTATAATGGAACAGTGTGGAGAGAGATTGACAGGATCAATGAATCCGCATTCAATTCCTCGACGACGCAGATATGGTTCAAGCTTCAGGCAAATATTGCATCTAATGGATATGACGACGACTATTACGTCTATTACGGAAATCCTTATGGTATCAATCCTCCTGCAAACAAGAGCAAGGTATATTTATGGTTCGATGATTTCAATCGTGCAGATGTTGCTAATATAGTGACGCAAGGGCAATATAATAAGACTAATGGAGGAACATGGGCTATCGTCAATAATAAGCTAAGGTTTACTGCAGGAAGCGGCGATCCTAACAAGCTGATTGTGAATGCCTTGGGACTTGTTGCCGATGATGTTGATATGAAGATTAAATTTAATGTTACGGTATTTGCTGGAGGAGATGGGAGCAGATTCGGTTTAACGCAAAGGATGAATAGTACAGGAGGAGGATACAATTCTCTTATTCATAACGCCTTGAATACTCTAGACTTTTTGAATGATGCGCGCAGCTGGGGCACATCTGCTACTATCACTGCAGTAGCGTTGAACACTTGGTATAATATGCGTTATCAATCTTTTAATTCAACTATTCCTACAGCATCATCAAAGGTGTGGCTTAATTCTGTCGTCGAACCTGCAGCGTGGTCTTCTTCAGGAAATTATGGTGGTGGCGGCGCTGGTCCCAGAAATACTTCAGGCTACGCGGGTGTGGCTGGTCCTAATGCTGCTGATACTATATTCTTCGATGATCTGCAGATACGTTACATCATTGCGACTGAACCTGCAACGACGATGTATATTGAAGAATCAGGCAAGGGAGATATTCCTTTCGGCAGCGGCAGTCCATTCTATACAACAAATGCAAATCCTATATATCCTGCAAATGATTCATGCCTGTCAAACATGTATGGCGGCAAAACTTGCATGTTTACATGGACGTTAAATGCTACTGGAGGCATCAATAGGACTTGGTCGCTCTTTACAATAGCCACAGCAATTAATTGGTCATCGTATGTAACTTCGAATAATTCTTCGAAAGTCAATGTGACGATTATCGGAAACATCGCTCCTTTCGCTAATTCCATATGGGTTACGCCTACTGAAGCAGTTTATTATGAAGACTTGAATTGTTCATTCAATATTTCTGATGTGAATATTGGTGATTCATTGTCTGCGACTGTTAATTGGTACAAGAATGGCGCTTTTGCGACATCGCAAGGTTTTGGAAGTGTTGTCGATGGCAATGTTTATACGAGCACTTTAAGTTCTACTTATCTTACTATCGGAGATGTTTGGTATTGCGGTGTTGTTCCTTATGATGGGCAGGCGTATGGCGCTGAAGCTTATTCATCCAATGTAAGTATATTAGCGTCTCTGCCGCCTAAAATAGTATCAATGGAATGTTTGAAGAATAATGCTGTATGGGTTGCATGTCCGAATATATTATATAATACTACATTGAGCAAGGTTCGCGCCAATTGCACAAGCAGACTTAGTACACCTGCATCAGTATACTTTAGTTTGGCGAATATTGATGATTCATACACTTTCTTTTCAGGGACGACTTATGATAATAGCAGCGGCTTTTGGGTGTTTGATAATCCTGATGTATTGATAGCAGATTCCGGAGTGTTCAATCTTAGCGCAACATGCGTGGATGTGAATGGAACAAGCGGAGTAAACTCTACAAATTGGACTGTTCCATGGGGAATATTAAGTGTATCGTTAATTAATCCTACAGCTTCAGTCAATGTTACGCAGAATAAATATTTCAATTTCACATCGCAGATCAAGTGCATCGGCGGCGAATGCGGCTACATCAATGCAACTATCGATCCAGTCAATTGGTGGAATAATTCATGGAATTATCGCCGTACAGTCAACTTGACTGAAAGATCCAATAATAACCTTACTGAGTATCAGTTCAATGTGACCGTAAACACACAGTCATTGATAGCTGCAGGAAAGTTGAATAATGATTGTTCAGATTTGAGGTTTGTCACGAATAACAGTCCGTCGATATTGCTTAATTATTGGAATGAGACTTCATGCAATTCAGCTAATACATTGATATGGGTCAAATATAATCTTTCAGCGCTTTCATTCAACACTATATATATGTATTATGGCAACGTGAATGCCTCAGCATATTCAGATCCTTGGAATACAATGTTCTTGTATGAAAATATGCTAAGTTCTCCAGCAGGCGGTATCAGCGGAGACGCCAGATACGATTCTGTTCTTGACAGGATGAATATGACCAGCAATGTCAATAGTCAGCAGGGCTATCTATATTATTTTGCCAATCCTGGAGTAGGATTCTATGGTAGATACATGACTTATGCAGGCGGCGGTAATGGCGCTGATTCCACATACATTGCGATGTATGACAAGTCATGGAGTACGTTAAGGGAGGACTGCGTCGACGGAGGCTACCACTTTACTATCGATGAGTATGCAGGAAATGAGCGTAATCTCGTGCCTCCAACCAATAGGAATGCTGCAAGGATAGCTTTTATCAAGCAGCCTATAAATTTCTCGGCATCAGATCCTATAGCGCAATGCGATAACAGTTATGCTATAGCGCAGTGGATACCTCCTGCAAGATTGGATGATGCAGCGTGGCATACTATGGAGACATATTTTTATTATAACGGGACGTCTGCAAATGCATTAATATATTATGACGGCACATTAAGAGTCAATGGCACGGACAATTCCCCGCAGGATATTCTCAACGTCAGCAATAAATATTTTGCATTCGGAGCGCGTACTGGAGGATTGAACAATTATCACTGGATTGGCGCTCTGCGTCTAAGAAAATTCGTAAGGCCAGAACCTCTTGTGCAGATAGAGCCTGAAGTCGCGCAAATCAAGGGAGATATTCCTATGGGAAGCGGCAATCCATTCTATACAATAACTGCGAATCCAATGCTGCCTGCAAATAATTCATGTCTTGCAAACATGAAGTCCGGCGACTCGTGCAATACAACATGGACGATAAATGCCACAGGCATGCTATATATACCTTGGGAATTCTTTGTAACATACACGTCGCTAAATTATTCTGGGAAAGCGTTGACTAATATTACTAAAGTTATCAATATAACTATCATAGGCAACAGCGCGCCAGTCGCTTCGTCTGTAATTTTGGGTCCTAGCTATCCATTGCCTTCAGAGAACTTGACTTGTTCATTTATTATTACAGATATTAATTCTCAGGATACACTCAGTGCAAACATTACATGGTACAAGAATAATACATTATATAGTAAGATAACTCTCAACGTTTCTAATGGTGTTCTTGCAAACACAACACTTGGATCAGGCAATCTTACGCTCGGAGATTCTTGGAAGTGCGGCGTTCAGCCTTACGACCAGACATTGTATGGATTGCAGGTCAATTCAAGCAACTTGACTATTGTAAACAGCAAGCCTCCGACGATAAATAAGTTGGAGTGCCTCATAAACAATACTGTGTGGACTAATTGTTCAAAGCTTTCATTTGGTTCAAACCTTACTGGCGTTCGCGTTAATTGCACTACTGCATACAGACCCATCTCCAATGTATCATTTAATTTCTCGAATACGCCAGACAGCAAATTCTTTTTCAGGAATTTTACTTACACCAATATTAGTTCATACTGGACTTATTATCAGAACATCACTATAAATGATTCAGGAGAATTCTTAATGACTGCTTCATGCACGAATAATGAATCTGCGTCTGATTTCAAGACAGACAACTGGACTATTGCTTGGGGCACTATTGTAGTAACGCTCATCAATCCGAATGTCGACGGTTATGTAGAGTACAACAAGTTCTTCAATTTCACGGCGCAACTCAAGTGCATGGGCGGTGAATGCGGCAACTTGACTGCGATACTTGATCCAATGGATATTCCAAAGCAAGATACAACGCAGGATATTGTCTCTGGAAGCG
>Ga0182027_10003470_pt1 | contig 24942 bp, 25 predicted proteins | sample 712E1DmetaG_FD_121300 | JGI IMG/M metagenome (GOLD analysis project Ga0182027, IMG submission 121300) | Permafrost microbial communities from Stordalen Mire, Sweden - 712E1D metaG (Illumina Assembly) | ecosystem: Environmental > Terrestrial > Soil > Wetlands > Permafrost | place: Sweden...
CGAAAGTGGAGTTCGCGCCAGATTGTACCCCCCCCGGTTTTGTAATCAAGGCAAAGCGACCGTTCAATCAACCGCAATCCGGGCGCTATTGTACCCCCCCCGGTTTTGTAATCAAGGCAAAGCAACCAATGACGAAGCCTTCGCGGTCCGGCTATTGTACCCCCCCCGGTTTTGTAATCAAGGCAAAGCTGGCGTTGCCGGAATAAATCGGCAATTTGAATTGTACCCCCCCCGGTTTTGTAATCAAGGCAAAGCCAGGACCGCCTGGAGGTAGAGGTTGACCGTATTGTACCCCCACCGGTTTTGTAATCAAGGCAAAGCCACCGCGACTCCCTCCCTGGAAAAGATGGCATTGTACCCCCCCCGGTTTTGTAATCAAGGCAAAGCAACGGATGCAAATGGTATTCTGCAATCCGGATTGTACCCCCCCCGGTTTTGTAATCAAGGCAAAGCCCCAGCCCTGGCAATCCATGCCGAACAGTTATTGTACCCCCCCCGGTTTTGTAATCAAGGCAAAGCCTACGGGGTGACGATTTCAAACTCGACATTATTGTACCCCCCCCGGTTTTGTAATCAAGGCAAAGCCTCTGTGCTGGCCTACTGAACCCGACCAGTATTGTACCCCCCCCCGGTTTTGTAATCAAGGCAAAGCAAGAAACAGGCAAAGCCCAAACTCCATCGGGCCGATTTCTGGAATTGTACCCCGGGTTTTGGAAGCGGGGCAAAGAGGAAAGAGCCGGGACGGCTCTGCCACTCTGCTTCTGCCGGCCGCTTTTGGAAGCGGGGGGCGGAGGGAATAGTGAATTGTGAATGGTGAATGGTGAAAGGGGAATCCTGAAATCGGGACCGCTATACCGGCCTGCAAATGACAGCGGCCGGCGGCCGCCGCCACTCTGTCCTGCTGAATGAAGGCAAAACTTGAGGCCCGTTTTTGGGCTGGATTTTGGCGGGGGGGGCTGGCAGCATCGGCGCCATGAAGCCTTCAACTGGAGAAATTATCAGCGCGCCCTTCGGGGCGACGCACGACGGCAAAGCCGCGACTCTCTTCACCTTGCGCAATGGCAACGGGGTGGAAGTGCGGCTGACGAATTACGGCGGCATCGTCACCTCCTGGCTGGTCCCGGACCGTCGGGGCAAGCTGGGCGACGTGGTGCTGGGCTATGACAACCTGGAGGGGTATCTCGCGGCAACGCCCTATTTCGGCTGCGTGGTCGGGCGCTGCGGCAACCGCATCGCCAAAGGCCGGTTCACGCTCAACGGCGTCACCCGCCAACTGGCTGTCAATAATGGCCCGAACTCGCTGCACGGCGGATTGCGGGGATTTGACAAGGTGGTTTGGGAGGCGAAATCCTTGCTGGCGCCGGACGGCCCGGCGGTGGAATTGCGTTATCTCAGCCCGGACGGCGAGGAGGGGTTTCCCGGCAACTTGCGCGTCCTGGCGGTCTATACGCTGACGCGGGACAACGGGCTGCGGCTGGATTTCACCGCGATCACCGACCAGGACACGGTGGTCAACCTGACCCATCATTCCTATTTCAATCTGGCGGGGCAGGGCGATGTGCTCAGTCATTTCATGCAGATTAACGCGGATCAAATCACGCCGGTGGACAGCACGCTGATCCCGACCGGCAAGTTGCAATCGGTCACGGGCACGCCGTTTGATTTCCGCAAGCCGACGGCCATCGGCGCGCGCATCGAGGAGAAGGATGAGCAGTTGAAGTTTGGCGGCGGCTACGACCACAACTGGGTCCCGAACAAGGCGCCCAACCAACTGGCGGTCATCGCGCGGGTGACGGAGCGGACGTCGGGCCGGGTGCTGGAGGCGCTTTCGACCCAGCCCGGCGTGCAATTTTACAGCGGCAACTTTCTGGACGGGACGATCACCGGGAAAGGCGGATGGGTCTATCAACGCCGTCACGGCCTTTGCCTGGAGCCGCAGCATTTCCCGGATTCCATCAACCACCCGAACTTTCCCAGCGCGGTGCTCAAGACCGGGGAAACCTATCGGCACACCATTATCTATCGTTTCTCGACGGATTGAACCATTTTTCCTTTACCTTCCCGCTTTTCAGCATAAACTGGGGACATGGTGCCATTAGAAGCCAGCAAGCTGTTTTGTGAACTGTCGCCCGCGGACCTGGAGACGGCGCGGAAGGTGACGCAGGAACGGACTTTTTCGCACAATCAGACCATCTTCCAGGAAGGCGACCCGGGCGACGGCATTTACGTGGTGAAGGAGGGAATCGTCAACCTGACCAAAGTGGTGGCGCACGGGGAGGCCCGCCCCTTGTCGCGGGCGGTGGAGGGGGACCTGTTTGGAGAAATGGCGGTGCTGGACGATAATCCGCGCTCGCTGGGCGCGGTGGCCGAGGGCAAGGCCACGGTTTATTTCATCGCGCGGCAGGATTTTTTTAAACTGTTGGACCACACGCGCGGGCTGGCGGTGGCCATTGTGAAGGACAGCAGCAAGCGCCTGCGGGATTTCAATGACAAATACACCAGGGAAGTGCTGGAGGCGGAACGGCTGTCGCTGGTGGGCCGTTTTGCCAATTCCATTGTGCATGATTTGAAGAATCCGCTCAATATCATCGGCATCTCCGCCGACATGGCCTGCATGCCCTCGGCCACGACGGAATCGCGGCAGGTTTCCAAAGTGCGGATTCGCAAGCAGGTGGACCGCATCACGAACATGGTCAACGAACTGCTGGAGTTTGCCCAGGGGTCCAGCACGAGCTTCATTCTGGCCCGGGTGGATTACAGCGCGTTTGTCCTGCAATTGATCGAAGAAATTCAGCCCGAGGTCGCGCTCAAATCGGTGACGGTGGAGTACGTCAACCCGCCGCCGGGGGTCATGGTGCAGATCAACCCGCAACGCCTGGCGCGGGTGTTTCACAATTTTATCGGCAACGCCGCCGACGCGATGCCGGGCGGGGGCAAGGTCCGGTTGAGTTTCAGCGTCAACAGCGAACCGTCGGTGGTGACGGAACTCCACGACACCGGCAAGGGGATTCCGCCGCAAATGCTGGACCGGCTTTTCCAGGCATTTGCCACGTACGGCAAGGCCAACGGCACCGGCCTGGGGCTGTCCATTTGCAAGAAAATTATTCAGGACCATAAAGGGACCGTCTATGCCAGAAACGCGCCGGAGGGCGGCGCGGTTTTTGGCTTCACCTTGCCGCTTCCCAAGAACTAAACCCGTTGAGGCCGGAAGGGGGAGCGCCGGCTTGCAGCCGGCTTTGCGGTTGCGATGACGCTGAAAGCCGATTGAAAATCGGCGTTCCGGACTCGAAACCATGAATCGCATTCGATTACTGTCGGAACAGGTGGCCAACCAGATCGCGGCGGGCGAAGTGGTGGAACGCCCGGCCAGCGTTGTCAAGGAATTGGTGGAAAATTCCCTCGACGCCCAGGCCGCCCGCCTGACGGTGGAAATTCACGCCGGCGGGCGCAGCCTCATCCGCGTCACCGATGACGGCGTGGGCATGAGCCGCGACGACGCGCTGTTGAGCCTGGAACGCCATGCCACGAGCAAAATCCTGCGGGCGGAGGATTTGAGCGCGATCAGCACGATGGGATTTCGCGGCGAGGCGCTGCCGAGCATCGCCAGCGTCAGCCGTTTCACCCTCGCCACCCGCGAGCGCGACAGCGCCGCGCCCGAAGGCACCGAGATCCTGGTCAGCGGGGGAAGAATCCTCGCGGTCAAGAGTTGCGGCAGCGCTTTCGGCGCTTGCATTGAAGTGCGGCAATTGTTCTTCAATTTGCCCGCGCGCCGCAAATTCATGCGCGCCGATGAAACCGAGTCGGCGCACATCCAGCATTACCTGACGCTGGCCGCGCTGGCCTTTCCGGAAGTGGCGCTGGAATTCATCAAGGACGCCCGCACGGTCTGGCAATTGCCCGCCGTGCGAAAGGAAGACCGGCTGGGCGCGTTGCGCGAGCGATGGGGCGCGCTGGGCGGCGGCGAAGAAAGGCTGCTGGCGGTGGATTTCCGGGCGGATTTGCCGGCCACGCGCGAGGAAACCGAACGCGCGGCCGGCGCGGCCATTGTCACTCCGTCTCATCCGTTGCGCGTCTGGGGACTGATCGGGGCGCCGGGCGTCTCGCGGTCCAGCCGGGCGGAGCAGTATGTGTTTGTCAACCGGCGGCCGGTGGAAAATCGCGGGATCAATTATGCGTTGCTGGAGGGCTACCACACGGCGTTGATGAAAGACCAGTATCCGGTTTGCTGCCTGTTTCTGGAAGTCAACCCGGCGGAGGTGGACGTGAACATCCACCCGGCCAAGCGCGAGGTGAAGTTCCATCGCGAAAAGGGCATGCGCCAATTGCTGGCCCGGGCGATTCGGGAAACGCTTCTCAGTTACCACGCGCCTGCCAAGAGGGCGGCGGCCCGGGCCGTCGCGGCAACCGTTCCGATTCTCCCGCCCGCAACGAACCAGCCGGAGCTTCCAGAACTCGCTCCGCCGCCGGCTGGCGGTGCCGGCAGTGCGCCTGCTCTGTCGGATCGGTCGGATCGGTCGGATGGGATGAATGGGATGAATGGGATGAATGGGACGGATTTGCCAATCGGCAATCCGCAATCCGCAATCTGCAATCCGCAATCCGCAATCGGCAATGCCCCACCCGCTGAGCCTCCCGCTGCGGGGTTTGTTTTGCCATCCTCCATCCTCCATCCTCCATCCTCGCCCGCGGCGCCAGTGGCGCCCGCCGCGCCCGCCGCCCCGGTGCCGCTCCTGCAAGTTCCCTTGCGCCTGGTGGGGGTGGTCGGCCTGCTCTATGTGGTGCTGGAATCCGATCGCGGGCTGGTGTTGCTGGATCAACACGCGGCGCATGAACGGGTTCTGTTTGAACAAATGCTGCGCCGCCTGGAGGAATCCAGCGCCGCGCCCTCCCAACGGCTGCTGCTGCCGGAAACGGTGGAGTTGCCGGTGCGCGACGCCCATTTCCTGCGCGAGCAACTGCCCACCCTGGCCCGATTGGGCGTCGGTTTGAGCGAGTTTGGCGAACGCACATTCTTGCTGGACGCCCTGCCGCCCTTTGTCAAGACGGGCGACCCGCGCCAGTTTGTTCTCACGCTGGTGGATGAGTTGAAGGCGGCCGGCCAGGCGGTCAACACCCTGCGCCTGGGCGAGCACACCGTGGCCAAGACCGTCTGCCGTCACGCCGTCAAGGCGCACGATCCGCTGGCCCGGCCTGAGTTGGAGAATTTGATCGAGGACTTGCGCCATTGCGCCATGCCCTACACCTGTCCTCACGGCCGGCCCACGCTGATCGAAATGAATTTCCGCGAGTTGGAAAAGAAATTCGGCCGCGCGCAGTGAACGGCCTGGCGCCGTGAAGCGCCGCTCGAAAGAGTGCTCTCTCTTTGCCCGGCCAGCGGTGGAAGGGCCCATGGCGGCTTTCTGCCGAAAGCCGGTTACGAGGTTCCTGGGAAGCCCCGCCCTGCCATCCACGGGGGACGCGCCGCATTTTCGCGCAAAAGGCTTGCAGGGTTGGGGGCGGGTTGTTACATTGCGGTCACATTGGAGCCCCCCTCGCGGTGGCTTTCCTTGTTAGAGCAAAGCCAAAATCTGTGAAAATTTTTTGCGGCACATCCAATATCCCGCTGGCCAAGAGCATCACCGCCTCCATCGGCATGGAGCTGGGGAAATGCACCGTCAGCGCCTTCCCGGACGGGGAAACGTTCGTGAAGATCGAGGAGAATATCCGCGGCCAGGATGTGTTCATCGTGCAGTCCACCAGCCCGCCGGTCAACCATTACTTGATGGAGATGTTCATCATGATGGACGCGGTGCGGCGGGCCAGCGCGTCGCGGATCACCGCCGTCCTGCCTTTTTACGGATACGCGCGGCAGGACCGCAAGGACCAGCCGCGGGTGCCGATCACCGCCAAGCTGGTGGCCAATCTGCTGGTGGCCGCCGGGGCCAACCGCGTCTTGACGATGGACCTGCACGCGCAGCAAATCCAGGGCTTTTTCGACATCCCGGTGGATCATCTGTATGCGGCGCCGGTGATGTATGAATATCTGAAGACCAAGCGGATCCCGGATTTGGTGGTGGTCAGCCCGGATGTGGGAGGCCTGAAAATGGCGCACGCGTATTCGCAAGTGCTGGAAGCCGGGCTGGCGATTGTGGCCAAACGCCGCAAGAACGCGTCGGAAACCGAGGCGATGGCGGTCATCGGGGAAATTCGCGGGCGGAACGTGCTGCTGGTGGACGATTTGACGGAAACGGCTGGGACGCTGGTCAACGCGGCGACGCTGCTCAAGCACAAAGGGGCGAAGAAGATCATCGCCTGCGTGTCGCACGCCATTTTGAACGAAATCGGCATTGCCCGGCTCCGAAAATCTTGCATTGACGAATTGATAACAACTGATACCGTGCTGCGCCCTGCGATAGATGGGTTGAGAATCACCACCCTGTCGGTCGCCGGGTTGTTGGGCGAAGCGATCAAGCGAATCAATTGCAATTCGTCGGTCACTTCGTTGTTTGAATTCAAGGGGGGCCGGACCAGCTATTAGGTTAAGCTGGCGCTGGCCGCCCGATGGTATAGAATGTTGAAGAAATGAAATCTGTTGCATTGAGCGCTTTTCCGCGGACCCTGGGCCGGCGGGCTGGATCCAAGACCCTTCGCGCCTCGGGTCGCGTCCCGGCCGTCATTTACGGCAAACTCAACCCGCCCCAAAACCTTGAAATCAATCTCCAGGACATCCGGGATGTCATCCACGGGACCGCCTCGGAGAACATCCTGCTCAACCTGACTGTGCCAGGCGACGCCAAGCCCAACCGGCTGGCGATCATCCAGGAAATCCAGCACCATGTCCTCTCCAACCAGGTGCTGCACATTGATTTGCACGAAGTGGCCGAGAATGAAAAAGTCACCCTCACCGTGCCGGTGGACAGCCTGGGCGAAGCCTTGGGCGTCAGAACGGGGGGCGGCACGCTGGAACACGTTCTGTTCAAATTGAAAGTGCGCGCCCTGCCCAAAGATTTGCCGGAGAGCCTGGTCGTGGATGTCAGCCATCTGGAAATCGGCCAGGCCATTCACATCGGCGACATCAAAGCCCCGCCCGGAGTCGAAATCCTCGGCGACAAGCACATTTCCGTCCTGTCCGTTGCCGCGCCGATCTCCGAAGCCGAGGAAGCCGCCGCCCTCGAAGCGGCCACCGTCCCTGTTGGCGAAGTGGAGATGATCAAAGAGAAGAAGGAAGAGGGCGCCGAAGGGGAAGCCGAGCCGGAGGACAAGGCCGCCGCCAAGCCGGGCGAAAAAGTGGCGGCCAAGCCGGGCGAGAAAGTTGCCGCCAAACCGGGCGAGAAGGTTGCCGCCAAACCGGGCGAAAAAGTGGCCGCCAAGCCGGGCGAGAGAGTTGCCGCCAAGCCCGGCGAAAAAGCCGCTCCCTCCGCCGCCGAAAAGCCCGCGGAGAGGAAGGCCGAGCGGAAGACCGAGAGAAGGAAGTAGTTTTGCCGGTGGCGCAACACCCCGGGTTGGGGTTGCCAGGCAGGAAGCGCGCGCCGCATGGAGAATTTATATCTTATCGCGGGACTGGGGAATCCCGGCCGGGAGTATGCCGGCACACGGCACAACATTGGGTTCATGCTGGTGGAACAATTGGCGAGCCGCTGGCGCGCGCCCTGGGTGTTGGAGAGAAAGTTCAGTTCGCGCCTGGCACGGCTTGAATGGGAAGATAAGCGGGTCATTTTGTGCCAGCCGCAGACGTTCATGAACGCCAGCGGCGAGGCAGTGGCGGCCTTGCGCGGATTTTACCGCCTGCCGGGCGAGCAATTGCTCGTGGTGGTGGATGACGCGGATTTGCCCTTGGGGCAAATTCGCCTGCGGGCCAACGGGAGCAGCGGCGGACATCATGGATTGGAATCGGTGGAGCAGCAGATGGGGACGCGGGAGTATCCGCGTTTGCGGCTGGGGATCGGGCGGCGGGAAGACGATGGCCGGCAGATCAGCCAGTATGTGCTGGGCCGGTTTGCCGCCGCCGAGCGCCCGGCCGTGGCAGAAGTATTGTGCCGCGCCGGCCAGCAGGTGGAATGCTGGTTGAGCGCAGGACTCAAACAAGCAATGAACTATTTTAACGGGGCCGCACCGGCGCCGTTGCCAAAAGGAAAACCGTGAAACATTACGAAGGATTGTTCATCTTACACAGCGCCGCCCGCGAGGAATCGCTCAAGGAGACCATTGACAAGATCTCCGCCGAAATCACCGCGGCGGGCGGCAAGATCGAGACCGTTCAGAAAATGGACAAGAAGACCTTCGCCCGCGTCGCCGACCGCAAGCACAGCGCCGGCTACTACGTCAACATCCTCTTCGAGAGCGAACCCGCCGCCGTGGCGAAACTGCGCCAGCGCTTCGTCAACAACGAGGAGGTTTTTCGCGTTCTCTTTACCCGGGCCGCCGCGCCCAAGCCGCCCGCCCTGCCCGCCGCCGTCTAACCGATTCACCTTGTTATGGCCAACTTCAATAAAGTCATTCTCGCCGGGAACCTGACGCGCGACCCGGAGCTGCGTTACACCCCCAAGGGAACGGCAGTCGTGAAGATGGGCATGGCCATCAACCGCACTTGGAAAAGCGAAACCGGCGAAGCCAAGGAAGAGGTGACCTTTGTGGATGTGGAGGCCTGGGATCGCCAGGCCGAAGTCATCGCCCAATACATGCGCAAAGGCAGGCCGATTCTCGTGGAGGGCCGGCTCAAACTGGATACCTGGGAAGACAAAAACACCCACCAAAAAGTGTCCAAACTCAAAGTCCGCCTGGAGTCTTTCTCCTTCATTGACTCCAAAGCCCCCGATGCCGGCGCGGGCGGAGGCGGAGTGCCGTCCGGCGAACCGGCGCGCCGGCCCGACCCCCCGGCCAAACCCGCCGCCGCCGCCGGCCCGCCGGAGAACGGCGAAGCGCCGCCCGAAGAAGACGACGTGCCCTTTTAACCCATTTCGCCGGAACCACGGGTTCTTTCGCCTGCTTTCGGCCCTCAACCCCCTGATCATCTTATGGCAAAAACAGAAGTCATCCTCATTCAAAACATCGTTGGCTTGGGCGGAGAATCCGACCAGGTCAGAGTCACCGCCGGCTACGCCCGCAATTACTTGTTTCCCCAGGGCCTGGCCGTCCCTCTCAGCGCCACCAACAAGAAGCGCATTGATGCCCTCAAGCAGCGGCGCGGCGAACGCGAGGCCCATGAATTCAGCACCATGTCCGAGCTTTCCAAGAGCGTGTCCAACCTCATTGCCGTCATCGCGGTCAAGACCGGCGAGGATGGCAAGATGTTTGGCGCTGTCACCGCGGGCATGATCGCCGACCAGTTGAAGACCCAGTTCGACATCGTCCTGGAAAAAAGGAAGATTTTCCTGGAGCACCCCATCAAGACTTTGGGCGAGCACACCGTCGAGCTTCGCCTCCATTCCCAAGTCACCGCGCCCTTGAAAGTGCGCATCGAAAGCACTACCCCGCTCGCCGTCCCCGCGCCCCAGGCCGCCCCCGCCGAAGCCAGGGAATCGCGCGCCCGGACTGAATCCCGCGGCCATCGCCGCGCCGAAACCGCCCGCGCCGATGAATCCGCCGCCCCGGAATCCGCCGAAGCCGGCGCCCGTCCCGAAAAGAAACCGCGCGCGCCCAAGCCGGAAAAACACGACAAGCCGGAGAAGCAGGAGAAGCCCGAGAAACAGGAGAAGCGCGAGAAGCCGGAAAAAGCCGAAAAGGCGGAAAAAGCGGAAGGCAAGAAGGCCGAATAAGGCTGATTTGCGCGGAAGACGGTTAACCTGCATATTTCATGCTCCGCGCGAAATGCCAACAGTCTGGAGCGCCGACTTGTAGTCGGCTTTGTGGTCGCGAAGACGTTGAAAGCCGATTGAAAATCGGCGCTCCGAACCCGGAAGTATGAAATGTCCGGGTTAAGGACAGGCGCCTCCTGTTGCCAGGCTCCATGAGCAAAATCACCTTCCAAACCAGACTCAAGCGGCTCCAGCGCCAGCATGACCAACTGATCCGGCGTCCCAACCGCCCGCAGAAGATCGGCAACGGCATTTTTGACCGCTACGAGCATCCGGTGCTCACCGCCGAACACACCCCGTTGTTTTGGCGTTTTGATCTCAACCCCGCCGGCAATCCGCGCCTCATGACCCGGCTGGGCATCAACTGCGCCTTCAACGCCGGCGCCCTGGACTGGAACGGCCATGTTGTCTTGATGGCCCGCGTGGAAGGCTGGGACCGCAAGTCCTTCTTCGCCGTGGCCGAAAGCAAGAACGGCGTGGAGGGTTTTCGCTTCTGGGATTATCCGGTCCGCATGCCCGAACTGGACGACCAGGAAACCAACCTCTACGACATGCGCCTGGTGCGCCACCAGGACGGTTGGATTTACGGCCTGTTCTGCGCCGAGCGGCACGATGACTCCAAGCCCGGCGATCTGTCCGCCGCCATCGCCCGTTGCGGCATCGCCCGCACCCGCGACCTCCTGCGGTGGGAACGCCTGCCCGATCTCCAGACCGCCGGCTCCCTCCATCAGCGCAACTGCGTGCTCCACCCCGAATGGGTCCGCGGCAAATATGCCTTCTACACCCGGCCCATGACGGACTTCGCCGCGCCCGGTTCGGGGGATGGCATCGGCTGGGGGTTGTGCGACGACATTACCCGCCCTGTCATTAAGAAGGAGCAGATCATCGACCCCCGCTTTTACCATACCATCAAGGAAGGCAAGAACGGCCTCGGCCCCGCTCCCATCAAGACGAAGAAGGGCTGGCTCCATCTGGCTCATGGCGTGCGCAACACCGCCGCCGGATTGCGTTATGTCCTCTATATGTTCCTGTGCGATTTGAACGATCCCGCCAAGCTCCTCAAAACGCCCGGCGGCTATTTCATGGCCCCGGAAGGCGAGGAGCGCCTCGGCGATGTCTCCAACGTGCTTTTTGCCAACGGCTGGGTGGCCCGGCCCGATGGCGGCGTGTTCATTTACTATGGCTCCTCGGACACCCGCACCCACGTCGCCACCAGCACGGTGGACAAACTGCTTGATTACGTCCTCAACACGCCCGAAGACGGCATGCGCTCCAAAATTTGCGTGGACCAGCGCTGCCGGCTGATTGAGAAAAACCTGGCTCTCGCCGCCAAGCCTTGATGGGAGTTGGCTGTTCAAATCCCCTTTTTCATTCAGCCTTTAGCCTTTAGCCTTTAGCCTTCAGCCTTCAGCCTCTTCCCCCACTCCTCCAGCTTCATCCCGGAAACGATGCGCGAAGGGGCTGTCGCGACGGGGCTTGATTTGGGGGCGGGTTGGCCCCATGCTGGCGCAAATGGGAGTACCGATTACCCCAGCAACATTGACCGCCGCGCAACTGGCCGAGTTGAACCAGAAGCTCAGCCATATGCGCCACGAGATCAACAACCAGTTGGCCCTGGTGGTCACCGCCCTGGAATTGATGCGCTTGCGCCCCGAAATGCGCGACAAGATGCTCCTGACCATCAGCCAGCAACCGTCCGTGATCCTTGCCGAAGTGGCCAAATTCTCCGCCGAATTCGAGCGGGCCTTCGGCATCACCCGGGACTGAGAGCGATGGAGCCGACCGATGCGGAGTTGATCGCCGCCGTGATTCAAGGGGACACGGCCAGTTTTGAGCCGCTGATCCGCAAGTATCAGCCGCGCGTCTTTGCCACCGCCCGCCGCTATGCCCGCCGCGAGAGCGAGGTGGAGGACATCGTGCAGGAGGTCTTCATCAAGGCCTTCCAAAAACTGCGCGGCTTCCGCGGGGAGGCCCCCTTTGAACATTGGCTCATGCGCCTGGCGGTGCGGACGTGCTACGATTTCCTCCGCGCCCACCAGCGCAACCGGGAGACCTCGTTCACCGAACTGTCCCAGCCGGAAACGGACTGGCTGGAGCAATTCGTGGCCGAGCCGAGCCGAGCCGACGAACATGCCGAGGCGGCGCGGCAATTGATCGGGCGCATTCTGGGCCGGCTGTCGCCTTCGGCCCGGCTGGTCATCACCCTGCTGGAAATCGAAGAGCGGCCGGTGAAGGAAATTGCCGAAATCACCGGCTGGTCCGTTCCGCTGGTCAAAGTCCGCGCCTTTCGCGCCCGGGCGGAAATGCGGAAAATACTGGCGAGAATCACCAAAGAGAAGTATATGTAACCGTCTGGACAGGATGGCCGTCTGAATCAATAGCTGTTATGAATCCGAGCGATTTGCAAGCCAAACTGATCGAAGCAGCCCGCAAGGAACCGCTGCAAGACCAGGTTCCCTACGCCTTTGAGAAGCGCATCATGGCGTGTCTGGCCTCCTTGTCTCCGCTCAATTCCTGGGCCTTATGGGGACGGCCGCTTTGGCGCGCCGCTCTTTCGTGCGTGGCCATCACCCTGTTGTGCGGGATTTGGTCCCTGGCCTCCGCCCCCAAGGGAGACAATTCGGACAGTTTTGCCCAGGCGTTTGAGCGCGCGGTGTTTGCTTCGTCCGATCAGCACTTAGAGGATATTTGGTGAGCCCCTGGAAGGTCATCCTGGCCACCATGGTCATTTTCGTCTGTGGTGTGGTGACGGGCGCTTTGGTCGCAAGGACGGAAGGCCGGCGTCCTTCTCCCTACGGGTCCGGCGGCGGTTTCGGCACCGGCGGTCCGGGTCCGGGTCCGGTCTGGGATTTCATGCGCCGGCTGGATCAGGCTCACTTGGACCTTTCCACGGACCAGCATGATAAAATTGTAAAGATCATGCAGGACAGCTACGCCACCAACCACGCCATCCTCACTAAGATCAACCCGCAGTTGCAGGCGGAAAAGGAAAGGGCTCAGAAAGCCATCATCCAGTTGCTGGCACCGGAGCAACAGCAAAAATTCTCTGAATTGCTCAAGAAACCCGAGCCACGGGGAAGACGCGGCGGCGAAGGAGGAGCGTTCCTGCGGAACACCAACCGCTTTCAAAGCAATGGATTTCCGGAAGATGGCCGCGGCAGAATGGGCCGAAGAGGCCAAAACAACAGCCCTTCCACCAACGGCCCCTCGACCAACAACCTTTCCACCAACGTCCTCCCGCCCGCCAACCCCGCCACCAACGCCCCTTGATGGCGTGTAGCGTCGAGCCTGTGGCTCGACATCGGCGCACAGCGCCGACACTACAACAATTGGATTAAGGACGCTCCCCAAGAGTTTGCAATTTGGCCCGGACGGCTACAATGGGCGCCGGCATGGAGACCAACAAATACCATCGTCCGGGAGAACAGCGCGCCGCCGGGGTGGAAGACCTCTTTGCCATCGTTGCGCCCCGATACGATCTGATCAACGATCTCCAAAGCCTGGGCCTGCACCGCCATTGGAAGCGCACGCTGATCAAAATGGCCGGCGTTCAACCCGGCGAGCGCGCCCTGGATGTCTGCTGCGGCACAGGAGACGTGGCCTTTGCCCTCCATCAGCGCGGCGCCGCAGTGACAGCCCTGGACTTCAGCCCCGCCATGCTGGCCATCGCGCAACAGCGCGCCGACGATTGTCTCCCCCCCTGTAGCGGCGGTCTGCGACCGCCGCAAGTAGCGCCGCCGCAAATTGCGTCTCCGGTGCAATTTGTGCGCGGCGACGCCCTGCGGCTGCCCTTTGCCGGGGAAACATTCGATGTGGTGACGGTGGCCTACGGCTTGCGCAATTTGGCCGATTGGGAGCGCGGCCTGGAGGAAATGTGGCGGGTGGCCCGGCCCGGCGGGCGCCTGCTCGTGCTCGACTTCGGCAAGCCCGCCAACCCGGTCTGGCGCCGGTTGTATTTCGGTTACTTGAAATTCCTGGTTCCCTGCTTCGGCAAAATCCTCTGCAAAGACGCCGCCGCCTATTCCTACATTTTTGCCTCGCTTCAGAACTATCCCGCCCAGCGCGGCGTCGCCGCAAAGATGGAATCGCTCCATTGCGCCGGCATCCGGGTGCAGAACCTGATGGGCGGCGCGATGAGCATCAATTTCGGAAGGAAGTAGCCAAGGAATTGCGGATTGCGGATTGCGGATTGGAGGGCAAAAACGTCGGAATTCTCCTTCCGCCAATCCGCAATCTGCGGAGAATGGTGAATTGTGAATAGAGAATAGTGAAATGAAAACCTCCCCTTTTCCCAATTCAAAATTCAACATTCAGAATTCCATGCAATCCGCAATCCGCAATCCGCAATCCGCAATCACCTCACATCGCGTCCAACTGCCGGCGTTCCTTCTTGGTAGGCCGCCCCGATCCTTTCGGGCGCGCGAAGGGGTGGAAATACGGTTCGCGCGGCTTCTCCCATTCCGAGGCGGGAGTCTGGTCTTCGGCGTATTCCTTGGCGGCGGCCGCGCCGACGCGGCGCTCGAGCAACCGCAACACCTTGAACGTGCGGGTCATTTGATCCTTCTTCACCACGATCACGTCCTGGATTCGCACCTGGCGCGAGGGCTTGACCGGCTGGCCGGAGATTTGGACATGGCCATGCCGGCATGAATCCGAAGCCAGGCTGCGGGTCTTAAAAACCCGCGCCGCCCAGAGCCACTTGTCAATCCGCACCGAATCGCCAGAAAACATGGAATAATAAAATAGTTGTAACAACGCGGGGCATTTCAGGGTATCGCCGGCCGCATTAGAAATTGAGTTACGCCACCATAGTCATCACGTCTTATGCCTACATCTTCCAAGCTGCTCAACAAAGGATGTTCTATATCTGCCAGATTTCCAAGTTTGCTGGTCCATGTCCTGGAATCTACCTGTCGTGCGGCATGGGTCACGTTGCCGGCTTGATTCACATAAAGCGCGATCTTCTCAAAGCCTTCCTGGTACTCACCGTTCGCACACGGTTCAAATCCACCCTCATAGCGATAAAGCTCGATCATGGTTGGCAAGCTTGTATTTCTTGGAAGTTTATCCGCGGGCCAATAATATCCCCATATTGGGAGGGGCGAATACCAGTCGTCGTGATCGTGAAGCGCGAAAGCGAAGCAATTGTAATCAGAGGTGGCTTCGCTGGTTTTTTTCCAGCCATCTGCCGCCAGTTTTGGGAAATCCCGTTCTATCTCTTGATCTAGCATTAAATGTAACCGTTGCTTTGACCCCAAGCCAGCCAGGCATCAACCGCTTCCCTAAACTTCATTCCTGGCTTCGCCTTGTCGTCGCGAGTAATTATGGCAAGCGCCCAAATCCAGTGCCCCTTGGTTCTTTTGAGTTCTTTAAAGATAAACGGTAAAGCATCCTCTCCCATCCCGATTATTTTCTGGTATGCCGGATGCAAGACCATTTGCTCCGCCGAGGACATTTTTCCGGTTTCACGATACCATGTGCTGGCAAGCTCATGAAACTCTTCCTGTAATTTCTTCGGATCCGGCAGGGCCTTTTTCGGATTTTCTATTGTGGTGGGTGAAGGCATAACGCGCTGACTTTCGCCAGTCAAATCTTGTTTTTCATTGTTCCGCTCACAATAAACATGCGCAGCCGCGCAAGCGCAACATGTTTTTTCGCGTAATGCTTCGGTCGTGGATTGTCCGCTCAACCCTACTGCACCGGCAGGGTGATGCTGAAAACTGTCCCGATGCCCGGACGGGAGCGGATTCGAACCTTGCCGCGATGGGTCTCGATGACGCGGCCCACGATGGCCAGGCCCAAACCGGTCCCGCGCTGTTTGGTGGTGCCGAGCAGGGAGGTGAAGGCGCGGCGGCGCTGCTCTTCCGGCATGCCCTGGCCGGTGTCCTGGAACTCAATCAGGATGTGCGTCGGCTTGGAGCGGGTGCGCGGCAGGCACAAGGCCCGCGTGGAAATGGTCAGCGTGCCGCCGCCGGGCATGGCCTCCACCGCGTTGAGGGTGAGGTTGAGAAAAGCCTGGGCCAGTTGCGTGGCGTCGGCCATGACCGGCGGCAGGCCGGGGTCCAGCCGGCGCACCAACTCGATGCGCTGGTTGCGCATCTTGTGCCGCGTCAGCAGGCCCAGATCGTCCAGCAATTGATTGAGGTTGACGGCGCTCAAATTCGGCTCGGTGCTGCGCGCAAAATCCAGAATCTGCTCCACGATCTTGTTCAGATGCTCCATTTTCTCCCGCAGGATGGCGTCGTCCTTCACCCGCGGATCGCCCGGCGCAAATTCCAGGCCGAGCGAATGGTAGAGCATTTTCATCACGGTCAGGGGATTGCGGATTTCATGGGCGACTTCCGCGGCCAGCAGGCCGAGGGCGGAAAATTTTTCGTTTTGACGCAACTGCTCCTCGACATCCACGACCCGCTCGTAGAGGCGCGCCCTTTCCATGGCAATGGCCGACAATTCCGCCAGCGCGCGCAATATGTGGATTTCCTCGTTGGAAAAACTGCGCGGCGCGGCGGTATAGACGTTGAGGGTGCCGATGGCCTGCCCGCCAAAGACCAGCGGGGCGCTGAGCAGGGACACCAGCCCTTCGCGGCGGGCCATGGCCACGTTTTGATACAGGGCCGATGTCTGGACGTTCTCCAGTTGCATGGGTTTCTTGCGCCGGAAAACGATCCCCAGGAAACTGTCGTCCAGGCTCAACTTGGGCTTGTTGAGGTAAGCCTCGCCGGCTCCGTAGCTGGCGCGCAGTTCCAGCAATTCCCCGCTTTCATCCAGCATCATGATCGAGGCCATCTTGGCTTCCATGAGCGTGCAGGCTTCGCGGGCGATGATGGGGAGCGCCTCGTTGAGGTTGAGGGTCGAATTGATGGTCTGGCTGACGCTGACCAGCGTTTCCAGCAGCCGCGCCTTGAGGCGGGATTGCTCGAAAAGCCAGGTGTTGTGGATCACCTTGGCCGCCTGCGCCGACAACGCCTCCAGCAATTCCTGGTCCGCCTGGCTGAAGGCGTCCTCGCGGTCGGCATCCACATTGAGAACGCCGCGCACTTCGCCCAGGACCTCCAGCGGCACGGCCAGCTCCGAGCGCACTTCGCGGCGCAACAGGACGTAGCGCGGGTCGCGGCGGACATCGCCGATGCGGACGGGCCGGGCGTGCTGGGCCACCCAGCCGGTGATGCCCTGGCCGACGCGCAGCTTGAGCTGCGCGGCCTCGGGCGGCAAGCCGGTGGAGGCCTCGATTTCCAGCAGGTTGTTGTTCGGATTGATCAGCACCACCGAACCGCTGGAGGCGCGCATCAGCCGCACCGCCTCCTGCAATATCAGCCGCAACGCCTGCGGCGGGTCCAGCGTGGAATGGATGACATTGCTGACTTGGTAAAGCAACTGCAGCCGTTCGTGAGCGGCTTTTAATTTCTCCAGGTCGTCCGTCATGGCGATCCGTTCAAAGCAATTTCGGCCTCAGCGCGTCCGCCAGATCAACACCAGCCCGGCCAGGCCAAACACCAGGTTCGGCAGCCAGGCCGCCAGAAACGGCGGCAATGTCCCCCCCACTCCCAGGCCCATGGCGATGCGCTGCATGATAAAATAGCCGAAACAAATAAAAAGGCTGCTCGCCACGCCGGCAAACACATTCTGCCGCCCGGCGCGCGCCCCAAACGGGAGCGCGATCAACACCACCGTCAGGCAGGTGAACGGCTCGGCCAGCCGGCACTGGAATTGGGTCATCAGCTTGGCCCGATCCGCCTTCTCCTGGCGCGGATGCAGGCGCAGATAAGTTCGGATTTCCCGAATGGAAAGCTGCGGCTTCCGCGCCGCCTCTTCCGGGCTTAACGCCCTGACCTTGAGCTCGCTCTTGATCCAGGCCGGCGTTTCCGACAGCGTGAGCGCCAGCACCGCATGCGGCTTCTGGCCGGGCAGCGGGTTGGTATTCGTCGGCGAAGCCGATTGAGTCACCCAGTCCTCCACATTGAAAAAGACCCACTGCCCGTTGGTATAAATTCCCCGGTCCGCTTTAATCCAGCGGAAGGAGCCGTCCGCGCGGTCCCAGAGGATGTGCGGGGCGGTCATCTGCCCCGTGGCCTGGTTGTATTTGTCAATGGACCAATGGCGACCCTCCGCCTGGTTGTCCAGTTGCAGTTTCGGGATCCAGTCCCGGTCGGCGGCATTCGGATCGTGGCGATGTTTGATTTCCTCAGCCCGGTCGTCCGACGGCGGGACCAACAATTCATTCATCGCCAGCACCACCAGCCCGGACAAAATCCCGACCGCAAAATACGGCAGCGACAGCCGCCACAAACCCACCCCCGACGTGCGCATCGCCGTCAATTCATTGTGGCGGCTGTGATTGGTCAAGGCGTAAAGCAGCGCGAGCAACAGCGAGACCGGAATGACAATCGTCACCAGGATCTCCGGCAGCGTCACCACATAATACTCCGCGATGTCGCCGGGGGTCAGGTGTCTTTCCTGAAAGCTGTTGATTCTGAAAATCAGATCAAACGCGACATAAAAAATCAGGAAACCGCCCAAACAATAAGCCAGCGGCACGAACAATCCCCGCAACAAATAGCGGTCCAACAATCGCATCCTGGGGATCATGCCGCTTCTGCGCCGCGCTTTACGAGGTTTTTCGCCGCGAGCATTGGGGAGCGCGACCGTCCCGGTCGCTGTGGGGCGCGTCTCGCGCCCCACTTCTTTGCCGGTTCCTTCGTTCGCTTCTGTAAAAACTATTTTCTCGCCGCGCGGTTGAACGCCACCGCCTCCTCATACCGCACGCCGTTCCCGCCGAAAATATCCAGCGCCGAGCCGATGGTCAGGTCAACCCGGCCCGCGCCCGCCTGCGCCACGTCCTCCAAATCCCGCAGCGCCCTGGCCCCGCCGGCGTAGGTCACAGGAATGGGCGACCCCCGGCCCAGCCGCTCCACCAGTTCCAGGTCCACCCCGCGGCAAAGTCCTTCCACATCCACCGCATGGACCAGGAATTCATCGCACCACCGCGCCAGTTCCCGCAATGTCCGCTCCTCCACTTTCAAGGCGGTGAATTTCTGCCAGCGGTCGGTTACCACAAAATAATCCCCCTCCTTGCGGCGGCAGCTCAAATCCAGCGTCACCCGCTTCTTTCCCAGCGCCGCCGTCAATTGCCGCAAACGCTCCTCCTCCAACTGCCCTTCCCGAAAAATCCACGAAGTCACGATCACATGCGAAGCCCCCGCGTCCAGGAACGGCCGCGCGTTGTCCGCGTTGAGGCCGCCGCCGATCTGCAATCCGCCGGGAAAAGCCGCCAGCGCCTCGCGCGCCGCCGTTTCATTTCCCGGCCCGAGCATGATGACGTGCCCGCCGCGCAGATCATCGCGCCGGTACAGCTCGGCGAACCAGCGCGCGGGCTGTTCGGAAACAAAATTCGTGCGCAACGCCGCCGGGTCCCCGCTCAGGGAGCCGCCGACGATTTGTTTGACCTTCCCCTCGTGCAGATCAATGCAGGGCCTGAACATGCCATCAAACTAAGGCTGCTCCGCGCCCCTGCAAAGGCCAAATTGCGCGGAGGGTGGAAAGAAGGGGACTTGCCGGGGAGGCGCCAAGGGGATAAGTTCCAGGTGCGGCTGGCGCGGCGGCTGCGTCGGGAAACGACGATGAAGCCCGAAGTGGATCGCGAGGCGGCTGCACCTGGGAAGTTGGACCTATGTCTCCAACCTGCTGCATGAAAAACGAAACCACTAAACTTGTGTCAATAATGAGGTGACACCGGCCCTGTCCAGCCGCTCACTCGATCCGAAAACCGAGATTACCCCGGAACTATTGCTCAACCTCACCACCGGCAGTCAATAAAATACAAAGGAGAACCAATATGACTATCCAACCCCACAACACGATGGCGAAGCCCGTCCGCTGGCGCGGCTTTTGCCCGGCCTCAATCGTCGCCGCCGCGCTCCTGTCCGGCGTTCTAACGCCCGCGTCCGCCCCGGCGGCGGACACGAATCAGCCGTCCAAGTTCCTGCTTGGCGCTGACATCTCCGCGCTGGCTTCCGGAGGCCGCGGCGGGCGGGGAGGCGGCGGCCGCGGCTACCAGGACCATGGGAAAACCAACGATGAAATGTCCATTCTGTTCAATCACGGCTGGACCCTTTTCCGCCTGCGCGTTTTTGTCTCGCCGGTGCGGAGCGCGCCCAACAACTCGCTGGAAAACACCATCGGGCTGGCGAAAAAGGTCAAGGCCGCCGGCGCCACCTTGCTCCTCTGCATTCATCTGTCCGACACCTGGGCCGACCCTCAACACCAGGAAATCCCCGTGGCTTGGCGCAGTTTGGATTTTGACGGACTGGAAAAGCAAGTAGAGGCCTACACCCATGACACCATCAAGCAGTTGAAGGACGCCGGCGCGATGCCGGATTGGGTGCAGGTGGGCAACGAAATCACGCGCGGCACTCTCTGGCCTTTGGCCCAGGTCAAGGTTCCCGGCTCCACGCAATACAATCCGCCCGAGCCTTACGATGATGTCAAACAATGGGACCATTTGACGCGCATCCTCAAAGCCGGCATCCGCGGGGTGAAATCCGCCGCGGGCGACACCCCGCCCGGCATCGGCATCCACATTGACCAGGGCGGGCACTGGGACACGACGAAATGGTTCTTCGATCATCTCAACGACGCGCATGTCGAGTATGACATCATCTGCCAGAGCTTCTATCCGCCCTGGCACCACGGCACGCTGGATCAACTCTGGGAGAACATGAACCAGTGCGCCCAGCGGTTCGGCAAGGACTTTGCGGTGGTCGAAACCGGCTATGGCCGTTCGCAATCTCAGAACAACGAGGACATGATGTGGCCGCAAACACCCGAAGGACGGCTGCAGTACATGGCGGATATTATCAATACGATGGAGAAGGCCCCGCACGGAGTGAGCGTGATGTATTGGGCTCCGGAGAGCGACATCTGGAACGCCGACGGCAGCCCCGGCCCGGCCGTCTCGGTCCTGGATCACTTGACCACTTTGACCAATCGCCCCGAAAGCCACGTTCCAACCGCAGTCCATCCATAAACCCTATATGAAAACCCCAACGCCCCCTGTTGATTGCTTCAACCGAACGAACTGGTGAGTTGGTGTCAAGCTGTGAACCGGTGTCCTCACTATTGACACTTATTGGAGCCGGAGCCGCGAGCCGTGAAAGTAAAAGTAACAGGGGTCAGCCTTCAGCCTTCAGCCTTCAGCCTTTAGCCCTCTTCCCCGACGCTCACAGAGCGCCGCTACAGGTTTTGCCCCCATGACTCCACCGCTCCATCACTCCACTACTCCACCACTCCACTACTCCACCACTCCCGATTCTTCCAAAAAGGGCTTGACAAAAATTAGAACCTATGGTCTGATTGCCGGCATGAGAAACGGAGGAATGGAAACGAGAATGGAGAATGGAGAATGGAAGATGGAGGATGGAGGGTGGATAGGGGGCATTCATGGTAAACAACCAAATACATTATAATCTCTACTGAATACATGTACTTTATGATCACGCACTGCAAGAATGGCTTTTTCCGCGCGTTTCGAGCCTTTTTGCGGAGAATCGTCTCAAGTTCCTTTCCATGAACACTTTACGCGCACAACGAGTCTTTTCAAATCAAGTCCAGTCAAGGCTAATCAAGGCTAATCAAGTTATTTTTTGCACCAGATTGACCATGAATCCATTACTCCAATACTCCACCACTCCACTGGACTTTTCCCATTTCGTGGCCGTAACCAGTTCCAATTCGAGGAACGACGTGTTCCCAGGGCCTTTATGAATTGGCCTGGTCATAAGGTTGGTCATGGGATTTCAGGTTTGCGGTCGGCGGCGAAAGCGGGCAGACTTGCCGTATGAATCCGCGCGTCATTTTAATCACCGGCGCCAATGGCTGCATTGGGCAGGCCATTGCGCGGTCGTTCCTCCAGGAATCCGCGGAAAATCAAATCTGGCTGGGCATTCACTCGCGCCTGGAGCAGGCCGAAAAACTTGCCAAGGAAAGCCCGGATCACTGCCGCGTGATTTCTTTGGATGTCACCAAGCCTGACTCGTGGAAGGCGGCCGTGGCGGAAATTCTTGCCCTCCACAAGCGCCTCGATGTGCTGGTGAACAATGCCGGCCATCACGAGGATGCCTTGCTCGCCATCATGCCTTTGGATTCGTGGCAGCGAATTCTCGCCCTGAATTTGGACGGGGTTTTTCACGGTTGCCAGGCCGTTCTTCCCGCGATGATCGGCCAGCGCCACGGCCGCATCATCAATATCGCCTCGCTGAGCGCGCTGCTGGCGCCCGCCGGCCAGACAAACTACGCCGCCGCCAAGGCCGGGGTGCTGGCGCTGACCCAATCCCTGGCCAAGGAAGTCGCCCGAATTGGCATCACGGTCAACGCCGTCTGCCCGGGATACGTGGACTCCGCAACGCCGGCGATGGAGGAGGCGCAACGCAAACGAGCCTTGGAGCGGATTCCCATGCGGCGCTTCGGCCAGCCGTGCGAAGTGGCGGCGGCGGTCCGTTTTTTGGCTTGCGGCGAAGCCGGCTACATCACAGGCTCCACACTCAAAATTGACGGCGGCATATTCTAATGAGCAACCCGGAATTAAATTTGCAGATCAAGCGCCTGATGGTCGAAAACCTCATGCTTCAAATCACCGCCGAAGAGATAGCCGACGACATTCCGATGTTTGGCCCGGGCGGTCTGGGGCTGGATTCGGTGGACGCGCTGCAACTGGTCGTGGCCCTGGACAAGAATTACGGGTTGAAGATCTCGGACGCGGAGGCGGCCAAGGGAATCCTGCAGAATGTCAACACCATTGCCGCGGCCATCGAACAAAAAGCCCAGGCCGCCGGATGATTTCGGGACGCTTACGTCCTGCTGTGGAGAGTCTCCTGATGGAGACGGGGTTCGAAAAGCGGGATGAAGTCTAATTGGGCCTTGCGCGCCACCGCTTGCAGATACTCACGCGTGTGAATGGATCGAAAATCTTGCGGTTCGTCCGCGCCAATCAATGCGGTGAGGGCGCCTTCGCGCGCGGCCCGGCGCGGCAACCACGCGTCAATCCAGACGTAAAGGCCAAGCGGCAACTCGTCCGCGGCGTGGACAGAAACCACGATCACATCGGCCGTGAGAGTGGCGCGAACGGCCTCCAGAAGCACCCCGGTGTCATCCAGGGAATGGACGTCGTACCACAAGCTCAGGATGTGGCCCTCTCCGACCAGTTGCGTTGCCAGGCGGCACATTGGCATCCCCCAGCTTTGGGTCAGCGGGTCTTGATAAACTCCCACAATGTTTAAGGCATACTCCGATTGAGTCGGGGCAACGGCCGCCTCGTCCGAAAGAAGATCCATCGCTTTCATATTCTTCACAGTCGCTGGTATGCGATTTTGACAAAAAAACGGCGCATGCGCTATGGGGTGTTCACCCCATATACATGGTGGAGTGCTTGGCATCAGTGATGCTGCAAAGCTGGCTTCGCAATGAATTTACAACTGGCCATTGCAAACCAATTTGTCCCGGCCCGGCTCGAACCGGGCCATGGCCGATGCCCGATCAGTGCTCTGATTCGCCGGGGTTTTCGGGGATGCCCGGGTCGTCCAGGATTTGCACGGCGGATGCGGAGCCAACCGTCTTCCAATCTTGCAGAACCCAGACCACTTTCTTGTCCGGCGTCACTTCGATGAGCTGGGGGCCTTTGCCCCCGCCGCCGCGGGAGGTGAAGATGGTGTTGCCGTTGGCCAGACGGGTGCAGCTTTGCGGCGCATCGGAAAACTTGTAGGGCGCCGGCAGTTCGCTGGACTTGAATTCCCACACCGTCTCTCCCTTGGGATTAACTTCGCGCGTGAGGCTGTCCTGTTCATCGGTGATCAGGGTGTTGCCGTTCTTGAGGCGCAGGGCGGCCCAGGGAGACTTGATATTGTAGGACCAGATCACGTTGAAATCCTTGTCATACTCGACGACTTTGCCCGCTTGGAGGTAGGGGGCGAGATAGGTTCCCTGGGCGGTCATGCGGATTCGGCGGAATTGGGCGTGGGTGCCTCCGCACGGGTCCAGGGTGTGGTCAACCTCGACGGCTTTGGTTCTCGTATTGATCACCAACAATTTGGGCGCAGGCTGGGCGTTCTCAACCAGCAGGACTTTGTCCAGCCCGATGGGTTGGACGGTGTGGATTTCGGTCCCGCTGGGCGCGTCCAGACGCCAGACGACCTCTTTCTTCGGCGTCACCTCCGCGGCGTATTGCATGCGGGAGAAAAGGATATTCCCGTTGGAAAGCAGCCAGATGTCGTCGTATTCGTTGCCGCCGCCGGTGGAATAGGTCCAAAGCACTTTGCCGCCGTTGATGAGGAACATTTTGTTGTAATTCTCGCCGGCATAGAGCATCGGGTGCTGCGCCAGGCCGTTGCCGGGCAGGTTGGGGGGCGTGATCCCATTGGTCCAACCGCCGACCGGAGCCATGCTTTCACCGGGGCCCATCACGGGCACGTCGGGGGCGGTGAAACGGTCGAGCAAAGCCATGCACGGCGTCGCCGAGGGCAGCGTTGCCGCATCAGACGAGTGCCACCCGATGAAGGCGCAGGCCAAGCCGATGGCCGAAATTACCGCGAGCAGAGAGCGAGGTTTTGTATTCATTATTTTGAATGTGTCGGGCTGATTAAAACCAAAAGGGATTTCCCGGCCAAGCAAATAGTTTGTAATGGCACGGATTTGTTTTGAACAGAAGGGAACGAATCCGCCTTCCCTGGGCCTATGGCGGATCGGGGAAACGAAGTCCCGATTCGGAATCGGGATTCGTTGTCTTCGTTTGCTTCTGTGCCAATTCCGTTCCGTGGGCACCGCGGCTGGAGGATTCTGAATCCGTGAAATCCGTGAAATCCGTGGTTCCATCCCTTTGGTTGCGGCTGGCCGCGCTGTGCTCTTTTGGAAGATTTGAACAGAAGCCCGCGAAGGAAACGAAGGGGGGCCGGGAAAAATGCTAAGGAGGCGGTAATAAATTAAGGTGGCAAGATGACGCAGGGATTTTCTAAACGTCACAGTCTCGACGAAGGGGGATGTGGCAAGGCGTCAAATGTCGAATGTTTAGATGTGACCCCAATGGCTCTATGCTATTTCATCGGGGCGGCGTGCAACGCCAAGCGCTGGATCCGGCGGATGATCTGGGAGATGCGCCGGGCGCAAATCGGCGCCAAGCTTTCGC
>Ga0182027_10003471_pt1 | contig 24937 bp, 26 predicted proteins | sample 712E1DmetaG_FD_121300 | JGI IMG/M metagenome (GOLD analysis project Ga0182027, IMG submission 121300) | Permafrost microbial communities from Stordalen Mire, Sweden - 712E1D metaG (Illumina Assembly) | ecosystem: Environmental > Terrestrial > Soil > Wetlands > Permafrost | place: Sweden...
AATGGCTATAGGCCAATCATCTTACCGGCCTCTTTTGTACAAAGGCCAATCACTTTATGGGTCAAAGGACCGTAGCTTTACAAAAAGCCCTATGCGGGGCTTTCATTTACAATCGGACCGGCTTTCCCGTCTTGGCGGACTTGATCAGTGCCAGGATCACAGCCGTATTGTTACGGCTATCGGCCAGACTGATTCGTGGCGCTTTGCCGAGCAGGATCGCATCGGCCATATCTTCCACTTCTCCGATATACAGCTCGGAGCCCGGGATCTTGATCGTCTCGGTATGCTCGGCCCTCGTTAAATATATTTTTTCGTCGCGGCCGGGTTTGAACGGTTCCGGGATGTTCAATGTCCCCTTCGATCCGATGATCTCGACCTGTGCTCGAAACGGCGATTGGAAGCCGCTATCGAATTGTGAGTAGACTTCGTTTGGAAAACGGATCTGCCCGAAGAAGGAAACGTCTGCGCCTCCTGCACCCATGATCTGCCAACCAAATACCTCGGTCGGTTCCAAATTGATGATCGTGCGTGCAAAACTGATCGGATAGCAGCCCACGTCCCAGATGCTGCCGCCTCCCGTCTCTTTCTTCGATCGAATATCGTTTTCACGCTTGAGTGTGAATGTGAAAACACCTTTTACAGCTTGCAGTTCACCGAGCATCCCGCTATCCACCATCTCCTTCACTTTCAAGGTTTGCGGATGATGACGGTACATAAATGCTTCGGCCAGCACCTTGCCTGTTTTTCGTGACGCCGAGATCATGGCATCTGCTTCGGCCAGGCTTAACGCAAACGGCTTTTCGCACAATACATGTTTGCCCGCCCGTAATGCTTTGATGCTCCATTCGGCATGCAGATGGTTCGGTAGTGAATTGTAGATGACGTCGATCTCGGGGTCGTTGATTAATGCCTCATAGTTGCCATGAGCGCGCGGGATCTTCCACTCACGTGCGTATTCTTCGGCGGAGGCCTGTTTCCTGGAACCTACGGCCAGTAGTTTATTGCGTTTGGACGCGCGCAGAGGTGTGATAAGTGCACGGTTAATATTGGCGGTCGAAAGCAAACCCCAATTCAAGATTTTGTCAGACATATCATCCTCCTGTACCGGAACGCATTAAAGTCATTGTTATGGAATACGTTTGAGCATTCGGGGTTGAAAAGCATTTTTCTTTTGTGGCGAAAATTATCGATTCTCGGTGGTATTACTGTATTATAAAAATCCCTTATTTACCAGTAATGATGGACCAATCCGCGTATATTGCTATCATATATTTCCTTGATCTTGGACATCCTGGCTTTTGAAAGCGCCGGCAGGTCCGCCGCTTTGACATTTTGCTCGGCCTGTTCAGGGTTCTTTGCCCCTGGGATGGCGCAGGTCACCGCATCGAACATTAAGATCCAGCGCAGGGCGAATTGTGATAAGGACATTCCCTTGGGAACCAATGTGCGTAGTTCTTCCACGGTTTGCAGGCCTATTGGGTAGTCAACCCCGGAGAATGTCTCACCTCGGTCGAAGGATTCGCCGTGCCGGTTAAATCCACGGTGATCGTCCGCTTCGAATTTTGTATCCGCTTTCATCTTGCCGGTGAGTAATCCGCTCGCCAGCGGGACACGTGCCAGGATGCCCACTTTTCGTTGTTTGGCCTGCTTGAAGAACAATTCGGCGGGACGCTGGCGGAAGATATTGAAGATGATCTGCACCGTTTGCACATTGGGGTATTCGATGGCCTTCAGTGCCTCTTCCACTTTTTCTACACTTACCCCGTAGTAACGGAGCTTTCCCTGTTTTACCAAGTCGTCGAGCACTCCGAAGACCTCCGGCCGGTAATAAACTTCGGTTGGCGGGCAATGCAGCTGCAGCAGGTCAAGCGCCTCGGTATCCAGGTTCTTAAGGCTGCGCTCGATAAAACTGGTCAGGTTTTTACGGTTATAGCCCTCCGCCGTATGTGGGTCGAGACGACGCCCCACTTTGGTAGCTACATAGATGGTCTCACGCCGTTCATGCCGCAGTTGGGCCACGAGACGTTCACTGAGCCCATCGCCGTAAACATCGGCGGTATCGATGAAGTTCACGCCCAGGTCAACGGCACGATGCAAGGCGGCCAGCGATGCCTTGTCATCGACGGTTCCCCAACTCCCGCCGATCGCCCACGCGCCAAAACTGATCTCGGAAACTTTCCAGCCGGTACGTCCAAGTTCGCGATATTTCATAATTCTTTTCCTTATAAAAGAGACCGGGTTGAACCCGATCTCTTGTTTATTTTTTTATCCCTTGAGCGCTCCCGCCATCAAGCCGCGCAGGAAGTAACGTCCCAGGAAGATATAGACCAGCAAAGTCGGTAGTGCAGCCAGCAAAGTGGCCGCCATCAATACGTTCCATTGCACAAGTTGGCTGCCCGCCAAGTTATTAAGCGCCACGGTCACCGGCCAGTGGGCCTGGTTGGTCAGGATCACCGCGAACAGGAATTCATTCCAGGCTTGTGTGAACTGCCAGATGATCACTACCGCGAAGCTCGGAGCGGAGAGTGGAAACATGATGTAGCGATATATGCCCATCAAGCTTGCCCCATCAATTCGCGCAGCTTCCAGGATCTCGGTCCCGATCCCTGCATAATAATTTCGGAAGATCAGTGTGGTGATGGGTATGCCATAGATGATATGCACCAACACCAGGCCGGGCAGGTCGCCATACAATTTGATAAACTGCATGAATTTCACAAGCGGGATCAGGATGCTTTGGTAGGGGATGAACATCCCGAACAGGATCAATGAGAAGATCAGATTTGAGCCGCGGAATTTCCATTTTGCGAGAAGATATCCGTTGAAAGACCCCAGCAGAGCGGATAGTATTGCCTCAGGGATGACCATCATAAGACTGTTATTCAGGTTTGGGGCAAGTTGTTTATAACCAGCGATGAAATTATCGATGTGGAGTCCCGTGGTCGGAAGGGCCCACATGGTTTTAAGATCGACTTGGTCAAAAGGCTTGAAGCCGGTGATCACCATTAAGTAGACGGGCAGTAAATAGACAATCGCAAGTGCAATTAATAGAATGTAAAAAAATGTCTTAAGTGCAAACCGGCGGCTCATAGTTCAGTCTCCGTACGCATATTTTGGATCAGGTATGGAACCACCAGGATTGCCACGCTGATCAGCATCAGTATACCTATCGCAGCTCCTTGCGCGTAATTGGTGCCATCGAAGGTCGTAACCCACATATAAATACCGGGCACATCCAGGCTGATGGCTTTATTACCAAGCGCGACGATCAGGTCGAAGATCTTGAGGGACATATGTCCCAGGATGATCACCGCGCTCAGCGTAACCGGCTGGAGCATCGGCAAAATGACATAACGGTAGATCTGGATTTCACTCGCTCCGTCCACACGTGCCGCTTCACGCAAATCTTCCGAGATGCTTCGGATTCCTCCCAGATAGAGCGCCATGGTGAACCCGGAAAGCTGCCAGACAGCAGGGATCACCGTAAAAGCCATCCCCCAAGGTTGGGGAGTGGAATGCCATAAGCTGATGAGGGAGGTAAGACCAAGTTTTTGGAAAATGAGGTTAATGCCGGTAATCCGGTTCCCCGTCGCCGGGTTCATCAGCCAGCCCCACACCACACCCGAGGCGATGAAAGAGATCGACATCGGAAAAAGGAAAATGCCGCGAAAGAGCGCCTCGCCCTTCAGTCTCTGGTCGAGCAATATTGCTAACCCCAGTCCGATGATCAGACACCCAAAAATAAATCCAACAGTGAACATTGCCGTATTGCGGATGTCGATAATAAAGCGCGGGTCATTGTTGAACAGGTTGTAGTATTGTTGCAGGCCGACCCATGTATAATCCGGGTTCAGACCCTTCCACTTGCTTAACGAAACGCGCAGCGACCAGCCGATAAAGCCGTAAACAAAGATGGCAACCGCTACGATCGAAGGCAGGAGCATGGCTATCGAAAGTATGGTTTCATTATTGAACATCGCCACGATGACCAGCACACCGCTATATAGGACCAGCCCGCCAATCAGGAGACCGATGGAAGTCAGGTTCCTTCCACTTATTATAAGTTGTGTATTTGACAGGATAAATAAGGATGCTGCACCCACAAGCATCAGGACAAGTGCAAGGATGAACTGCGGTATGCGAAGCTCAAATCGATGGTACATGAACTTCCTTTCCTTGAGCGGGAATATTGGTCTCAATCATAGTGGTCGATCTCTTAACTGTCAAGTTTAATCAGACTTCCAATGTAATGACAATGATTCCCAACAGGATCGATGGATAGGTTGTTCTAAAATGGGCGGCTCGGTTTGAGCCGCCCATTTCACTACATTTGTGCTCTTTGTATTTCTACTTGCAGGTACCGTCTGACTTGCAGGCAGCAGCGAGCGCCGTCTGGAAAGTCGTCTGAGCGGCGGCATCCATCTTGCTGGCCTGGAATAGACCGATCGCAGTTCCGATCGAGGTCGCCCAGGCGGGAGCGGCAACCACACCGTGCATCAGGCTGCCGACTACTGTATTGCTTGACCAATCCTTGGCGGCGTTCTGCGAATATTCACTGAACAAGGTTTGATCGCAGTCAGTGCGGGCGCAAATGGAGCCCTTGAGCGGATTGAAGGCTTCTTGCCCTGCCTTCGAGGCGGCGACTGTTAACCAGTCCAACGTCCCGGCGGGATTCTTGTTTCCAACGGGCAGCACGAAGCTGTCGGACAGGAATACAAACACGCCTTGGGTACCAGGAGCAGGCGTCCAGTCGAAGTCGGTGTGCGGCTTCAGCGCGAGGCCGTTGGGAGCCGGGTTGGCAAAGTAGCCGTAGGCCCAGTCGCCCATGATATTGAAGGCGGCATCGCCATTAGCTACCAGCTTGGAAGCAGGCTGCCAGTCGGACATCGTGGATGCATCGCTGTTGGTGTAGGACAAAGCCTTGCCGAAGTTCGCAATGCCGGCCTTGACATCCGCACCGTTCCAGTCGGTAGTGGGCGGGGTGGTCCAGAGGCCGTTCCACTTATCGGGACCGATCGTGCCGATCATGATGTTTTCGAACAGATGAATGGAGGTCCAGGGAGCGCCGAGGGCCAGGCAGGTCTTGCCGGCGGCTTTGATTTTGTCGCATGCAGCGAAGAAATCAGCCAGCGTTTTAAAGCCACCATCAGGCAGAGTTACTTTGGCAGCCGTCAGGACCGACGGGTTATACCACATGACGTTCGAGCGGTGAATGTTCACCGGGACGCTGTAGGGATGACCATCCTGCGAGATAAGCGGAAGAAGAGTCTTGGGCAGAACAGCACCAAAACCAGTCTTGGCAAAGAGATCATCAAGAGGCTGAACCTGTTTGGCAGCCACAAAGGTGGCAATCGTCTCTTGACCAGCGTGAGCTTGCCAGGAATCCGGTGGGTCGCCGGCTGCCAGGCGGGTCGCCAGGACAGCTTTTGCGTTCGTGCCGGCGCCGCCGGACACGGCAGCATTCACAAAGGTCTCATTCGGATATTGAGCCTGGAAGATCTTGATCATCGCAGCCAGACCATCAGCTTCACCGGGACCAACCCACCAGGAAAATACTTCTACTTGGCCGCCAGCAGGGGCTGTTGTAGCGGCAGGAGCAGCGGGAGCTGTTGTAGCGGCAGGAGCGGCAGGAGCCGTTGTGGGAGCTGGCGCTTGCGTGGCTGTTGCAGTGGGACCGCAAGCTGAAAGCGCGAATGCGGCGATCATGAGTACAGCTAACAGGCTGTACAAATACTTTTTAGACATTTTTTTCTTCTCCTTATTGTAGTTATAACAAATATCGAGGTTCACGTAGAGATTAGATCTAGTACTTTGCCTGGCACCACCTCCTTTTCAATATGAATCGGATTTGTGAGGATGTCGTCAACTACAACAGCAACGGCACCGATCACGCTGGCATCCGTACCAAAAGCCGAAATATTTATTTCGGTCTGGATTACTATTTCATGCATGGCGCGTTTGTTCACGCTTTGTTTGATCGATGGTAGAAGGAAATCTCCCGCTATACTGATCGGACCGCCAAGGATGATCATTTCTGGATTAAAAATGTTCACCAGGCCCGCAATACCGTTCCCCAGCGCCATACCGGCTTCTGCCAGACATTCTAGCGCGTCGGTATCACCCATCTCCGCTGCCTGCTTGATGATCGAAATGGAAAGCGGGGCGTTCTGCTTTTCCATTAAGGATGAAATCAGATTGCTCCGCTTCGTTTCTAAACGTATTTGTACACGTTCCACGACCGAATATTGGTTGGCGTAGGTTTCCCAACAACCAAGGTTGCCGCAATGACACGGCTTTTGAAAGGGGTCCTCGATGATGGGTGTATGTCCAATTTCGCCTGCATATCCGCCTTTCCCCCGGTATAGTTGGCCATTCAGGAATAAACCTCCGCCCAACCCAACACCCGCAAAAACAAAGATGAAGTCCTTTAAGTTCTTGGCAACGCCGAATAGATGCTCGGCAAGTGCCGCAGCGTTGGCGTCATTTTCAATGAACACTTTAAGTCCGGTGGATCGTGAAAACAATTCCCGGAATGGTACATTATGCCATTGTAGATTCGGTGCAAATATCAAAATACCTTTTTCCAGATCAACAGTTCCGGGTATCGAAAAGGAAAGACCCAGGACTTTTAATCCCAGTTCATTGCATTTTTGTACCATTTCTTCTATAAGTGCCCGGGTTGGAATGAAAGTCTTTTCCTGTGATGCAGCTGGGTCTGCATTGATTTGTTTACGTTCAATGATTTTGCCTTTAAAATCTGCTAGCACCACCGCTACAAAATCCACACCCAACTCAACGCCCACCACTGCGCCCACATTCGAGTTGATCTCCAACTGAGTTGCCGGCCGGCCGGTCCCAACATAGTTTATTCCCGTTTCGTGAATAAGCTTACGATCAAGCAGGTCCTCAACCAAGCTCGATATCGTGGATTTATTCAATCCGGTTTTAGCCGCTAATTGGGCGCGTGAAAGCGGCGCCTCGCTATAGATCGATCGTAGAACCGACGATAAGTTCATTTCACGAACAAAAGCATGATCGACTGTATTTTTGATATCCATGGGAAAGTTAGTAAGTTGTGACAACCAACTAATGTCATTATATACCAAAACTTTGTTTTGTCAATCTAAGTATGAGTAACATGGAAAAGACATGACAATCAATTCAATTTCCATGAAAAAAACTCATTTCCACGCAGAATGAGTGTTCGTATCATTACATATAATAGAATCACTGACCAGTTCCAAAATGGATATAATTCGCCAATGCGTCCACCTCCCCCTTTGATCCGCTGGACCCGTTCATCTTCTATTTTGATCAGCGGTTTTTTTCTTGTGATCTTCCTCATTATTTACATCTGGTGGCCGCTGGCAGAACAAGTCCTCTCTTATATAAACTGGCACGGTCCCTGGTGGTTGTACATCGACTGGCTCTTGATCGGCATTTTCTTGTTTATGTCGTTCACCATCGTCGCCCGCGCCGACTTGCGCACCGATGGGCTCATCATTCTTGTCGCCATGATCGGCGGACTGGTGATCGAATCCTGGGGTACTCAAACCAATCTGTGGTTTTATTACACCAACGAGCGCCCGCCGCTGTGGATTGTCCCCGCCTGGCCGATCGCCACCTTATCCATTGACCGCCTCACACGCACCCTCGGTTATTTCCTTCCGAAGAACAAGCCTCGTCTCTATGGCATTCTCTATGGGTCGACCTTTGCTGTCTTCTATCTATTAATGCTGTTCTTTGTGGCCCCCACATTTAATAAGTCCTATACGGTTCTTGCAGTCCTTCTGTGCACTGTCCTTATCCTCACCCCGCCTGATTACCGCTCGTCTTTCTTGATCTTCGTCGCCGGTTCGGGCCTCGGATATTTCCTCGAACTCTGGGGCACCACGCGCCAATGTTGGACGTATTACACATTCCAGACCCCACCCTTGTTCGCTGTTCTGGCTCACGGCATGGCTGCCTTTGCATTCTGGCGGGCTGCATTATTCCTCAAATGGATGGGCCTTAGATTAAACAACTGCTTTCCCCGTGGCGATCGCGAAGCAGCCGGGGAGTAGGTTGGATTTATTAATGCTCTCTGCAGTCTTCTTTAATTACCACCCGGATTATTACTATTGTGGCATGCCAGGCATGTAAAGGTGGTTACGGTGTTGGGATGGCAGGTACGACATGTCGCTCCACCGTGATTGACACCGCCCTCTTCTCCGAAACTTGGATGGGAACGATTGAATTGTGCCGGGCTCCATGCCGTCGTCGTATGGCATGAAGCACAATCTGTCCCCAGCACTCCCGCATGGAAGACGGGATCTTGATGACAGGAAACGCAGGCGGTGCTTAACCCTTTGAATTGTCCGCTCGCGTGGCACTTGGAACAGTCTACATTAGCATGCGCACCTGTAAGCGGGAAGTTTGATTTATTGTGATCGAAAGTGACTTCGCTCCAGCTCGTGTTCGTATGACATGCCGAACAGTCCGTGCCAAACTGTCCATTATGAGGGTCCTTTTGTTTATGGCAGGAGTAACAATCCGTCGGCGTACCTTTGAAAACGTTGTTAATGTGACACTGCGGGCAGGAGACGTTTGCGTGCGCGCCGGTTAGTTTAAAGGCTGCCAGGTTGTGATCGAATTTCGCAGGTGTCCATCCTTCGGCCGAATGACAGGTGACGCAATTCTGACCGAATCTGCCGGCGTGAGAATCGTTCTGTTTATGGCAGGAGAAGCAGTCTTTCGGTGCAGCTGCGAAGTCCGTCAGCTTGAATGCCTGGTTGTGGCATTTGTCGCAGGCAACGCTCGCATGCTTTCCGGTCAGCGTGAAAGTAAAACCGGCGTGACTGAAAGCCTTGCTAAACCGGTCCACACCATCGTGACAGGCCAGACAATTCGGACCGTATGCCACAATATGAGCCTGCATGAATGCGACATCGATTTGACCGTGACAGCTTACGCAGGTTGTCTGGGTAAAGGTCTTGATGTCGGTCGTATGGCAGTCCTGACAGGTAAACCCTGTCCCATTGACGTTTCGCGTATGGCCCTTTAGTGAAAATCCCAGTCCTTCATGCGGGAATTGCTGACTGCTCATGTCAACTAAAGCCGCCGTTGGGCCCCTATGATCGGGATGGCAATCGTAACACGCCACTACCACTGGTCCCTTATTGGCAAGTTGTCCATGCAGAGTCGCAACTTGGCGCATTTGTGTGGCGATGTCAGCATGACAAGCTGTACAGCGATCGGCCATAGTCGCTGAATCCCAGGGTGCCGTATGACAGGCACCGCAGTTTCCTCCCGTTTCTGCATGCGAGTGAACATTTCCCAAAACTGCGCCGGTTTGGTGTGCATTTAAAGCGCCTGGGCTGAATAATGAACCGCCCTGAACGAAGGTGAATCCGGTGATCGCCAGGATGGTGATCAAGGCTGCCACAATGCCGGTTCCTGTTAGACATCCAAGTCGTTTTTTTTGCATGATCTCGTACCCAATTATCTTAACAACAGGGCATAATAGATCGCCCCGCCGATATGAACAAAAGCCGCAACAAAGAGCACAATGCCGAGGGGGATATGTATGGTATGCCATAGGGCCATCAGACGGCGCGCCTGTTTCACTGCTTCAGTCGAGAGCCCGCTGATGATCTCGACGCCGTCCGTGGTTCGTGGGATGAGGGTGTATATGTAGCGACCGATGAAACCGCTGAATACGATTACGATCGTAAAAAGCGTAATGACCCCCGCTAAGCCATTGAACTTCCATGAAGTATGGAGCAGGACCATGTATGGCCCAACCAGGCCTGTGAAGATGTGAAATCCCAGCCAGTCTGACATGCGTCCCCAGTGCGCCAGGCGGCTTCGCTTCCGCAGGCTGTATAGGATCTCGGTCATCAACATCAGGATGAAACCGAGGATGCCCAAGCTTAATCCAAATAATTCCTTAGCAGGAGGAATGAGTCCGGTGAATATGATGACTGCACCGTAAATTCCTGTAATGATGATTGCAGTTATGAAAGCCGCCCAAAGCTCCCGACCGTTTCGAAACATGACAAGCCCTCCGTTAATTCCGGTACCTCTCCTGTTGATCGGAACTTACGATTCTAGGATGCGTGCAGTTTTTTCCACTTTAACCAATACCCTGAAATAAGTTCGGCGATATCTTCACCGCTGGCTAGCAATTGTGATCGGATGGGTGAAATATCCACCTCCCCTGCGATCATCTTCTCCAATGGCAGTGACAGCAGCTGGTCGCCCATGACGACTGCACCGAGTAGGGTCCGTTCTCCAACCAGCAGCCGCACATGGTTGATATCGAAGGCGGTTTGAATTGCCAGGGCATCAGGTAGTTCCCGCCACGATTCGCTGTCTCCCCGGGCAATCCCGACTACGTCTTCATCACGGCCCTTTCCAACAGCCCCGATGATCGTTGTAGTTAGACCTGTCAACCGTGTGACGTTGGAGGGTACTGATTTGATATAGGCAGCCTTCTTACCGGCCATGTTCAAGCCCGCGATCCGACCCTGGTCGCGCGCCGTGCCCCACAGACTATCCAGGATGGAATGTCCGGAACGTGGATCATAAACCTGGGCTGCGTCACCGGCCGCATAAATATCTGGAACGTTGGTGTGCATGAACTGGTCGGCCAAAATGCCGCGCTCAATGACCAGTCCCGCCTGCTGTGCCAGCTCAAGTCGAGGGACCACACCGATTGCATAAGCGACGATGTCACAACGTAATGCGCGTCCATCCACCAGGCGGATCGCTTGTACGTGACCGCGCCCCTGGATCTCCTTCAATTCGGCATGAGTGTGGATTTCTACGCCTTCTTCCTTCAGGCGATTCTCTACTAGGTGCGATTCATCCTCATCTAATACGTTGCTCCAATAACGATTGCCTCTTAAGAGATAATGGACTTTCGCACCACGTGCGATCAGGCCCTCCACGATTTCCAGAGCGGTGATCCCTCCGCCAACTACCACGGCTGTCTTTCCGCGCCCCGCCAGTTTCAGGATCCTGCGCGCATCTTCCAAGTGATCGAGTTTAACCACACCGGATAATTTTGCGCCGGGGACGGACAATGCTGTGGCATGTGCTCCGGTTGCCAGGAGCAGTCTGTCGTACTCGAAGGAGGAGCCATTCTGCAGATAAATACTGTGGCTTGCTGGAGTGATGCGTGCGACGAGTCCTTTGACGGAATTAACGTGAAATTTGCGGAACTCGTCCGCGATTTGTGGAAAGAGCAATTTGTCGTTTATCTCCCCCGATAAATAATATGCCAGTCCGGGGCGGGAATAATAACCGTGCGGATCGTCGCCGATCAGCGTTATCGCACCGAGGGTATCTATCGTGCGGATCGCTTCGATGGCTGCGATCCCTGCCACACCTGTTCCAATAACGACGTATTTCATCCCGACCTCGCTTTAATAAATAGATCGGTCTGCTCGTAACGCAGTACACCGCGTGGGCAGCGCACCACACATTCTCCGCATGTCAGGCACACGCTGTGCGTAATGGCCTCATTGCGCCAGACATGGACTCGTACGTCAATACCGACGGGGCAATAATAGGAGCATATTCCGCACTGCACGCAGCGGGCAGGTTCGGGTACCACATAACCGCTTGCCATGACCGCTCGCCGGTCAGAGCTTGATCCAAATAAATCTTTTAAACCCATAATATCCTTCTCAATCTATTCGCCCGCTAAAACAATCGTTGGGATTCATACTTAATAAATTATAGACCGTGGTGATAGGGATTAGAATGTTTATTTTATGGTTTTCAGCATATCATCGCCGTGATGAATGTCACCTAACGAGTTAATTTAGCCCTTTCTTGAGCTTATATTTTTATTTCCAAAAACTTGTGCAAATCCGTTATTCCTCATGATCCGAATTCAATTTTCAGTCTTCCATTTAATGTATCCAGTGGTTGAAATTTATTAAGGGGATATAATCGGTCATCATTTATAGTTAAGAGGAGGAAGAAATGTCAGCGATCGGCGATCTCTTGCGAGTTCTCGCACAAACCAATCAGCCGGGTGCAGGCCAATCTAGCCAGGATGCCTTATCAAATGCCCTCGGTGGGATTTTGGGCGGCAGTCAGGGAAGCGGACAGGCCGACCAGGTGCTCGGTTCGTTGGAAAAGATGATGACCGGTGGAGGACAGGGAACCATCCAGAATATGAACATGACCGGGGAAGACCCGATGTTAAACCTGGTTCAGCCGGTTGCTGATCAGCTCAGCCGCAGGACGGGCATTCAACCGGCAGTGTCCAGGGCCGTGGTATCGTTGATCCTCCATCGGATGCTTACCAGTCATCCTTCCATGGGAAATAAACTGGCGAACCTGAATCTTTCTGAAGTTTTTCAGCAAATGTCCTCTTCCGGAGGTGTCACCCAGGCTACTCTCCACCAGAGTGGCCTGGTCACCGATCTGATAAATTCCAGCGGGATGGACAAACAGGCTGCGCTCAATAGCTTGAGTGAAGCCTTTAATTTGCTTAACGGGCACGTCCAAAACCCATCACAAAAGTAATTCATAATACTGAAACAAAAATCGTCGACAAGTAGTCGACGATTTTTGTTTCTTTATTGGATATGTTGGAACTTCACTTGCAAAATTCAACGGCTGCCTCCAGATAAATCTTTGCACAATCATCCACGCTTTGTAGATCCACCCATTCTTCGATCGCGTGTGCTCCGGCGCCCGATGGCCCGAAAAGGATGGATGGGATGCCCGCCGTCCACAGTGTCGCGGCATCCGTCCAAAATGGCACACCGGTTATCTCGGGAGTGTGCTTGAGCACCTTCTTTGCCGATTCCTTAACAACTTTTACGATCGGGGAGTCTTCCGGTGTCTCCATCGGTGACCGATCGATGCCGCGACGCACCTGTGCCTTGAAGGATGGATCCGTGCTTTGAAGTCGCTGTATGATTTCTCGCACCTCTGCCTCGACCATTTCCGGTGTCTCTCCGGGTAGCGTTCGGCGCTCGATTGACAGCTGGCAGCGGTCCGGGTAGCTCGATAGCTCACGCCCGCCGTTGATAAGGGACGCATGCAGCGAACCGTTGCCGAGCCACTTATGGGGTGGGTGGGAACGCAGGGTCTGGTCAAGTTTCTCCAACTCCACGAGCATCGATCCCATCTTGGCGATCGCGTCTATCCCCAGCTCTGGCTGTGAGCCGTGAGCAGCAATGCCGGTGGTTTCCACGTCCAACCAGACAAATCCTTTATGGGCCAGGATAAGGTTCATTTCTGTAAATTCTGCAACGATGGCAGCATCGGCATGGTAGCGTTTGGCGATATCCATTGTTCCAAGACCTGCATATTCTTCGTCCATCACCGCGGTCAGGATGACATCCCCGCGCAGGTTTTTCTGTTTGGCGTTCTTTACTGCCAGCATGCACGCCGCCAAGCCCGCTTTCATATCATAGGCGCCTCGCCCATAGAGACGGCCGTCGCGAACGTGAGGTTCATGGGGTTGTGTCATACCTACGACACCCACGGTATCCATGTGGCCGTTCAACATCAGGGATTTACCGCCCCCGCTTCCACGTGCGATAGCAACCACATTCGGTCGACCCGGAAGGGGTTCTTCCAGATGCACTTCCAGGCCGGCCCGCTCCATCCAATCTGCAATGAATCGAGCGATCTCTGCTTCGCCCCTTCCACCGGGTACCAGTTCGGGGTTGATCGAATTGATTGCAACCAGCATACTTAATATTTGTTCGGGTGTGTCCATTTGCCGATTCATCCTTTCATTTTAACAGTAATGGTTATGAAGCTTATGCGGAGGCTCGATTAAGCCGCATAAGTTGCTCGGATGTCAAAGATATTTGCGCTGCTCCAAGGTTTTCCTTGAGTCGCTCGAGTGAACTCGATGAAATGAGCGCGATCATCGCCGGGACGTTTTGCATTAACCACGCCAGTACGATTTGATTGGGTGTCGCATGGGTCTCGTCGGCGATTTGCTTCAATATCCCTAACCGTACCTGCATATCTGCACTGTCATACTCATCAGGCTGGTAGTTGTCTGGGATGTGATGCTCGGGATGAGCGTACATACCGCCCAGTAAGCTGGAATAGGCTACGATGGTAAAGGTATCGGCGTTTTCGCTCGCATAATCGAGCAGGTCGCCGTTGGCCGGCACCTGGCTGTTCGAGAAGATATGGATGCCGGCTTTGGGCCGCACATAACTATGCCGCTGCTGCACACAGCAGTAGTTCGCCCACTGATGCTGGATACTGATCGCATGAGCCTGCTCGATCCGCCAGGCGAGCATGTTGCTGCAGCCGATATAACGGACTTTGCCTTGCTGTACCAATCGGGTGAAGGCTTCAAGCGTTTCATCGAAGGAGGTTGCGCGGTCATCTGTATGAGCATAATACAAGTCGATATGATCGGTTTGGAGGCGCTGTAAACTTTGTTCGCACTGTTCCATGATGGTGTTTTTTGAAAGGCTCCTCGGCACCCGCGGCGGCATGTTAACACCGACTTTCGTCGCAAGGAAGATGTCACCGCGATTCTGCTTGGCTTTCATCCAGCGCCCAAGGACGTTCTCGCTCTCCCCACCTTCGCAGCCCTTGACCCAGTAGGCATAATTGTTTGCGGTATCTAGAAAAGAGCCTCCCGCCTCACGATAGAAATCTAGCAATTGAACCGACTGGGGCTCGCTGATGGACGAGCCGAAGTACATGCACCCCAGGCACAACGCGCTGACGTTTTCATCACTATTGCCAAGCCGTATTGATCGCATCTATTTCCTCATGGATCCTTGAGATCGGATGATGATATTACAAATTTGTTCGTTTTGGCGGGATCGTTATGCGGGGTGGCGATCAAAATGGGACGAATGCCCTATCCTCCCCACCATTCTATTATGAGCGGATGCGCTTAAATTAATGGGAGGCATACACCTGTGAGTGACGGCACGGTGATGACGTATTTCAAATTCGATAATGGAGATCTGAGCGCAAACCAGAATGGGGTTCTGTCGTGAAAGTCGATCGTTGTTGCCGGGTTCCTCGGGTTTATCGCTCACCCCTCAATAGGATAAATCCAAGCCATATTCCCCACAGGACACTTAACACCACTTGGACCAGGTTCAGTTGGGACCCCAAGCGCGAGGGTACGAGAAGCATAAGTAAACGTATCAGACCTGCCGCTAAAACGAGGGTTCCTAAAAGTGCAGGTAACTTGCGTGTTTGAAGAGCCGCCCAGCCCCAAAGGATAAGGCTCCAGCTTCCTGCGAATGGAGCTGAATTAAGCAATCCATTGATCACGATCGATGCGGATACAAAGGATCCCTGCGACAGGCTTGGGTTTTGAGCATTCAGGCTTTTAAGTGTCGACACCATGGCGCTGCCGAACATTGCATAACTGACCCAAAAGACGGCGCTGGCGAGCGAGGCAGCCACCGCTATCTGCATCAAAGCTGGCGGATTGCCTTCCAGGCGATCATAAACCCCAAGCGTGACAACGATCGTCAAACCGAAGACAAGGAATAGGGAATAGTATTCCTTCAAAACGGGGAACGTAACCACGGGCAGGACTTTGTCCGGGCTGTTTAAGTCGCCCGGTTTGATCCCGTAAATGGGAAGAAGGACCAGTACAAATAAAAGTATTACCATGTATCCTGCCGCCTGTATGATGGAAGCGATACCGGCGGTTTTCTGCAGACCGTTCATTGGATTCTCCTTGTAGATGATTTCTCATCGGCCGGGTTGCCTCGGTCTGAAAGATTCTCGATCTTGTAGTTGATCATCAGGTTGACCATTATTTATGAGTTTATCATAAGTATGGTCATGGGGTTTATATCATGGCACGGAGTTTATCGTTGTTCATAGGGAGGGACTGATCTGTCTCATGGACATTGGTTTCTTTCGTGTGTAACCAAAATTGCGCACAAAACAGGAATGGCGACCCTTTTTTCCAATGGATCATTATTTAAATTCAAAATGGTTTGGAATGCTATAATATTTATCTTTTTGCAAGTAAAAGAAGGATGGTGGCACTTCAATGTTGTCCCGAAGGGATTTCCTAAAACTGGCGGGTGTGGGTGCAGGCGCGATGCTTCTGAATGGGTGTTCATCGAAGCATGTTTCGCCGTCTCGCGTTCCTGCGGCAACCGCTGATCCGGGAGTAATATACAAGGATCGCGACCTTTGCTTTGTGTTTTGGGACCACCAACTCCCGCAATACAACTTTATGCCGCGCAATCTTAAGTATCCTGTTCCGGAGACCTGTCCGCTTTATTCGGGTGCCAAGAATCCGGTAACGCCGGCTTGGGAAGCGTATTGGAGAGGCATCCTCCATCTATGTAACCCGAACTTGGGCGACGCTGATTTCAAACAGGCCTGGAACAGTTTGGTTGTCTCGGACCGGGCATTCACAAATTCCACCGGTCCTGAAACTGGAAACTTTGCTCTGCATAGCCTCACTTGCGGTGGCGCTACTCATGAAATGGTCACGGGTATTCCAGAGCGTTCTGGCGATGGTTTCTATATGCGGATTTATACGCTGAACAGTCGGAAAAATCCTCCATCCATCCCGGCCCGGCCTGTGGATATCGACATGACCAGGCACTTCTTTGCAACATCTGGCAGCAATGTCCAGCTTCCGGACGGCAGTTACGCCGTTTACGGTTTTCCGCAGTTTGAGAACTGCATCGTTCCACTGGTCAGCCCATCGGATACGGATCTGATCAATTTTTCGCGGATCAAAGCGGTCTCGGACCTTCAGCGGCCTTATAACCCTTAGTTTATTGACTTCACCGATTTCTTTTTTGCAGGCATGTAGGGTGGACCCAATGAAAGCCCTCCCATGAGGTTAGCTATACGTGTTCGACAAAACAGCAACTCGAAAACCTTATATTATGGATTGTGGGGATTCTGTGGTCGATGCGTGCTTAACTTTATCGGAAGGTTCTAGTTAAGTTTCCGTTATACTCTGGTCAACAATAAATTCTCCGGGATGGACTGCCAATCGGTTCGCGTCCAACTCCATATCGTTAATACGATCAATCCGATCACGATCCAGTACGCATCGGAGATTGGGTGTTCCCAGAACAGTACACTTGCCATGAATAAACTCAATGCCAGTCCCACTTTCAATGCTTGTTTGGATTGTGTGAAAAGTGCCGTGGCCCAGAACAATGGCACGGTGAGCAATGGAAAGTCATATTGAAGGGTGTAGGGTGTGACGGCAAAGCTGACAAGCAGTGATACGGTCGCTACCTTCATGAGCGAATCGGATCGTAAAACAGCAAACACTACGGTCAGTCCGCCCGTTATCGCCGCAATGATATAGATTACCGCTCGCCAGGTGCTGTTCGGAACAAACGTAGCTAACCAATCGATTATTGTTGTGTTGACCCGAACAGCCGCTACGTGGCTCGGACTGTCAAAGATATTAAATAAACCACGACCAAAACCTGGCTGGAGGAATGGCCAATACCAGTCAGGCGTTGCTGCAGTAGTGGCAAGCAATAGACCGGCAAGGACAAGGCACATCGTTATAAATGGTTGCCATCGACCGCGGCGAATAAGCCAGATGATGATTGCCGCAACTGGCAGGAGGGTGATGTTCGGTTTTAGGAGAAATAGGGCAAGCCACAAACCTGCCCAGGCCCAATGCCCCCTGCGGATCGCTGTTAAAGCGGCAACCAATAAAGTAAATAACAGGATGCCTATTTGCTCAAATCGCCAGGTTATCCAGGCGAACAGGAAAGTAGCATAGAGAAACATCAACCAGCGCCTCCAACCTATATCTGGCCAATCTAACAGTCTGCTCAATTGCCATAATCCCACGACCCAGATACTTAAATTGAAAAGCATCCAGATACCCCTAGCAATCTCAAAGGGCAGCCATGCGAGTGACGTAATGAGCCAGGCAAACCATAGCGGATAGAAGTATGGATAATTGCCAATCCGACCGGTAGCGTCCAGGAGGAAGGGAACAAGCTGTTCGTAATCATAAGGGTTGCCACCCATGAGTAGTACGCGGGCTGCCGCATAATATGACCTGAAATCTTGCCCGAACCAGATCAATGATGTAATTGCCATTAGGACACTGGTAGATAGCCAGGCGCATAATGTGCCAAAGTTAATAAGTTTTGTACCTGGTGTGTCGGAATTGTTATTAGGTATCACTTGGATCACCCACAAAATATATTGCTTTTATGGACTGGAAATGATGAAAGTTTCACCGGTTATTTAGCCACCGTTTAGTATCCTATTGGCTTTGTGGATTATACCTTCTGGTCTCTAAAATTGATTTAGGCATTAGGCCGAACAATATTAGCAGTATTTGTCCCGGATTAATATTTTTGATGGGTATGTTCGAATTGTAGACCTGAACCCAACTCCGGCCTTCCACGAACATGTAGGAAAAAGACACCCATTCCTTTTAGGGAAGAGAACGGCAAGGTGGTACGTTCCTGCCTTACCAAGAACCAGTAAATAGGATGTCTTTCTTATGATCACATAATGTATTTTCGGTTGGAAAATGTCATGGGAGTCTGTAAAGTGTGTATACTCCACCATCGATTTCTTTTTCGATTGTTAAATTTGCCAAAGTGGTATCAAGTAGCGACCAGTTTATCATTTTCCCCGCCGGATCGTTTTCACGAACAAAATCTTTCCCTTGATTATTGATCAGCATGTATGTAAAACCTTGATTATGCCAGGTTTGAAGGATTGACAGGCTGGTGGTGTATTTAGTTGAGTCGTGGAACCATCTGTCTATTATTTCGTCGGAGTCACAGCGTGGTTGACAATAATAACCCCTCGCTTCCCAAAGCATAAGTACGTGGCTATTGCTTGGGAGACCTTGTATGGTTTCCATTGCTCGGGTATAGGAACCGAGGTTACGCAAAAGGTAGGTCTGTTCATCTTCCAAACGCAGGATATATAAAGCGGGATTCCGGGAAACAAAACTTTTTCCTAATGAAAATACATTCAGGCCAAACATCAAAATTGTGAGCACGCCTATTAAAAATCCGAACCGGATGTTTGAGAATTTAAGATTCCAAATGGCATCTATTCCTGCTCCCGCCAAAACCGCCCAGGCTGGAAAGAAGATAAAGAATAGTCGCGTTTGAATAAGCAATCCTGAGATACGGCTTCCCATGGCCCACAGCACAAATCCGGCCGCTGTTATGATGCCTGCTGTCAGGATCGTCGTCCTTTGCGCTTCGCTTCTTGACTTCCAGTTGATCCAGGCCAATGGACTTAATCCTACCAAGAGCGGACCTATGTCTGCTGAGTATCCTTCTTTTCCGCCTATTCCCAGGAAGGTTGCTTGCCAGGGGAGTAGGATCACAGATTGCCAATTCCTCCAGGCGGGAAGCTTCTCATAAAAGTTGAGTCGAATTTGATCCATGGCTCCTGAGGGAATGAAAAACGGATAAAAAGGATTTCCAGTGGCGAGGAAATTTTTAATCCACCACGGGGAACTGGTGATGGTTGCCGTTAGTCCTAGGACAAATATGCTGGAAATAATGTATTTCCAGGCTTGATGTTTTTGCATTAACCCTAGGACGAGGATGGAACCGATCAACACGACTCCGGCAGAGTATTTTGTCCCGATTGCCCCACCGCAGAATATTCCCGTCAGGATAAGCATCCGGCGATCATGTCTCTCAAGCCAATCGTTCAGCGCCGCAAGAGCTGACCATCCGAAAAGCAAACCCATCCAGTCTACATAGCCCGTTGATAGTGACCAACCAAGACTCCCGCCAGCCAACAGAGCTGCAACCGCAGTCCATGCTGCAATATTGTTGAACTTTGACTTTACATAACCCAGAAGCCCTAGCAGAACCACCGCTCCAACGAAAACACCGATGACGGCAGCCGCTTCGACGCCAGCAATGCGCATTGCTGGTAGATAGATCATTTCGGTTAACTCTGGCATTCCCCAGAACATCGTATTGGCCAAATAAGTGATGCGGCCGTTTTGTAAATACGCGCTCGGAATTGCGAAATGATAGACAAGGGCATCCCACTCCGTTGGGGGAGCCAATGCCACCGCCAGGTTTGCACAAAGGATGATGATCGCCCCTGCCGCCAGGGTTTTCTCGTATTTGCCGTGGATGGATGTTCGTAATTCGGTAAGATTTTTCAGCCAGGTTAATATATATTTGCGCACCGTAGTTAAAACGATCAATATTGGGATACCTAAAGGAATAAGATTGGTTCCTAGAGTGGCTCCCAATACCAGGATTCCGACACTCATAACTATCATCCCTAATGCAGCCGCCAACCCAAATCGGATCAATCCACTAACATCGGAATGCCTCAGCAGCCACTCGCCAATTCCTCCTGCCGTAGCGATGATCAGAAAAGCAACCAACACCTGCCAAAGATTCGAAAATACCCCGATTAGATCTTGCGCTGAGAGAAGTTTATGACCGTATAAATAGCCTATACTGCTCAATAAGATGCTGGCAAGTCCTACCAAGCCATACATGATAACCCTTGCAGACAATTTATTCATGATGGCTCGGGATACCCTTTAGGCGCATATTTTGAAGGATGGCGTCACGGCGTTTACCTGCTATGGCGGCTTTGACCGACTCATTGTTTATTCGCAGGGTTGTCGGACTTTGGGGTTGCATTATATATTCCTCCTTTTTTATCCTGGTATGCTATTACCCTTTTTGCAATTACATCTCATATTATTGCACAAATTCGTGAAAAAGCATGCAAACAATAATTGTGAATTCCCCAAAATTTCTGTTTAAACGGTTCGTTCAATCCTTCGATGCTTTCACACTTTTTAGTCAACGATGACTCAATAATAGGTAAAGCTATCTCACTGCGATTTTCCCCGTCGTAATTGGATGGCCTGCCAAGCCCAGTATAGAACGCCGCAAGCTCGAAGCAATACGAGGGTACGCGACTTGAACTTCATCGATGACCTCCTTGTCATCCGGGTGACCCTGAATGTTTGTATGGTTACAATGGCTGCCCACCGGTTAATATTCTGGTTGTTGGCGAATGTTTTTCTTCCTCCCGATCAAAATGTAGCTCAACGGTATGCCCGCATGGGTTTGTTCTATCCGTTTATGCCCTGCGGATATATCTGTTTCATATTCAGCGAAATGCTCCAGGGAGATCTTGTTCTCAATAAGCCCCATCAGGATATCGGATATCTTATGGATGAACCAGTACTGAGGGAGGGTCGAAGTATATTGCGATCTCCCGACGTAATCCAACCCGCCGTAATCGATGTAGGGATCGGTTTTGAAGTATGGCTCATTGATACGCAACGAGTCTGCATCCACAGCGTCATCGTCCGGCAGCATCTCTAAAAAGGGGTGTATCTCATGGATGAAGACCAAGCCATCCGTCTTCAACAGGTCCGTTGCCTTTTCGAAAAAAAGTTTCAGGTCAGGCATCCAACCCAGACACCCCGCACTGATATAGACGAGATCAAATTGACCGGCATACCTTGTGTCCAATTCATAAACATCCGATCGGATAAATTGGCAATCGATCCGGCTCTGTGTTGCCCGTTCACTGGCCTCCTTGATCGCCTCTTCGGATATGTCAAAACCGACACACTCGGCAGCCCCCAGGTTCTTCAAAGACATCAGTTCAACGCCATTGTTGCAGCACAGATGGGCTACTCGTTTGCCTTTGATACCCACTTGCTCTAACAGCTCGATCTCAACCTCGCCTAAGCGGACGAAACCCGGCTGTGAAAACAATTTATCCAGCGTTTCCCTGGCCGCCTGCCGGTGTTTTGGCATGACCTCATTCCATGCCGCTCGATTCGCCTCTGTATACTGTTTGAGTTTGGAATGGATCATGGTCATCTTATTCCGCGTAGCGAAATCCTTTTTTGAAAGCCCGCCAGTTATTTAACAGCCGTTCGTTCGACGGACTCAATGCGAACAATATTTTATCAGATCGATCTACCCGTAAGCAGCTCTACAAAACGGTTTGATTTTTCTGTATTCAATTCTGAAAGGGCAATTGAAACTCAAGGTTTATTGCTCCCAGACAACGGCTATTTTCGTTTGCCTGATTTTATCCCTGCCTTTTTCAAGTTTTCAGCGACCCTGAATTTAACGATCCTGCTTATTAATTTCAGTGGCAATGGTTTGTCGATCGGGAATCTTACGGTACCTTTTGAACCATCATAAATCGATAACTCCTTCTTAAAAGCCTCGGTACCGGAAGATGTTGGATAAAATCCGATATGGTTTTTAAAAGCGGCAAAATAGACCAAATTACCTTTCAGGGCGAAGGCGGGCATTTGATAACTGATCTTTTCTTCTGCGCCGGGAGCGGCGGCTTTTATGGTCCCCCGTAATTCTTCCAGTATTTTTTGTATATCTTCAGGGAAGGTTGCAATATACTCATCCGTTGAAACAAAACCAGCTTTGTTGCTTTCCATAGGTTCTCCTTTTGTCCCTACTTTACGACGCGGAAACCGAGGTGCGTTACGCCGGGGGTCTCGATCGCCCGCAGGCTTTCCAGTTCGATCGGCTGCGTGCCCGATTGGTCAAACAAACGGACTCCGCCGCCAAGCAGGACAGGCGCCAGGTCAACATATATTTCGTCGACCAACCCCGCCTTGAGGCACTGCTGAAGGATGCTGGCGGTGCATACGACGACGTCCTTGTCCCCCGCAGCTTGCCTGGCCTGGCGAATGGCGCTTTCAACACCATCGGTGACAAAGATGAAGGGCGATCCCTCCCTGACCCATTCCTGCGGGACGGTATGGGTGACGATAAAACAAGGTGTCTCGGGGGGATGGCCACCCCAGGCCTGGGCGATATCGAAGGTTCTCCGTCCCCACACCCCCGCCCCATATCTTCCGAACGCTTCATTTAGGAGTTTGGCGCTCTGCGGTGAGACCTTGAGCAGTGGAGAGCCGCTCCCTAACGAAATCTCGGTGTCACCGCTGAAGTACCATTTAAAGAGGCGGTCACCGCCATCGCCCAGGCCATTCTCGGGGCTATCGTTCGGGCCAGCGACAAAGCCATCCAGCGACATGGTCATGTTGAAAACAACTTTTCCCATTCTATTTTCCTTTACACCATTCTGTATCCGGGTACCCTTAATCTACTTCTACATCTTTTCAAGAAGCCCGTCGAGGCGCTCGTTGCTGTCAACGACGCCGCGCTCCATGCCGGACTGGACCATGCCATCGCGATCGCCCACCGACTGGAAGACGGATTGCGTCGTGACGCGCGTCCTGCCGCCGGGCAGCTCTTCGAACTTCACGGTCTCGAGAACCACGTGGCCTTTTTCCGGCAGTCCTTCGAACTCGAACGTGCCGATGATCCGCTCCGGGGCCAGCACCTCGTGATTCACGCCGTGGAAGCCGAACTCATTGCCGTGCTGGTCCTTATGGATGTACCGCCAGCGGCCGCCGTTGGTGGGCTCGAAGGTTACAAGCTGCATGGTGAGGTCGCGTGGCCCGAGCCATTGGACGTACAGCTTCGGATCGGTGTAGGCCTTGAAGACCAGCTCGCGCGGCGCGTCGAACTCACGCGTGACGAAGACCTCCTGTTTGCCGGGTTCGACGGTTAGAACGGTCTTATTCTTTTTTTCTGACATGTCTTTTCTCCTTTTTTTGAATATCCAGTAAAACTTCGTCGAGGCGTTCGAAACTCTCGCTCCAGTACTTTTCAAAGGGCGTGACCCAGTCGTGGATGGGCTTGAGCTTTTCCATATCGACCGTGTACAGCCGCTGACGGCCCACCCGCCGCTCGCGCACCAGCCCGACCTTTTTCAGCACGGCCAGGTGCTTGGACACCATCGGCTGGGGCCATCCGAGCATTTCAACGATCTCGTTGACCGACCGTTCCTCCGTGCCGAGCACTTCGAGGATCTGTCGTCGCTTGGGTTCAGCCACGGCGTTGAAGGGATCATGTGTTGTCGGGGTACGTGCCATGCTCTTATTATATACCGATATGGGTATATGTTCAAGTCCTATTCTAGAATATATGTTCTGATCTGTCAAGAGGAAAAATTTTTACAAAAGTGCTATCTGTAAAATGGTCTACGGTGCCTTCAGTTTCACCCACCACCCCCTGGTTCCCGTATCGACGCATTTTTGCGCTCCGGCAATTGTGTCTCCAGAGAGGACACCATATAAATCACAAGCATGGTTTGCCCATTCAAGGACGACATTATTACCTTTTTGTTGCCAGGTGCCGTTTTCGGCCCAATCATTGGGAATGTAATAACGCAGCTTTCCACCGGGCAGGAAGATCGTTTCAAAGACTTCAAATTTATAGATGTTATCCTGATCGTATATCCTGCCAACCCAGTGGGTATTGGTCAGATCGGTTACAACAACGGATGAGGTCGAGGCAGGCTGTGTCTGGCTCGGAACCGGCACCTGGGTTGCCACAAGCAGTGGTTCTGCAGATGTTGTTTGGGTCGATTGAGCTTGATCGGATGGCGTTAGATCGACCTGAGACGGGATACCCGTTACCAACCGGCAGCTCATTACAGGAACCAATAAAAAGGCCAGGATCACGAATAAAAGATTTTTTTTCATGGTTGCCTCCTTAAAAAGTGTTGAATGGTTTTTCTTGTTTAGCTTTCTTTTGAAATCCACACTCCTTATGACTGTATACCACTAAAATTGCCTGTCCATCACGATACTGATTTTCTATGCTTGAAGAGGTTACGACCCACGGTTGTTGCAGCTTCCTTATGCCGGTGATTCGTAGCACAGGAGGACCTTCCCATTTTTGAAGGTCCGGGTCTTCGTCAGCTTCAGGGTCAGCTTGTCCTTGAGGCCGTCGAACATAGTCTTCCCCTTCCCGAGAACGACAGGGTTCATCACGATCTGATATTCATCAATCAGGCCCTCCGGCGCCAATTGCGAGACGATGCTGCCGCTTCCCAAAATCGCCATGCCTGGTCCGGGCGCTTTCTTCAGCCTTCGAACTTCCGCTGCGACGTCACCCTTCACGAGTTCCGT
>Ga0182027_10003474_pt1 | contig 24927 bp, 24 predicted proteins | sample 712E1DmetaG_FD_121300 | JGI IMG/M metagenome (GOLD analysis project Ga0182027, IMG submission 121300) | Permafrost microbial communities from Stordalen Mire, Sweden - 712E1D metaG (Illumina Assembly) | ecosystem: Environmental > Terrestrial > Soil > Wetlands > Permafrost | place: Sweden...
AAAGTTAACTGTCACAGCTGATGGAAAGCTTTATTTATACGTTAATAGCTCAGATTTGTATGTCAAGGTTAATGGGAACATCTATTCTGTCTCTAATGGATTAGTAAATACAGGCTTAATTGTAAGTGAAGGGGATATGATTAACGTAGCTGTGGCACAGACAATAAATAACCCTACCGGCCTAGGCTGGATAAATCCAGTAAACAATATGTGTGGCGGTGATGGCTGGAATAAGGTATCAATTCAGCCATTATTTGATAAGGCTCAGAATGACAACAGAACAGTTATTGAACAACAATGTTGGAGTAAAGCTCCGACAGGGCAGGGGGATTTTAGTTTTGATGCATTTCAGGTAGTACTAGCAGTTGAGCAAATATCTGACACTGTTCAGCCTACTGTAACAAGTGTTTTACCAACAGTTCAAAATACTATAACACCTACAATAAGTAATGAATTGGGCGCGATAACTGATAATTCGATAGTTGGAGATTTACAAGATCAATCGGCAGATATATTAGGCCAAGACGATACTTTACCAAATACAGGTGGTACCACGGCAAATTCTTTGGAGTGCGGAGTCGCATGTAATGTTGATGCAGATTGTACCATTGGCAATGTGTGTCAAAGTGTCAATTTGTCTAAAAAATGTGTTTCTTTCCTTTGTGTGACTGGGGGTAGTGTAAATAATGTTTGTCAGTCGGATTTATGCACAGTAGCTTCTCCGATTGGAGTATCAAAGACCGTGGCAATGAGCTGCGTAGCAGGACAGAATAAAAAACAACTGAACTACACCATCGTATTGTCAAACCCTACCAGTGCTACGACTCAACGAATCAATCTCTCGGTCGTGGATACCCTTGATCTATCAATTAAATCAGACTACGTTATTAAAACATCTATCCCATTTAATGGCAGCTATTCTGGCGGTAAAATAACATGGGATAACTTATCTTTGGATGCTAACGGCGGAAGATTAGAGATCAAATACACGGTAATAGTACCGCCGACTGAATATGGAAAGACATATATAAATAATGTTGTTGTATCAGAAAATGGAGTAGTCAGAGGAGGTCAAATGGTCAGCAGTAAGGTCGAAATATTGCCATGCACTGCGTTGGTGTCTGATTACGCTGACCGGATAATTATCGGGATATCATTGATAATATTCGGATTAATAATGTATAGATTTGGTATAGCTGCAGGTTTTGGAAGATTATTATGGTATAAATTTGGTGGTAGAAATATGTTTGCTTCAAAGTTAACGAGCGATACTAAAAACTCATCATTATTCAGGAAGGACAAAGAAGATTTCGAGAAACGACTTAAAAAGAAGCATCAATAACATTTTCGATTAGGCAAGCAACTCCAATAGGTCCAATACCTCCAGGAACGGGTGTAAGATAAGAAATGTAATCGGTGTTGATTTCACTTCCCACATCACCAAAAATACGTTTGGCGGTTTTATTGTAGCCAACATCAATAATTACAACTCCTTTTTTAAATACCTGATTGTTAATAAAATTTTCCTGCCCGGTTGCTGTTACTATAATATCAGCAAATCTCATCAGTTCACCTATACCTTGTGTCTTTGAATGGGCTAATATAACCGTTGCATCTTGCATAGCCATCAAAGCAGCTAGGGGTTTGCCGATTATGACTGACTTATTTATTATTAAAATATTTTTCCCCGAGATGTATTCCTTATAATTTAAATTAAGATCTGTGGCAATAAATTTTAGTACATACTCAATGGCTTTTACTGTTGCGGGAATGAGCTCATTATCTTGATTCAGCCATAGATTACCTAAGTTAATGGGATTTAGGCCGTCAACATCTTTGGATGGGGCAATAAGTCTGCAAATCTCATATGAGTCTAAGTCGGGCAATGGTAATTGGATAATTATACCTGTCACACTTGAGTCATTATTCAATCTGGTTATAAGCTCATCGATCTCCCCAAATGTGGCCTTATCAAAATGATAGACCTCCACATCAATTCCCACATATTCACCTGCTTGCTTCTTTTTATTAATATAAGTTAAGCTTGCCGGGTTATTGCCGACGATTATGATACTTAGCTTGGGTTTACGACTTAGTTTTCTAAGCTTCGTTTTGCAAGTATTAAGTATCGTCTCAGAGATTTTTTTGCCATCAATGACTTTCATTTGGTATGATAATTTATACTTTGTATAAACAGTTATATTATAGCAAATGAGTAATAAAATAAACTTAAAGTTCAGCTTGAGTAAGAAGAATTTTTCTTGGCTCAATTTATTAAAATTCCTGGATGGCGTTATGTGGATTTCCTTACTAGCATTTGTACTAATGACAGTAGGCTCAAAATTCCTGAATATGTCCGATGATAGTGGCTCAATATTCTTTCTCTATTATTCTGTAATAATTTTATTAACCATAAGAATTTTAATTCGGATACTTAAGAAGAATGACATCTTTCCTTCGGTACCTTTTGATATGGTTAGCTTGATCCTAATAAGCATCGTTTCACTTTCATATTTTATGAATGTGGCCATTTTCAAAAGCGCGGCTGATGTCTGGGGAGGATATAATTTACGCGGGTTTGCCGCTCTGTCTGTTATTTGCTATTGGCTAGTCTATTATTTAATTGCCGCTGAGGGCTCTAGAGGTAAACGCTTTGAAATTCTATTTAAAGTTTTCAATCTCACATTAATCCTTGGTACGATTTTGTATATCATAAATTTTTCAGCAACTGTAGATGAAATTGCTGACATCGCATTATTATTGGGTCCTGGTGCCTTGCTTTTAATAATGCAATCGAAGTCAATCTTTATTAGATTTATTGCATCTGTAAATCTTATTATCACTGTTATTTTTGCTTTTAATGCATCAATTGGCGCTCTTGCTGGCATTCTATTTGTTTTATTCTTGATGCTTTTATTGGAAATTTACAAAAACAAATCAAACATAAAAAACAGAAAAGTAATGACCAGATTGGTTATCTATATTATAGTTATTGTGGCCGTTTTTTGTTTGGTTTGGGTAAACCCTACACGGACTTCAATTGCGAATATCATTAATCTGTCTGCTAAATCAGTATTTTTGAACCCAACATGGCAAGGAGTTATTTTTGGCCATGATTTAATTCCAGTAGGCACAACGCTTTTTGATGCCATCTATGACTTTGGTATACTTCCCACCATAGCAGCAGCAGCATTATTTGTATTCATTTGTAAGACTTTATTAAGATCACGTAAAGTTGAAGGAATATATTTGTTAACATTGATCATAGCCATTGTCGTTTATTCGGCTCTGACTGAAGTAGCGGATAACGTTTTAATATTATTGTGGGTTGTTATTGCTATTTCCTCAGCTTTAATAAAAACAGATTCGGCGAAAAAACCGAATAAGGAAGAATTGGTAATTAATAATCTCCAAGGGATAAAGAATAAAGACGTTCACAGGGTTTCAATATGGATTCAACGCTTGCTTTTATTGGCTGTAGTAGTTGCTAGCATTGCTTTGATAACTCAGGTCTGGTCCTTGGCTATGTATATTACCTAGGTGATATGTTAAAATAGTACATGGTTTTCGGGGCGTAGTTCAGTTGGCTAGAACGCACGGTTTGGGACCGTGAGGTCATGAGTTCAAGTCTCGTCGCCCCGATTTTAGAACAGATGGAAAATAACCTAAGCGACAATTTTAAAATAATCATTGCAGAGGCAAAGGATTGGGAATCTTATAAGAATATTCGACTCGAGAGCTTACAAAATGAACCCCAAGCTTACAGTTCAAACTTGGCAAAAGAGTTAGCTTACTCTAGTGAGAAATGGATATCGAGGCTTCAACCTTATTCTATTGATTTTAAATCTATGAACTTACTGCTAATTGATTTATCTAACAATAAAATAGTTGGAACGGTTGGCTTTTATAGTATGGAAGAAGGCATTGCAGAGATAGTCGGATTGTATGTGAATAAGTCTTTCCGTGATAAGCATTTGGGATATACACTAATGGGCTTTATTATAGACCAAATAGGGCTGACTAATGATTATAAGGAGATTAGGTTATCTGTAAATGAGAAGCAATTTACAGCATTAAGTTTATACAAAAAACTGGGATTTAATATTACAGATAAATCTGATACCACTTTAGGTGACGGCAATGTTTATCCTACATGCTCGATGCTACTTGAGATAGTTTAGCTTTTTTGGCAAGGTATTTTTTCTCAATAAATCTGGCGAATAGTCCAATCGAGACAACTATGCTAGCAAAAATTGTGGCTTCCATTTTGACAAGAATTAGAGTCACAAGCAAAATGGACATAACAATTGCTCCTATAGCTGTTATTATTCTGTCTTTTCCTTTAACGTGCAATGCAGTGCCCGCAAGATTAAGCGAAACTGCACTTACGACACCGATTGCATACAGTGCGGCTAAAGCTGAGACATTGGCCCCAACGATTAGTACGATAATAATTGGAACTATGACAGCTGTAATGAGCCCCCATATTGGAACTCCATGCTTTTTATTCAGTATTTTATAATTTCCTGGCAATTCTTCGTCTCTAGCCAAGGCATATGTAACATTAGTAATATCAATCATGGCTGTATTTCCTGCAAATATTAATAACAAACCATATGCTATACCGATGATAAATCCATAGACCTTTCCTAATTGCCCAGGGAGTAAGTACTCACCCATCACAACCAGCATATCATCTCGGGAAACATTTCTTTCGGTTATGGGGCAAACATATGACTTCCCCTGAAAAGAATTTGTTAAGGTATTGTATACGCATGAGATATCAAACTGCTGAACTCTTTCAGTTTGAATAACCTCTTGCCCGTTTGAGTTTGTCTCGTAGCTGTAAATCAATTTTGATGGCATTGCATTCATGGCAATTCCGAGAACAACAGTTGTGAATACAACCTTCATTAGTTCAATATTCATAGCCTTTTTGCTAGTCTTTTCGGGGTCTTTCATAATACCAGTCATGTTCGAAATTGCTTCGACACCTGATAGCGCAAGTAAAACACCAGTGGTATTTCGAAGAACAGTAAAGATATCTTGATTGAATTTCCCGATATTCGCTAAACCTGCTGGAACAAGAGGTAGAGCTAGAAGAGCAAGAATACCCGCCAAGATATAAGTAGCAACGGAGGCAACACCTGCAAACTTTGCGCTGAAATGTGGTCCAAACCAATTCACAAAGCCTAATAACATAATTATAAGTACAGTCCAGATAGTTGGTGCATAATGTTGTATTCCGGCAGGAATTATATTCACCAGACCTAAATAATGATAAGCATCGCTTATGCTAAGAGCTTGGGTTACAACGTAATCAGTTATTAATAGCAAAGCTCCTACAACTGCCAATGTGCGATTTACGCGTTTTAATGACGAATATACTCCTCCACCATCCGGGTTGTGTTTGCAAATGACTTTATATCCGCTTGCAACCAAGGTCATGATAAGGGCAATAATTATCATGTAAATAGGTGCTAGACGGCCGGCAAGTGATAACGCTAATGGTAAAGTATATGCGAGGGATGTTCCCCAATCCGCATCTAAATGAAATACTGAATCTGCGACTCCTAAATTACGTGGCCTATGGCCCAAGACGTGTTCGTCATCAGTTTCTTCGGGAATATATTCGCTTGAATATTTATGCTCCGTTTCATCTGAACATTATAAATATTTAATAGATATATATTCGTTGAAAGTCTTAAGTAAAAGAGTATATCATGACTAAATATGTATGGAAAGGGCTTTGAAAAAATCTTATGAAAATATATAATAATCGCATGCAATCAAAACGAATAGATATAGCTATAAGTTTCAAAAAAAATCTTGCAGAAGAAATTTCTAAGCAAAGTAGTAACCTCGCAAAAATATCAGAACCATATTTTATACTGGATTCGAAGAATTTTTATCCGCATATATCTATCTATTCTATAGAAATACCGCAAAAGAATTTATCTAAAATATTCAATAGTATCGAGGAAACGATAAGTACAGTTAAACCATTCAAGTTAAAGTTCAATGGTTATGAAATTAGAGATGGGTATGTCGTTTTGTTTTGCGATAAAAGCCTTGAGCTTAAGAAGCTTCATAGAAAAATATTAGATGAAATTAATCCTTTGCGCGACAATCTGATACGCGATAAGTATAAAGATCAGTCAGTCATGGATAAATTGACTGCGAAAGAAAAGAAATATGCCATTGAATATGGCTATCCAGGAGTTTTAGATTTGTACAGGCCACATCTAACATTGATTCGCTATATCAAAGATATCGAGATTGACAAGGTATTGTATGTATTAAATTCAAAGTGGAAGTTAACAGAGATTGAGGTCAATGCAATTACTGTATTCGAAATGCAATCAAGTGGTACCTGTGTCAAAATATTAAAAGATTTTATACTCTAAATTTATTATCATGAAATTTATTATCCTTCACGGTTCGTTTGGTAAACCAACAGAAAATTGGATTCCATATCTAAAAGAGGAGCTGGAAAAACTCGAGCAGAATGTAATAACACCAGCTTTACCTTGCGAAGACTGGGAACAATTAACTGCCGCTGGACTTAAATATCAACCTAAAAAGCAGAATTTGAACTCGTGGCTAATGGTATTTGAAAAAAGCGTCCTACCATTGATAACAAAAGATGAACCTTTATGTGTGATCGGGCATTCGTTGGCACCAGTTTTTATTTTACACATAATTGAGAGATTTAATCTTTCTTTAGATTCGGCATTGTTTGTAAGTCCTTTTTTTGAAGATATTAAAGGCGATGCATGGCAGTTTTATCGCGTTAATCATTCATTTTACAAATCCGACTTTGACTGGAGCAATCTAAAAAAACGTATACCAGTTTCGTACTCGATTTTTTCTGATAATGATCCTTACGTTGCTCAAAAATATTTTCAACATTTTTATAAGAATTTAGAAAGCTCACCAATATTTATTCATAATGGAGGCCACCTTAATTCTTCCTCAGGATATCAAAAATTCCCCTTGTTGCTAGATTTGTGTAAAGCAAGGATAGGGGTAAATTGATATTAACAATTATTAATGATATAAATTTTGTGGTTAATAAATAATTATGAAAAATAAAATTTTCAATTTAGTTAGTTCCCTTAAATATCTAATATTATTAATGATAATTGTGACTTTGTTTGCCGGGATGGTCTATTTGGTGGCACAACAACTATTAAGACAAAATGCGAATGAAATTCCAACGCAAGAAGCCATGAGTGTGATATATAAATTGAGCTCAGGAGTTCCATTATCGGATTTTAGCAAAACAGACAATATAGATATGTTAGCTACTTTAGAGCCATTTTTTCAAATTTATGATTCAAGTAAAGTTTTAGTGACTTCAAGTGCAGTTATTGGAACTACAACACCGATTGTACCAAATGGAGTACTTTTATATGTAGATGAAGCTGGCTTAGCTAATAATGTTACATGGCAACCAAAAACACGAGTGAGAGCAGCTATAGTTGTGATGCCAATAAATGATAAAAATTTCACAGGATATGTGGTTGGAGGAAGGTCACTAAAGGAAACTGAAATAATAATTGATAAATTATTAGTTGTATCCGCTTTGGGATGGGCAGCATCAGAATTTCTTGTAATCATTTCCTTTATTTTATTAAATAACTGGAGATCAAAGAAAATATCCTAAAATATGCTTGAATTTATTGAGCTAAATAATCAACTGGAAATTGATCAGTTCATAATCAGCCAGGAAGAAACTGGTCATATACTTCAATCATATGAATGGGGCGAGTTAAGACGGTCTGAAGGACACATTGTAAAAAGATTCGGCTTAAAAAGGGATGGTAAAATAATTGTATTATGCCAATTAGTGTTACATAGACTCCCTAAATGGTATCCTTCGAAGAAAAAATATATTGGAGAAGTTTGGCGTGGGCCAGTTGTGGACAGCACGACTAAAATCAGTGAGTTTGAGTTTTTTTTAGATAAAATACAAGAGTGGGCAAGCGGTCAGGATGTAGTGTTTATTAAATTTGAGCCAAGGTTTGTTAAAGGTATAAAATTTGAGTCTTCGTTAAAAAAATTATGCATAATCGGTGAAGATACTTTTATACCAAGCACGCTTTCTTTGAATATAGATAGGTCTGAAGAGATGATATATAGCGGAATTGATAAGGTAACTCGCAAAAATATACGCAAGGCTGAAAGAAAAGGTGTGTTGGTTGATATCGTTACTAATCAGGACAAGCAAAGGCTTTCAATCCACGATCTTTATAAATTGCTCGAGGTTACATCAAACAGAGCTGGTTTTAGGGTAAGGTCAAGGCACTTTTACGATAAACTTATTGCCATCCAAAGTAAATATTTTAAACAGATAATTATTGAAGCGCGAGTGGATGGTAATATTGCTGCGGCGTATTTATGTTTAATTATGGGGGATACTATCTATACACCGTATAGCGGATCAGACCGTAAATTTTCTGAGTACAAAGCAAATGATCTGATTAATTGGCAGCTTATAAAATATGCAAAATCAATTGGACTGAAAAAATACGATCAATGGGGGATATTACCAGAAGATGCTCCTACACATGATACAATGTGGGGGGTAACCAGGTTTAAACTAGCCTTTGGTGGTAATAGGGAAGATTATATCGGGGCTTATGATTTGGTTGTTGATCAATCTGACTATAAACTCTTTTCTTTTGCTTGGAGCGTGAGATTGCTATTAAAGAATATCAAGAAAAAATATTTTAAGTCTTAATTTTGATTAGATGAATAAAATTGCCTTTGTCAGTGGTGCATCGAGCGGGATTGGATCTGCCATTGCATTGGGCCTTGCCGGAGATGGTTTTGACGTGTTCGTACATTATAATAAAGGCAAAGAAAGGGCTCTGAAAATTGTTGAGCAAATACAAGAATTAGGGCAAAGTGCATATCCAATTAATGCTGATTTAACAAGCGAATTTGAGGTAAAAAAACTACCTGATGAGGTTGGCAAGTATTCAGATAAAATTGATTTACTTGTGAATAATGCTGGCTTTGATTATGGTTACTTATTTGAAGAATACACTATTGAGCAAATGAGGTATGTATTAAACTCAGTCCTTTTTTCAACAGTAATGGTTACAAAAGTTCTCCTTAATTTGTTAAAAGCATCAAATTCGGGTCAGATTATTAATATTGCATCCCGAATGGGAAAAGAAAGATCAACTCCAACGACATCTATTTATGGTCCTGCAAAAGCAGGAGTAATAAAGTTTACTGAAGTGTTGGCTATAGAATTAAGCAAATATAAAATCAGGGTAAATTGTGTTTCACCCGGCCTAGTAAGGACACCTATGACAGAAGATTTGTATATAAAGAGGGCGGGATCAAAAGATTTGGCTGATAATGTCTGGAAAGATTTAGATATAAAGAATCCATCTGGAAGAGTAGGAAAGCCTTTAGATGTAGCGAATGCAGTTAGTTTTTTAGCCTCTGACAATGCCGCTTATATCAATGGAGAAACATTAAACGTCAATGGTGGCAGCAATTTAGGATAATCACAATGAGCGTAAGAGGTTTAAAACTAAACAAGGGTGCTAGTTTGTTAGCTTTGTTTTCTATTCCTGTGACATTGGTTCTGATATCCGATAATATTCTAAGCTTTGCAGTGCCAATTGAAGTTGAACGTGTAGTAAACTCCAATTTTTTAACTGGCTTGATAATTGGTCTTGCATCTTTAGTTGGACTGTTTTCGGATTATATTTTCCCACCATTTCTTAAAAATCTCACGTGGAAAATCCAATTTGTTGTCGCATTGGTACTTGCAATATTTTTCCCCATTTTTAGCTCGTTAGGAATAATTTATAAATCTGTTTTCTTTTTCGTCATAATGAGCATTTTTTGGGGAGCATATTACGAGTTGATGACTTTCTCTGAAGAAGATTTTATTGTTGAAGAAGAACACAGGCATGATTATTCAAAAGACTGGAGTGTGTTATTGAGTTTAAATGTGGTGACTAATATTACTGGCCCAATAATAGCAAGCACCTTCCTATTTTTATCAACGCCATATATGGGCGTTATACTTACAGGCTTCATGTTTGTCGGATTACTTTTTACGCTGGGGACATTCGGAGTGCAAATCAAACATCCCGATGAAGCTGTTCCAGATAAAATTCAACAAATCCAAAAAAGACATAGGGTGAATAGTGAGATATTTAAAGAGTTTAATTTATGGAGGGAATTTTTAAAAGAAATGAGTCCAGTGCTAATTGCCACGTTTATATTGAATTGGATCGATACGACTATATTTGTTGTTGGGGGATTATTTGGACTACAGATTACTGGAAATAATGGTATGGAGTGGATAATTATCGTTCTATATAATATCCCAAGCATTTTTGTAACCTACTTTTTATTTAGAAGACCGATATTCAAAAGGAAAAAATTTTATGAAATCGTAGCTTTATTAATCGCGGGTGTATCTTACGGCACTGTAATATTTTTTGTACATTGGGGTTTAATGGTCTTGATTCCTATGACTATCGGAGCAATTGCAGTTGCCCTATCATGGCCTCTAAATAGAGCAATCGTAAGTGATATTACAAAAAGAGCGGACAGGTTTGGACCAAATGTCCTTGGAATTTATAATGCGACCGCTTCGTTGTCTTACTTCCTTGGAGCAGTAATTATGGGATTTGTGGCCGATCATTATGGCTACTACACAATGTTTTCGATATTGGGTTTTATCTCAATATTAATATCAGTCTTGCTTCTATTTATAACTCCGAAGAAAACGATAGTAAATCACAAAATTCTCGAAGCAATAAATGGTCGGGATATCCAGACTTGAACTGGAAACCTCGCGTACCCGAAACGCGCATTCTACCAATTGAACTATATCCCGAATAATTCAAGACCAATTGTATTATACATTACTGTGGATTCTGGTAAAATGCTAATAGATATTATTTAAAACCATGAAACTATACGGATTTATCGCTTTGTTACTAATTATTGTAGCAATTATTGCTGGAAGTTTTGTCGGAGGAATACTTTATGATCAGCATTCGCAAGCCGTTAAAAGCGTTGACTCACTTGTTATACTTAATAAAATAGAAGATGAAGCTTCATTAATTACTAAATCAATTTATATAAATCAAAAATCTGTAATTACTGTGGATCAAGGTTCAGACTGGTCGAATTTTTGGTGGGGACAGACATTAACTGCAGAAGCTTTGATGAAAGTAGATGTCGGAGTTGATTATAAGAAACTATCGCAGACTGATATTCAAGTAGATCAGTCCCAAAAGGTAATATCAATTACTTTACCCAAATCAGAAGTACTTAATGTAGCGGTTGATGGAAAAATTAACGTGCAAAATCAGGCTGGCTTATTAAAAGCTATCTTTAGCGATACAAACAGCGACTATAATAAAGCTCTGGATCAATTGAAAACTGATGCCACCACAGCAGTTGAGCAAAATACAGATTTAATGACATCAGCAAAAACGGATAGCGTTAGTATAATTCAATTGGTACTGAAGGATACTGGATATACAGTCAAAGTAAGTTAATGTTGTTTAAGATATGTTAACCAATTTTGTCTTAACCACCTTTGAGATAGTCTGTATTGCTCAAGCAAATTTCGCTTTGCAAGCTCCTTTCTGATAACTCCATGTTTGTGAGGGTGATTGTACAGCCTTGGCAATGGCGAACTAAATCCATGTGTATAGTGGCACAATTCATGGGCAATTGTGCTTATGACGACCATATCCGGAATGTCTAAATCTTTAAAATGACTCGTTATTGTAATTAATGATATTGTTGGATCATCGCTAACGCCATAATTGCTGTATTGCTTTTGCAAAGACTTGGTGGTTGGTCTCTTTAAATGCTTAATTGACCCCAATTGCCTTTTGGATTTTTTGCCGAATTTGATTAAAACGGCATTTAGACGAGGGATATCAGCAAAATTATTATCCCAAAGCTCGTACAGTTTATTGTTTAGCCACAAATCATTCCTCATTCAATAGCAATCTAATATATGATATAAATATCTCATGCTGAAGAGGAAATTATCAAGGCTAAAATTTCATATTGATTACATAAAGATTGGCAAGTATTTGCTGGCTTTTGTTTTGTCCATTGGAGTAATTGCTTTTGTTGGAACTGTATTGCTGAAAGTATCTATTGATCAAACATTTTCACCAAAAATAATAAACAATATTTCCAACATACCTCAGACTCGGGTGGCAATAGTTTTTGGCGCTGGCTTAAGCAATAACGGATCCGAGCCAAGTGTGATACTAGAGGACCGTGTACTGGCCGCTGTGGACCTATATAAGGCTGGTAAAGTTGATAAGATATTGATGTCTGGAGATAGTTCGATAGGTCATAATGAATCGAAGATTATGATGGAAACTGCGATTAAAAATGGCGTAAAGGAATTTGATTTACAGCCGGATTACAGTGGTGACAGAACATATGACACCTGCTATCGAGCAAAAAATGTTTTTGGTATAAACAAAGCAATACTGGTTACGCAGATGTATCATTTGCCAAGGGCTTTATATACATGTTCCAGCATGGGAATTGAAGTGTATGGTTATGCGGCCGACCGCCATATATATGCAGGTATTAATGATTATACATTGCGTGAATATCCTGCAACTTTCCTCGCATTTTGGCAGTTAAATATAATTGCACCAGATGTTACAACTGGTGATAAAGTCAACTTTTAATCGTAATTCTGCTGCAGCTATCCATAAATTATTGTATATGTTAAAATGCTCATGTGCGCGCTTAGCTCAACTGGATAGAGCGCCTGTCTTCGGAACAGGAGGTTGGGGGTTCAAATCCCTTAGCGCGTATTTTTTAGCATCATTGTTATCAGATGGCAGTAAGGCATATTATTCAGACTAAAATTCTGCTTGATCTAGCTTATGGCGGGCAATTGAAATATTCAGATTTAATGCAAAAAGATATTGAAAATGATTTATTCAACTATCATTTGCAATATTTAGTAAAAAATGGACTGGTAAACAAAACGGCAAATAAATATGAAATTTCCCAGAAAGGTGTTGAGGCGATTTTGTTGACTGATTCTAGAGGAAAAGAATACAGTGGTATAAGATCATCGGTAATTGTTCATGTAATCAATAAAAAGGGGACAGAGCCGAAAATATTGGTACAAAAACGCAATAGAAAACCATACATTGGCGAAGAAGGTGCGGGTATTTCTGGGAAAATAAACCGCGGTGAACTGGTAGAAGCTGCTGCACAAAGGAAATTACTGGAAGAATGTTGCTTAAAAGGTAAATGCAGATTCCTTGGTACAATGCGAAAGATGAGAAAGCAAAAAGATGGAAAAATTGATGATGCATTTTTTTATGTATGTGTATGCGAGAAATTTAGTGGAGAACTGAAGTCTACAGAATTTGGAATCAATAAATGGGAAAGTTTTGATTATGCATTAAATATTCAAAAAGGCATTAAATCTTCCGCTGAGTATGACATTCAAATACTAAAACAAATCGTTAAAGGTGATAAATCCAATTTTTTCTACGAGGAATTGATAAATGTAGATTCATTTTAAATTTAGGTTTACCGAAGACTTATTCACTAGATTCAAAATATCATAACGACCTATAATATCGGCTATGATATTGCTTTCGAATAATAAATTAACGGAATTAGAGGCTGAATACAAATCTTTGTTAAAGTCTTTAAGGTCAGATGACTTGGAGTTTTCCAAGCAGGGTGGCCCAATGGACAGCTTTAAGGAAGCAGCAGCAATTGCTGTGGCTAGAGGCGCTAAAAATCAAAGAGTTGAAGAGCTTAAAAGAATTATTTGGGAAGCAAAAACACTTCCTGATTATGTTGAAGGCGAGCGAGTGATTTTAGGTAAATGGGTAAGTATAATCAAAGATGGTCAGAAACTCAGATACAGGCTGGTTGATGAATTTGAAGCTCAACCCGCAAAAAACTTGATCTCCCAGGAATCGCCATTGGGTAAAGTTTTAATGAATAAAAACAAGGGAGATTTCTTCCTTTTTGGTAAAATTAAAATATTAATTTTGGATGTGGAATGAAACCTAAAATATTTATTACACCATGGATTGACCTTTCTAATACAGAAGTTCAGAAATGCATTGATGCTGGAGCAAACAGTGGTAGAATCCATACCGGTAAGGCTAACGCTGAGAAAATAATAGATTTAATTAAGTTTTATGATTCAATCGATTTTAAATTTTATCTTGATTTGCGTGGTAATAAAGCCAGTGTTGATTTTATAGATAGTGGAAATGAATTTGCGGATGCAAAGATCGGAGATTCTTTATGGATATACGAAAATACGAAATATTATAATTTAAAATCGGCGGATATAAAGCTCAGATTTAATTATTTCCCTGCTTCGTTAAGCAATATGATTGATCAAAAAAGCGATTTTGCGCTTGATGATGGCAACATACTGTTGACCGTTATAAATAAAGAATTTGATGAGTCAGAATGTCTAACTGGGTTGTTGTGCAAAGTAACGCGCGCAAACTCTAAGAAGATCTGGATTGGCGATGGAATTACTTCGTCAAACTATTTTATACATTCAAACAACAAATCTGTATTAACAAAAATTGATATAAAAATTTTAGAATCTATACCTCAAAATATTAGAGATAAGGTGAAGTATGCGGCAGTCTCATTTTGTGAAAATCAAGATCAAATATCTGATTGTGTAAAAACACTTCAAAATTTAGGCTACAATTCTGCGCAAGTAGTTCCCAAAATAGAGACAGCCCAAGGAGTAAAGAATATAGATGAAATTTGCTTAAAACTACACAAGCTTTATAAAGGTAGTGCGGAGGTGCAAATCGGCCGCAGTGATTTATCCCTCGACTCAAAAAGACTCAGTCCACCAGTCAATGCTGATGATTTAACAGACAAGGCTATCAAGACTTGTCGGGAGAATCATGTAAAAATAAGCATTCTGGCTCTGATATTACAATCGGTAAGAAAGAGACACAAATTGAACCAAAAGTCGAATAATTGGAAACCATCTTTGAGCGAATATAACTACATTAAACATTTATGTAAATGTGGGGTATACCAAATAGGTCTCACAAATGACATGTATATCGATAGACCAGAACTAATGATTAACGCTTTAAGTAATACTATAAATATGATAGGATAGCCTCATAATTCTTATAGGCACTGAAAATGTTCTTTGCTTGGATTTCTTCGATATTGTATGGCGCAAATGGAGTATTTGGTAAATTCAACTCAAAGTACACCATCAAAAATCCATGGCTCTTGAACTTTTTCTGGTCATTTATTGAACTTATAATTATTACTTCAGTTTCTCTAATAAGCGGAGGTGGTTTTCCGATCAATTTGTTGAATGTGCTTTTTGCAGCATTATTTCAATTCTTGTCGTTTGTTTTATATGTATTTTGTCTTTACAAGTTTGATGTGAGCATAATGGTGCCAATGTTTTCCCTTAGATCTGTTTTCTCAATAATCCTTAGTTATTTGATCCTCCATTACACAATGGATCCTTATAAATACTTTCTTGCCGGCATAATAATAATCTTTGGCTTTTTTGTGAATTATGATGAAAAACTTAAGCTTAAGGCTTTTTTCAAAAAGGATATTTTATTACTAATGGCTCTGATGCTTGATTTGGCTTCCCTTGGAATAGCTGTTAATAAATCTGTGGCGGTGAATGGTTACTGGACTACTACTTTATGGATGAATGCTATTTCTATGATAGCTTTGATGTTTACTATTCCTCTTTTCAAAAAGGAGGTACCAACCCTAAAGAAATCACAGTTATTGAGTATCTTGGGATTGGCAGTGATAAGTGCGGTAGCCTCGATGGCCGAAACAAAAGCATATTCAATTAATGTTCCAGTTTCGGCATTGATAATTTCATTGCCTTTCTCGCTTGTATTTTTATTCTTAGTAAGTGTTTTCAAGCCGAATTTTCTAGAAAAGAATTCCAGAAAAGTTTATGCAATTAGAATCACAGCGGCAGTAATTATGATCGGCTGCACACTTTTAATTTAACTGATATTTGATATAATATTCTCCGAAGTGAATTCGGGCGCGTAGCTCAATGGTAGAGCAGCTGGCTCTTAACCAGTTGGTTGAAGGTTCGAGTCCTTTCGCGCTCATTTGATTTTCCAAAATTCAGCAAAAAATCCGCGTTTGATTATTTCCAACGTGAAGAAGTAGATCGTACTAATAAGTGCTATTACTCCAAACATAATCAAAGTTGGCGGCACTAATCCGAACCAATTTGCCGTAAAAGGAATAACTGCTATCAATACACTTATACCTACGGCAAGGACTGAAAACAAAAGTAATTTGTGACTTGGCTTGTTATGAAATATTGAGTGACTGGTTCTTAATGACATAGTTGCCAAAGCCTCTGTGAGGTTAGATTCGATAATAAAAGCTGCTCGGAAGAATTCTGGATTGGCAGATAAACTTAGGATGACAATAATGTGGAAGATATCAGAGATTGTACTGACAACGCCCCAAATGATCACATATTTGACAAATGCATGCATATTCCAGTTCTGTGGAAGTTGCAATAATTCCGGATCAACATTATCGGATGCAATGGCTAAATGATGAACATCGCTTACAGAATCCACAAGCATTACTTGTGCGGGTAAAAGTGGAATGAATTTTAGGAATGCTGATGCAAAGGTTAAAGTAATCACATTTCCAAAGCTGGAACTCATAGCAGAAAATATGAATTTCATTGTATTTACAAAAACTTTCCGCCCCTCGATTACTCCTGTTAATATTGTGGAAAGTTCCTTATCCAGGATAATTATATCTGCACAATCTTTTGCTACTTCAACACCGGTGTCGACGGATATACCAACGTCGGCGGCCTTTATTGACCCGACGTCATTGATCCCGTCGCCGACGTAACCAACAACGTTTCCGCTTTTTTTGAGACTCGATACGATTTGAAGTTTTTGTACCGGGGTAATTCTTGAATAGACGTTATATTTTGAAACGCACTCATCAAATTCTATTTCACCCTTGGAATACAAAATATCTAGTTCCTGGCCTGATATTACTTTATCATCTGTAATATTTAATCCCACCTTTTGACAAACCTCTCTTGTAACTTCAGCACTGTCTCCTGAGATTATTTTTAAACTTATATTGTGCTTTTCTAGTTGTGTAAATTCCTCCTTCATATCCTTTCGAGGAGGATCATAGAAAAGTATAAACCCATTCAATTTAGGATTTTTAATTGAATCAAGCGAGGAAGGTGGTTCCTTTAATACTGCTGTGGCGATAGCGATAATTCGGTAACCTCTACTCTCATATTGCTGTAGCTTCTTTAGTGTGTCTGCCTTATTGGCAGGGCTAGTCATCTCAATTATTGATTCGTAAGCGCCTTTAATTACAGTTTTATAATCTTTTCCTTGATTTATACAAACCCCCATCATTCTTTTATCAAATTCGAAATCCCAGACTTTTGCAATATTAAGCTCTTTAGCTTTATCAAGCTTTTTGACAGTAATATCTTTAGTGATTGCATCATCAATCGGGTTAGGCATCAATCGGCCTGATAGTGATGGATTATTTGCATTACAAATAGTCGAAAGCGTTTTTAGCTCTTCTATATCTGAGGCGTTATCAGACATTTCGTCATTTAAAAAATCATGAACTGTAAGAACCCCAGTTGTAATTGTCCCGGTTTTATCAGTACAAAGGATGTTTATACTTCCCAAATCTTCAAATACCGATAAACGCTTTACTAAAACTTTGTGCTTGGATAAATTATACGCTGCATTAGATAGTGATATCGAAATTATTATTGGCATTGTTTCCGGTGTTATCCCAAGTGCCAAAGCAACGCCAAGTATGAACGCCGTCATTATATCCCTGCCCAGATAGATATTTATGAATACAGCAGCAATAATTATGAAAATTACAAAGTAGAATAGTACTTTCGTGAAGCGTTCAATGTGTGTCTGGAAATTGGTTTTGTCTATTTGTGTGGCGGATAGATTTACAGCTTTACCAAAGAAAGTATTTGTACTAGTGCCAACTACAACACCGCGCGCAAAACCTTCAGTCACTGAAGTACCTTGAAAAGCGCAATTGAGGATTTGGTATGGCTCTGGATTTTTAACTTGAGGTATGGTGAGACTTTTCTGAACATCCATAGACTCACCGGTAAGAGATGATTCATTGACAATAAAGTTTTTGCATTCTATTAATCTTACGTCTGCCGGGACTACATCACCTTTATTTAAAATTACAATATCCCCAGGAACAATATCATTACTGTTTATTTTGATGATTTTTGAATCCCTAATAACTGTTGATTTCAGCGTGATAAGTTTATTAAGTCTTTCAAGTGATTTACGTGCCTTATACTCTTGCCTAAAGCCAATAAATGAATTTATAAACAGCATGACTAAAATTATCCCGCCATCGCTGTATTCTCCGACCATTATTGAGATAATGCTAATAATAAAAAGCACTATAATCAAAGGATTTCTGAGTTGGGCAAAGTAAATTGATCTAGCTGTTTCTGCGTGCAAATTATTATACCTATTGTCGCCAAATTTTTTTAGAAGGGCTGGGATTTTATATGAAGCTAAACCCCTTTCCGAGGTGTTCAGTTCGCTAAAAATATCTTCAATTTTATCGCTCAAAATGTTCACCGTAAAAGTATATCCAAAAATTGACAACTTTGATACTATTAAACTGTAGTTAAAATCTCATAATACTAAAATGCTTGACGTGTCAATTATTGGGTCTGGTCCTGCGGGTTTGACAGCTGCAATTTATCTCTCTAGAGCTGATTTAAAACCGATTGTTTTTATGGGGTTGGAGTACGGAGGACAATTAATGAGTACGACCGAAGTGGAAAACTTTCCAGGGTTTCCAGAAGGTATAATGGGCCCTGACTTAATGCAAAAAATGATTAAACAGGCAGAGAAATTTGGGACAAAGTTGATTTATGAAACCGTAGAAAGTGTTGATTTTTCTAAAGATGAAAAGTTTGTTACAACGAGCTCTGGTAAAAGTTATTCGTCTAAATCTGTAATAATTGCAACTGGAGCATCTGCTGCTAAACTCGGTGTGGCCGGTGAAAGTGAGTTTTGGGGTAAAGGCGTTTCCTGTTGCGCAACCTGCGATGGAGCCTTTTATCGTAATAAAGTAGTGGCGGTCATCGGTGGTGGAGATACTGCAATGGAAGATTCTACATTTTTGGCAAAATTTGCAGATCAAGTATATATAATTCATCGGAGAGATAGTTTTAGAGCATCTAAGGCAATGCAAAATGAGGTCATGAATAATCCTAAGATTAAGGTCTTTTGGAACACAGTTATGACTGAAATAAAAGGATCAGGAAAAGTTGAGAGTGTAATTTTATCTGACACACAAACAGGTACCAGACGTGAACTCAAGCTTGATGGGGTATTTTTAGCAATAGGCCATAATCCAACCACGAGTTTTTTAGGCAAGGCACTGGAACTAGATGGTTCGGGCTACATTATTGCCAAAGAAAACACAAAGACAAGCGCAGATGGTGTGTTTGTAGCAGGCGATGTGCGCGATTCAAGGTACAGACAAGCAATCACCGCAGCTGGAATGGGCTGCATGGCGGCACTGGACTGCGAAAAATGGATAGCGTCACATTAGCTTAATACTGATTTTCACCAGTAAAATTCTTGTAAGCTTCTTTCCAATCGATGATATTCCACCAAGCTGCTATATAATCGGCCCTACGGTTTTGATATTTCAGATAATATGCATGCTCCCAGATGTCGATGGCCATGATATGTTTGCCATCGGGGACATCCTGATTTGGTGTTTGAATTATTTTGAGCGAACCTCCTGGAGCCTCTACCAGCCATACCCAACCGCTACCGAACAAAGTTGTTGCTTTATCGATAAACTCAGCTTTAAATGCCTCCGTAGAAGACCAAGCACTAATGATCATTTTTTCCAATTCTTCTGATTTTGATGCGTTTGCTGTCATTGTATTCCAATATAAACTATGGTTGTAGTATCCTCCACCATTATTTTTTACAGCAGTTTGGATATCCGATGGTAAGGACTGTAAGTTACGCAATAAGCTTAATACAGGCTGATCAATTATTTCAGGATGTGACTCCAAAGCTACATTTAGCTTATCTAGATAAGCTTTATGATGTAATGAATAATGAATTTCTACTGTCTTGGCATCTATATATGGTTCCAATGCCGCATAATCGTATTTTAGAGCAGGTAACATATATGGCTTCATTTTTATTTAATAAAATATATCAGTATAATGTATCACAGATTGCAAAAATCTAAAAATCTGATAACATTGATAGTACAGTGAGTTGCATCAAGTGAAAGCAACAAATTTATAAGTGACAAAAACTAAAGTATTTTTTAAAAGCGCTATTTTTTAGCAATAGAGGTGGCACCATCCTAATTGCGGGATCCTTTCTACTCACCGTTGTATAGTGAGTAGAAAGGATCCTTTTTAATTTAACAATTTTAATTATGGAAAGAATATTAACTTCGGCAGTAAAAAGTAACCTTGGAAAAGGGGTCATGTTGGAAGGGTGGTTACATGCAGTTAGGGATTTGGGCTCAGTTTGTTTTTTGATTTTGCGAGATAGGGGTGGTTTGGCGCAAGTTGTTTTAACAGATGGAAACGAAGTTGCTAAACTGAATAACCTTTATACCGGTACGATAATAGAAGTACGTGGAATTGCTATGGCAAATGAAAAAAGTCGAATAGGGTTTGAAATTCAGGATGCAAAAATCGAAATCTTAAAACCCGTGAAGTATCCAAGCCCTGTTGATATAAGTAAAAGTGAGCTTCATGTTGAGCAGGACACACTATTTGATGAGAGAGTGATTACTCTGAGGCATCCTTCGCAAAGTGCAATATTTAGAGTTGCAGCCATAGTAGAGAAAAATATGAGAAAATACTTCGATAATAATGAGTTTGTACAGATAAACAGCCCCAAAATAATTGCTTTTCCAACTGAGGGTGGATCAGAAGTTTTTGAAGTCCAGTACTTTGATAGAAAAGTTTATTTGGCGCAAAGTCCTCAATTTTATAAACAGATTATGGTTGGAGTTTTCGAGCGTGTTTATGAAATTGGACGGGCATATAGAGCCGAAAAAAGTAATACCAGTAGGCATGTTTCCGAAATATTAATGCTCGACGCAGAAATGGGGTTTATTGATAGCTTTGAAGATATAATAAATTTTCTTCAGGACTTTGTGATAGATGTAATTAATGCCACTTGGGCCGAAGCGGAAGTTATATTAACAGAGCTAAAAGCAGAAAAACCTTTAATTCCAAATAGATTTCCACGAATTAGCGTAAAAGATCTTCATGAATTGGTTAAAAAAGAAATAGGCAAGGATTTTACTGCGGAGCGTGATGTTTCGCCGGAAGAAGAACGGTTTATATGTGAATATTCAAAGAAGAACTGGAACTCGGATTTTGTCTATGTTCTGGAATTTCCATGGTCAGATGCAAAATTCTATCATCACCAAAATAGACAAAATTCAGAGGTAACAGACAGAGGGGACTTGCTCTTTAGAGGAATTGAAATAACTACACTGACACAGCGGGAGGTAGAATACGAAAAACTAATCCAACAGATCAAAGACAAGAAATTTGATCCCGAACACCCGGGACTAAAGAATTATCTCGATGCTTTTAAATATGGAATGCCTGATGAGGGTGGATTTGGCTTCGGAATCGGAAGATTCGTGTCAAAAATAATCGGACTAAATAATGTAAAAGAGGCGGAACTATTTCCTAGAGATGTTCAAAGAGTGACGCCGTAGAGCTTTTTATTGGGTCATTCCGGCGACAAATCCACTGCAAAAGGCCCAACTGAGATTGTATCCTCCAATGTCTCCGTCGCAATTTATTATCTCTCCGCAGAAGTATAAATTTTTTACTTTTGTAGATTCCAAAGTTTTTGAATTGATTTCACTTGCAGGGATTCCACCAGCAGTAAATTCTGCTTCATTCCATCCTCTGGTGCCATTAACTTTAACCCTAAAATTGATAAGCATCTCTATTAGTCTAGCTAATTGATTTTCTGATAGATCTCTGATCAATTTTTCAGCAGGAATTTCGGCAATTTGAAAGATAGATGAGACTATTTTAGTATTGAGCAGTCCTAAGAGTGTTCTTTCGATAGTAAATTTAGGATGATTAATCGATGTCTCGTCTAGAAACGATTTAAATGTATGATAATTAAATTCTGGCAAGAAATTCAATATTAGCTCGCAGTTTTGGCCACCATTTCGATTTATATGGACAGAGATTTCCCTTGATAAATTCAAAATTGCAGAACCGGATAAGCCATACATCGTAAATAGAACATCGTTGGTGTTTGATTTTATCTCCCTGCCGTCAATAATAGATTTGACGGTCATTTCCAACTTTGTGCCTTGGAGTAAGTGAATCAATTTATCTTTTGAAGTTAATGGCACTGCAGCGGGAACGCATTTAATTATTGAATGGCCAGTTCTGACAATTTCATTGTAAAGACTGCCATTCGAACCTAGCGCTGGATAAGTCATTCCACCAACTGCAATAACTATTTTTCTCGCAACAATAACATCTTGTAGATTTGTTTTTAATGTGAATGATAATCGGGTATGTTCAATACTAGTAACTGTTGTATTGAGTTGTATTTTAATGCCTCTAATATTGATTTCATCCTCAAATATTTTTAAAATATTTTTAGCGCTGTCAGTTACGGGAAAAACCTTACCGATATTTGTCTTTTGTTCGATATAAGTCTTAATTCCAAAATCATCAAAGAGGTTTATTAGCGACTGATAGCCAAATTGCCCAAAAACATTTTCGAGAATCTCTGGCGTATCAGAATAATAATGATTTTCAAAATCATCCTTTAAATTGATATTTGTAAGATTGCATCTGCCGGCGCCGCTGACTAGGATTTTACGGCCTAAAGAAAACGACTGTTCAATTATCAGAATTGATTGTTTTGGATTAGCTTTATTAGCACTTATTGCAGCGAATATCCCTGCGGCGCCCCCTCCAATTATTACTAAATCAAAGTTAGACATTAGCGGTTTACCTTGTAATGAATCAATATTTCATTTTGTGATATTTTACTTACCTCTAACAGTGACAACTGTATTTCCGGTAAGGAGTCGTCGAAAATTGATATGCCTTTCGGAAAAACGTATGGGGCGATTGTTAAATAAATCTCATCGACATAGTTCGATTTTAAAAATTGACTCATTATCTGACTTCCTCCAATCACTACCGCTGAATTTATGCCTTTAGACTCCAAAAATGTAACTATATCTTGGGGTGACCCTGATATAAACTTCACATCTTTAGCAAAATTATTTTTATAGTCTTGATAATCTTGTGGTTTAGTTGTCATGACCACGATATTACGGTCTCTAAACGCTGTTCCTTTAATACCTTTCATATTATTAAATGTCGTACTGCCCATTATCATTGTCCCAATCTTTTTTGTCGTTGAGATAAAAAAGTCACGATCTTCTCTTGTGGCCCATGACAAATCATCACCATGTGATTTTGCAATAAATCCATTTAGTGATTCAAGAATTAATATTGTAATTTTCATTTTATTTCAATTTTGATTCAAAATAAGCAAAATCAAACCTCTTGCATGTAGGCTTTTCTCTATCAAACAGTATATCAGCATCTTTTAAAAGGTAGAAGTTAGTTACCCCATTTTTCCTTAACGTCTCACAACATCGGTCGCAATACCAAAAATGCCCAAACAAGAAAGCATTGGCTCCGTGAATATCAATATTGTTTTCTCTGGCAATTTTTACAGCTTTTTGCTCTGAATGAACTTTGTAACTACATCCAGGACATTTTTCATATTCCTCGTTTACGATTCCAAGCTTCCTTCTTTCGCAGCCATATAGTTTATGATAATCTGAGCCGGCAACTGTCTTAACTAAGATTTTACCGTCCTTCTCGAGTACGAGTCCTATAGGCGCAGATTTGTTAAAACCGCTTTCGTAAGCCTCTTTTGCTGCCTTCATTGCTTCTATCATAAATGGATTTTGCAGCTCAACAAATTTGTATCCCTCAGGTGGTTCATAAGGATATTTAGTCATCGTTAGCAATAAAAAATACTTGTTTAATGGGCTTTAATACCCGAAATTGCATCCAACGGAAAATACTGATCTTTAAGCTGGTAATAAATCTCTTCAATGAGCTTTGTATCACCTTTTGCGGCTCTATTCAAGCTATCATCAGGTAACTTTAAAATGATTTCTTTTTGTTTAGTATTCTTTCGATTCATAAGGCTTTTTGCTGCATCATATTGATCAGAGTATAGATGGCAATTGCTAATGCTATGGCTATACGTTCCTACAGGTAGACTCAATTCTTGAGCTAGCATCATTTGCAAAAATGCAAATCCGGCGACGTCGTGTGGAAATCCTAAAAACATATCTTCAGATCTAATAATATTATGCATGCATAATCTTCCGCCGATTACGTTCACTGTAAAGCTAAAAAGGCATGGTACATTTTTTTTGGGCCTTGAAGTCAATCCATCGTCCTTTGGATCCCATGCAATTACAACTCCTTGCCTTGATCCGGGATTATTTTTGAGCATTTTTATTAACTCCCCCAACTGATCACGGCCGAAGTGTTTTCGCCATCTATATCCATATGATGTTACTTTTCCGTCTTCTTCAATAAAGCTGTCCCAGATTTTTGTGTAAGGTCGCAGCCATGCTGGGTCGTTCTCACCCATGATGAACCACATTTGCTCAGCAATGAAGATCTTGAGCGGAAGTTTACGCAGTGAAAGCAACGGAAAACCTTTTGCTAAATCAATAGAAAAATGTGCTCCTGGTATTGCTTTACATACAAATCCAGAGCGCTCATTTAACTGATCATATCCTTCATTAAAA
>Ga0182027_10003475_pt1 | contig 24921 bp, 17 predicted proteins | sample 712E1DmetaG_FD_121300 | JGI IMG/M metagenome (GOLD analysis project Ga0182027, IMG submission 121300) | Permafrost microbial communities from Stordalen Mire, Sweden - 712E1D metaG (Illumina Assembly) | ecosystem: Environmental > Terrestrial > Soil > Wetlands > Permafrost | place: Sweden...
GATTAGCAAAAGATTAACAAAAAGGGGGGAAGAATACAAATATTGGTAATTGTCGGAAAATGATGGTACCCCAGGGGGGATTCGAACCCCCGACAAACGGTTTAGGAATTTAGCGGATTCGGCGGATTTACTCTCAATTTCTCACTTTTTGTCACCATGGTAAAAAACAAATTAAGCACGATAGTGAGTAATAGTTACAAATACAGAATAGCAAGGGAATAGCAAAAATGGCCTGAATTTATGTTTCGCTTTGAGTTTTAAATGACAAAAGGTTCAGTCAATCTTTCATTCCCGCTTTATTGTCAGTGCTTTGATACAAAGCTTCAGCCGAGGCAACATATCTCAGAAATTGGAGATAATTCTCCAACTGACGTCGCTCGTAGCTAGTTACTTGGAGTTGCAGAATCTCTTTGGGCGGGGGTGATGATATTATGTCAGCCACAGGATGGAGATATGGAGTTAGCTGAGCAAGGACTAAAAGGTGATCAGGGTGCTCTTCAAGTGCCCTCGCAATCTTCCAGAGAGTCCCGGGGCGGCGATTTTTTGTTTGACCTAATTCTATTTTAGATAAAGTTTTATTAGAAATTTTTGCTACATCAGCAAGCTGACGGACATTCCATCCGCGCTGAAGGCGTAATTTCTCAATGTACGCGCCAAGATCATTTTCTCTTTTTTGGGTATGTCGCCCTCTTCTTCCCATTGCAAAGTTGATTATATTATTTCAAGTGAAAAAAGTCAATAATTATCTCAAATTACAGAGATAATTATCCCATTATATAGAATAGTTGTACTTGACAATTAATAAATTATCTCATATAATTGCGATAAATACGGACAAATGGCCCTTCTTGATAATCTTTGGTCATTGAATTAGAATATTTGTTGGTTTGCATTTGACAAGTTCAGATAATGGAATAGTTGGAGGGCTGAGATGACTAGGCTAACGGTGGATGATTTCTTGACAGGTTTATTCGCGGCCTTGTCTTCTACAGGATGGATTGGCTTATCTATTCGCGATGAGAGTTTTGATAAGGGATTAGTCCCCGCGTTTGATAAGCTGGTTCAGCTTGCTCCTGACAAGAAACTAAACATTAATTTTCGTATTCGTTTAAGTAGGTTTCATGGTGATTCCATAACTGTCCGAGATGCTATTTACAGTGCTGCACAACGCGGATTAATAAGTTTGGATAATCCGGAATATCAGTATATTAGGTTCCTGTTTGGACATGAACAAGCTGAAGATATACTCCAAGGCATCCCTGGTGGTAAGGCATTATTTCAGGACATAGCCAAAGAGTTTATTAATAGTTACGAAGTGGTTCCAGTTGCGAATTGATTAGCTAAATGAATGACAGAACCAGATAAATTAGAATCACACAAAAAACTATTAGAAGAATTCGCTGAGAAATACTTAAGATCCTATATCGTCTCGGTAGCTACGCGACCAAAAGTGCGCGTCCCTAAAGTTTTTAATGATACTGTTTGGCATAGTATTCTCTTATATCCATTCGAGATTATATTACTCGATAGCCCACTATTTCAACGCCTCCGAAGTATTCGCCAACTAGGGGTTGCTCACCTAGTTTATCCAGGTGCAGTACACACTAGATTTGAACATACCGTAGGTGTGATCTATCAGATTGAACATCTGACAAACTCAATTAATGCAACTTCGGAGTATATTAACGCTAAACAAGTCCATTTGCTTCGTATTGCTGCCTTATGCCATGACTTGGGGCAAGGCGTAATGTCCCACGTATCTGAGAACGCTTTGATATATGACCAAGAAAGTGAAACTCTAAAGCAAAAATTTATTGACGAAGTCAAAATCGAACGGATTCAACTTAGTGAGATGGCAGCTTATTACATAGTAGGAAGCCCTGCATTCAAAGACTTATTGGAAATTGCAAGGAAATTTTCTGAAGATTACAGTCTACCTGAAGAAACTGCAGAATTAATTCAAAAGATTATTATCGGATTACCAATTTCAGATGATTTACCGCTGTTAAATGAATTGGTATCAGGACCGTTCGACGCTGACAAACTAGATTATATGACTAGAGATGCGATGATGTCAGGCGTCCCCGTGGTGGTTGATATTCCTAGGCTCACTCTCAAAACGCGGGCAGTAAAATTACCTCAAGCATCCCTTCCACACAATGTTGCACGGAATGTAAAGGAAGGTTTGACTTACTATACCCTTATAGGGATAGACCTCTCAGGTGGTCGCACACTGGATGAACTTATGCTCGCTAGAACTTTGCTGTTCGATAAGATCTATCGGCATCAAAAGGTAAGAGCTGCAGAGGTGATGGTAGCATCGATCATTCTTCGTTTGGTGGAATTATCCAATAATATTTCGGCGATGATTCCATATAAATTGACGGATGAAGAATTGATAAACATGGATACTGTAAAAGTAGAAAGCATTATAGGGAAAAAGGAAAATTCAGAGAACAAGGATAAAATTGAAATTATCTGTGACATATCGTGCCGCCTCAGAGAAAGACGACTTTTCGTGAGATGCATCGCTTTCGCAAATACCATGCCCAATGATGCTTATTCAGGTTCCGATATTCAAAAACAAGGGCTTGAGAGACTATTACGACGAGTATTAGATCCCCAGTCGGCTTTGGAACTTGCACAAAACATTGCTGAAGAAACGGAGAAGATGTTATCTCTTCTTCAAAAGACTGATCTCTATTCTACCCTACCTGGTAAACATCTAGGTCCATATGTGTGGGTTAGCGCTTCAAAGCCACCGCCACAGGGAGGCGATATCACACATGCCTTTTTGATAGCCGGAGAGAACACTATATTATCGTTTAGGGAAGAAAATTCAGAAACGCGAGGATGGGCAGATGGATATATTTTAACCAGGGATATGGTTTACGTTTTCGCTCCAGCCGAATTTTCAAATTATATATATTTAGCGGCAGAAAAAATCCTCAGGACTGAATTTGGTATCCATTTACCTTCGTTAATGATGGCATATGCAAAACAGAAGCCTGAACAAGTAGACCAACTAAAGGAATCTGTGTTTAAAGAAGGCTATTATTCCAAGTCGCCTCACGACATCTGGCCAATCCCTCGCCGGTTAAAAAAGGCAGATATCCGTGATCGTGTTGATAAACTAGTTACGAAATTTGCAGGATATCAGGGACCAGACTTTGGAACACAGGGATCAATCACTCAAACAAAAGCTATCATTAGGCCGGACAGAGTTTTAAACTGGTTGCGACAATTTGAGAAAGATGAAATGGTTGAGGACGCTCTAGAGATATTAGAGAATATTCTTTTTCTTGGGCGGACTGAAGAAAATAACGTATTAAAATCATTCTTTAAAAATCAAACAGGTTTTAAGGATGGATCTTTGTGCATATTTGGAACTTCGAAAGATAGCTCTTCTATTACTACATATTACGCTATTGATGTGGCAAGAAACTATAAACTTGAGCCGTGCTTGATTGAACAGGCTTTGGTCAAAACTCAACCTATAGTATTTATTGATGATTTTATAGGTAGCGGAAAACAAGCAATATCAATCATTGAGGATTGGCTGGGGTCTGAAAGAACAACTGAGCTTAAAGAAAAACGTGGTAACCCCTTGACTAAACAACAGTGTATATTTTTTCGCCAATGTAAGCTCGCTTTCATTTTTACTGCTGGTTGGACTGCCGGGGAAGAGCGTTTCGGAAATAGGTGCAAAGAACTTGGACTCAATGCAGAGATACACGTAGGTTTACGTGACGAAGAATTACCCACAGCATTTAAAGTCAATTTCACAAACAATATTGGGGGGCAATCAGATTTTCAAAAACTTTGTGAGGATATAGGGAATCAATTAATGCAATCATCTGGAAACGATATCCCCAAGGCGAAAGAAAGAAAGCTCGGTTATGGCAACCGTGCCGACTTAGTAGTTTTCCCTTATAATACTCCATCACAATCCTTAACGTGTCTTTGGGCATCTGGGAAATATAACGGCTCTGATTGGACGCCTCTTTTTCCAAGGCGCAAGAAAGTCTAGGAATTTAGCGGATTCGGGGAATTACTCTCAATTTCTCACTTTTTATCACTAGGGCAAAATATAATTACGCACGGCAGTGATAACCGCATATTTCATTTCGAATCGCGCCATCGCTTATTTTTTAAATCAGGTCAATAATGATTTGCTCAGAAAGTTATTGAAACGTATACTACAATTGAAAATGTTTGTATTTGGCTAAGACTATGGGATTAACAACATTATTAGTGTCTGGAATTATGTTAGGTGCGGGCGCAGCGGTTCTTGCAGGCTGCTCGACACTTAGTAATATCAGTAATTCGAAAAAAGTCGAAGGCGTAGCCATAGCTTTTGGCCTCCTCTCAGGCGGCATTATGCTGGGTGGGGGACTTCTGTTTGTCCTTGCGCTTGATCAACTACGTAATGGGCTTGGAGCATTCTTTGATTTGTTTGAGGTTATAATACTAACTGGAGCAGTTGGCATAAGAGCGTTGATGAGCCTTTCAAAGGCTCCTTTGGGAGCAAAGCCCCCAGGTAAAAGAGGGATGCTTGTTATCTTCGTTACCGCTCTTGCCATTGCTCTTGTGCTTGGCTTAGTATTACCTGAGAATTTTATTTTCGGCCTGAGTTTTGTGATCCCTATCAGCGTTTTTGTCTTGGAACAGGGCATAGAAGAGGGCAAAATTAGCCGCCGTGCATTCGCGACACCTGGGACCCTGCACCGTGTTATTATTGCGGAATTGTTTGCTTTCTGCCTGCTCGTTGTACTGAAGTTTGTTCCTAGGGTAGAACAAGCAAATCTATATCGTGCTGTAAGTGTTAGCGGGATATTAGGAATTGGATTGGCTCTGGCCATATTCGGGATAGGTTTGATTCTTGAGAGGTCGCCACTCTATGACTCGTGGTCGAAACCCGAAAAAGGAGAAGAATTAATGGATATGCACGAAACTGAGCAAACTTTAGAAAAGATCAGTAAGAGGCTCGATAGAATTGAATTTCTACTTGATCCCGAGGGTAAGACAACGGTCGCAGGTGCTTTTCATGAACGGGTGCGTAGGGATCTGGCTGATATAGACCGTAATCGGGGTGGGGAGCTTGACCGAATTGAAACCTTGGAGCGTAACCGGGGCGAGCAACTCGATCGAATTGAAGCCTTGGAGCGTAACCGAGACGAGCAACTTGACCGAATTGAAACCTTGGAGCGTAACCGGGATGAGCAGCTTAACCGAATTGAAGTTTTATTGTCTAAAATGCAGCACCCAAAAAATACTGACTAGCAACGCGGAAAACACCAGATACGATCTTGAGGCTGAGGTATACCTTTACCATTGGAAGGTTGCCAGCATATTCCTCCGTCGGTGGATTTAAGTAGTCCGATAGAGCCGCATAGTGTGAATGCCGTATGATCTTTGGAATAATTTGGGGAAAATACTGGAGGGCACACCCAGGATTTATCAGCCCACACTTTTTGCCATATACTGAGCGGCGCGCTGTCTCGGTTCTTAAGCCAAGTGTAGAAACTATTAATTTGAGGTTGTCCCCCACCGTGTAATTCGCTGGAAACAAGGTCATATTCAGCTGTGAACATAGTCCCATTCCCATTTGCGCAAAAGACCTTTTTCCCATCTGGAGATACAGCGCAGGCTAGCAAAGGGGTGTGACTTTGAATGGAATTACCTCTGTCAATCTTTTCCCAGTTGTCATGCCGGGCATCCCAATTAACGAACACTCCTGATCGTGTCCACGCAGCCACGTTATCCCCAAACTCAACAAGCCTGGTAACCCAATCATCTGGAGCCGGATAGGGTCTAAACCAACTCTGAGAGCCATCTTCTTGGGCACCATCTCCCCACCTGCACCAATACATCTTTTTGAAAGACCCAGCCAGGATAAGGGGATACTGTGCCGGATTAACATCTCCATAACCCGACCTACTAATGACCAAAGTTTCAATATTCGGGACATCTCCGAAGTCAAGCCGGTCTCGAAACTCAAACCAACCACGCTTCTTCTTGATATAAGGTCCTATTGGATAGCACTTTTCTCCCCTTTGAGCGCATGCCCAAACTCCCGCTCCAGTGGCTGCAAGCACGATTGATTCGCTCAGTAGCGCGAGAGCTCCGGTGGCCATATGCATTAGCCCCGTGTCCGCCTGATATTCATCAACTAGTAGAGTCGGCCTCCAATATAACTCATCATTGCGAAGGACACAAAGTCCCTTAGTCTCACCTGCTAGAGGGAAGTGAGTATTTACTCCAAAAATGTCTCCATTGGCTGTTTTTACAATCTCCTCCGGATGTACTTTCGAGGGGCCTCGCAGGTTCCATGAGTCTCCGCCATCATACGAGACATACAATCCATCTTCGACAGATAAAAAAACATCGTAATCTTGTACCATTATTGCTCCTTGGCGATATAAAATTCTTATTGCTATGCATTATTTTGCAGCATTTAGACCAACTATATTTTCACTGAATCCAGCTACTTCGTTTACTGCTGTCAGAAAGGACTCAAGTTTCAGATAATGTCTCATCTATTGCACATTGAGATTCTTGCTCTTCTGGAACGTCAGAACACTTAAACCAACTGGCTCCGGATCCTTCCACAAGATTGAAGCGAGTCACTGTACGTACTGCTTTCGAGTTCGTGGGGTTGGGTAGCACAGCGATCTCATAATGTCTATCATGAGTTGGGTCGACATAAACCCGATAAATGAAATATCGGTTAGTTTTTTGCTCAGCTGCCCGGTATTCATTATCTACTAGTTCGATATCCCCGGTTCTGCTGCTTCTCCCCTTGACCTCAATGTAACGCATTATATCGGATTCATTTACCACGTGTTGTCTAACCGCTTCATCACGAATAGCCTCCGAAGCAACACTTAGTAAGTCACATCCAAATGCATCAGAGCCATGAAGATGACTCACTAGTATGATGAATCTGCTCTGGTCTTTCTCAAAAGCCTCCACAACTTTGAATGTGATATCCTCAGTCGCTATTGGTCCTCGACCGCCGCTACCTCCACCACCCCCCGATACAGTAATGACAAGCTTCCTTTTCTTGGGTGGTCCTTCGCTTGGTCCTTTAACTGGTAAGAATTCCGTTCCGATGGTTGGTTTTGAGCTGGTTTCTTCAGGCTCCTTGCTTTCTGTAGTCGGATATGGGGGCTCTGTTGCCTCAGTCGCTGGTTTTACCGTTTGATAAGGTGGTTCGGTTGGCTTTGCGGGTGGTATTGGCCTATATTGTTCTTCGGTATCCTCTTTGAACGTTTCGTCGAACCGATCGTTCGCTTCCTTGAGCTTCTGGTCAGCAATGAGACCAAGCCGAACATGTAAAACCTCTAACATCTCCGAAGTTGTTCGGCATCTTAATATGCCACCGGCCTCGCTAGCTACGTCAGGTCCGAGAAGTTGCGCGACTAACTCAGCCACGGAAAGCCAAAAAGTGAGAAAACCAGGGCCATTCTCACGATACTCCCCAACGATGAATAATCCTGTATCTATTACGATGCTGTCTCCTGATTCATCAAGGGTTATCTTCTCATTTATGTCTCCAGGCAATTTAGCAGATATCTCAACCCGAGTGCATACCCGCAAATTGGCCTTTCGAAGAAGGTTCAGCTCTCGGTTATTTGCATCCATAGTATCGGCGAGTCTTAGGGCGTATATGTAAGGGATAGCTAGATGAAGACGTCGATTTGCGTCTTCAGAACTCTCGCTGTAAATGGTACCTTCAGGTACAAAATTGATATCGATCTCTTTTGATGTCAGAGGAACGACTCCGAATATATCTTGAATAACACTAGAATTTTTTCGTGTTGGAATATCAACGAGGGGGATATAAGATTCAATAGGTTTTGTAACGGAAAGATTAGCGTTATAGCGTAATTGCTGAACAGGAATATACGATTCAGAACCCTTATGTTTGCCCCACATTTTCCCGTTTTTGATAAATATGTCACGATATGAAGACTCATCCGAATGGTTGTTGGAATCTACCAAGGTACGGTATATTCCGGGTGACATAACCCCTTTGGGGTCGCGTTCGGGAAGGCTCCAGAGAAGTTCGTATAAAGACTGACCATTGAGTGCCTCAAGAGATGAGACCACCCCCAAACGAGTAAAAAGTGATTCAAGCGCCTGACGTCCTCCGTACATTGATATTAGAATGTCTTTGGTATCAATCGAGTGCCTTGAGTAAATACCTCTCAATATACGAGCACCTTGATTACTGATCATGATTCCGGAAGGGCGATGTCTATTTCCATCTTCGCCAGGAATCCAGTCTAAACCGCGCAAAAAGAAGAGAGCCGCGTTTAAAATAGGGACTGATACATCTGGCCATAGCTTTAGTTGGTTTCCCATTCTAGAATAGAACGTTGCGTGAGAGTCGTTTTCTTCTGCTATTAGTCCTCCAAATGAAAGTAAATACCCAATTATTGCTGCGGCATCACCTTCCTTCAATAACCTTATCCAACGATCTGGGATTAATATGTCATCAATTTCATAGTCACGGCATATCTTCCGAACCTCGGTGGGTGTTCTGCACATTTCACTTTGGATTGTCCGAGGATAATAGAGTTGATCGACGACGGACTCCTTAAATAACTCATAATCTTCTCCGCTCCGGAACTTTGTGTAACGAGGCATAGCACTTACTCCTGCCGCAAGAAGGAACCGCTCGATCTCTGAAATCGGTATGTCATTTAATCCGTTCTCAAAAGGGTCACCAACAAATTCATCTTCATCAAATACCTTGTACAATCGCCAGACGATTTGACCACCGGGGTATCTTGGTCCAAGATAACAAGTATTTGCTCGGCGAAGAGAGCGTTTTGTAGTAACCACCTTTATCACTAATTGGCTAAGTGAGGTGTGTGTATCTCGCCAAGCCTCAAAAAGCCAATGTAACAGTTCTGTCCATCGCGATAGCAGCGCCACATCATCGTTTTCAGGAACCCCTTCCACTAGACCTATCAAAGAACGCGCGACTGGATCAAGGCTATATTCTTGTATCTCACAATGCGAAGCGTTTAAGTATGCGGACAGAGTGCGAAGGTTGTTAATATTAGACCCTGTTAAGAGGCCTTTTTGAAATTCCGCATCGACAAATCGAATGCTGGAAGCCCATGCTGGAATAGCTGGTAATCTTTCTAAAGGAGTAAAGAAGCATAAACCATCCACCAATTGGCCTTCATTTGAGATGATAAGGCCGTCAGCCCCGATTTTCTTCAATTGGCCAGTTATCAACAATTTGCCGACTATTTCACCCGCCATTGTCCTAGATTCATTTAGTAGTTGAGATTTCAACCGACTTTTCAGGATTTCACTTTCGAACCAACCGAGCTCAAAAAGGTCCAGAATACCATTGAAATTTTCGGCGGATATGCTCATGACCTCGGGAAAATAGTCTTTGGAAACAAGGTCGAGCCAATCTTGATTAGGAGCTCGCTTTACCTCAGTCCTCGAGCCAAGATAACTATCAATTCTAGGGAATATCTTACGTTTTCCGCATTCTTCAATAAGTGAGTCGATGAATCCTAATGACGTTAGGCTTGAGTCTGCTTGCTCGATTCCAGAGAGCAACTCTAAAGCACGGCTCGATGAAGACAACATCGATTCCTTTTCAATCGTTTGTGCAACAAGTTTAGCTAGGCCTCGTAATACCTCCCGATTTGACGGGTGATCGACAAAATGGTTACGATCATCGGTTGTCTCAAGCGTAGCATGCATGACTAAACCACAGGGTAATTTCTCTCCCGTAGGGAAAAACACATATAAACTACCTTGGGGGTTTTCAATGGGCCGTTGTGGAACAGCAATCGCTACTTCATAGTCGCGTCGTCCGCTTAAGTGCATTTGGCTAGTGTTTTCGGAGACTTTGTCCGCTTGTCTATAAACTTCCCAAAGCTCGGGTTCACCATCATTATCTTGAATAATTACCGATGTATGTCCTTTTTCGTGGGGCTCTCGCAATAGTTTCCAGTGTTTTTCTAGATCGCCGGTGATTTTTATATCAACTAGATGCTGACAAAACAGTAAACAATTGGTTTGCAGACCATTAAGCTGCTCGTAGACCTCCCTATAAATGGCATCACCTATTTTTTCTCGAGGTATGGGAATTACCACAACCGTGTCAAATCCTTGTGCTCGATATTGTTTTGCTTCGAGTAGTCGGCTATCAGAGTCATGAGGTATAGTTGGAAAACGCATAGCTGCAACGGGACAATCTTGGCCAGATTCTAGAAACGGTTTTATTGTATCGAGAAGTCCAGGGTTTTTCTCAGTGAGTGCTTGAACAATCGTGATTGCCAGATCTCTGTCGAAACTAACTTCATAGTTGCCACTTGAAATTAGCGGCTGGTCTGTCCAAGTTAAAACCGACCGGAAACCTAATCCTTTGCATCCGATGAACCGATTTCTTTCCAGTTGTTTCGGACTACAGTCGCTTATGACTAATGACGTTATTCCCTTCTTGGTAAAAGGTTTGCCAGTGTTGGCAACAATCAATCTTTCTCGATTAAGGTCAATAACAAAACCACAATCTTCGTTATCTCCGACTCCAGCATCGTCCGCATTCTGAAGAAGTTCGAGCAACTGACGGCCACGATATCCATCTAACGCACTCTTTTCTCTGTTGTAGTGACTGACTAGTTCAGCACTTTGTCTTCGATAAGTTTCGATTTGCTGATTAGCTAATTCAGTTATATCATTCTTTTCAGTGATGTTATCGTGACTGTTATCCATTTATCTACCCTCTCGCTGCTATCTTCAGTTACCAGCCACTACGGCGCCCCACTGACGGAGTAAGCGCTGGTAAGTTTTTTGAAAAACTTCATAATGGTCTCACACATTTCACCGTTAAAAGCGGCGGTTAGCGACAGTTCATTTTGCCCCTTCTCATCTGCCATGATGCCCTTTTGTGAAGCGTACTTTTCGAGTTTTCCCGGGTATCTCATTTTTTATCACACAATCACCCGAACAAAAAAATTGTGTTTACGAAGTATCCTATTTATTCTTTTCTGAAAGAAGGCATTAAAGTTTGCGATGCCAGACTGACTATTATTCCTCCAATTATTAGAAAAGGTAGTCCAAGCCCCCAGGAGTAAATTAATTGATAATAATTAATGATCAAACAAATGGCAATCGTGGTTATTAAATAACTTATTGCCCGCTTTTTTGAGCCTATTCTAAATAAAGGAATTATCAAGTACACTAGAGTAAACCAGCCAATAACTGATAAGAAAACTATTTGAAGAAAATTATAATAACCAGATATTGAAATTGAATCAAATGTTTTTTGAAGCTTGATGATATTTTGCGTAAAGTTAGAAAACCCATTATTGCTCGGTATTTTTGCTATTAAACGATTGATGCCAACAGATATTTTTTTATTACAGTAGTAATTTTTTACATAATCAAATATATGTATACAAAACAAGGCAGCACCTGCCCATAGTAAGTTAAATAATTGATCGATTGCTTCCCTAAATAGCAACCTTCCTCTACTGGGATTGCTGTAATCGTTCATTTTAATTGTTTTTATCAAAAATCGTTGTTTGAAGAAAGCATCTACGGTGGACAACATTACGATGGCAGTCGCAAACATTACGAATATAACCCGCCAATCTATTTTAGCGTTATCAAACTGAAAATCCCAAATGGTTACGGCTATAACCATTAAATAAAGAATATTAGTTATGTTTCCGGTTAAAGCGTCTATTGTATTTTCGTCGTTCCAGTATGCCTTCTGTATTTCAGAATCTCTGTTGAAAGGATAGTTCATGTCCATGTACAAGTCGGTATGTTTTATAATGCTAATAATCCAAGGAACTAATTTCATTACAAACACATAAAATAAAATAAAAAGTAATGCGAATATTATCCCAATTTCAAGAAACAATGAAAGTTCGATTGAAATTGCTGTACCCTGTATTTCTTTAAAATTAGGTATAGCATTTAACGACTTAACCGCTGTAAATAATTCGATTAATACAGACATAATAAAAATTATCATGATTATGATATTAACCCGGTTCATGGTACTTTCACGTGATCGTTGTCTTTCTTTCTCTTGTTCAATTATTGATTTTTGCCAATCTTTCATTACTATCCTTTTCATATAGCTATTAATTTTGGCTAATTTTAATTATGATATCACACCAAACGAATTTTGAGATAATGGACCCCCAAAATCAATTCTTTTAACGGGTCCTTATTTTCGCAATCGAGTCATGGTGATTAGTTGTGTGTGTTAGCGAATCACCATGATCATGTCAATACTATACGGTCGATGGTACCTGTCCGGATAAAAAGGTATATTAAATTTCACACCCGAAAAGTAAGCCCAAGGACATAAAAAATAAAAGGAACATTTTTGACATTAATATTTCCATTTTTCATGTGCGAGTGGAGCTTGGTTCAATTCATCACGCGTTAGCCGCCATTGGGGTAGGGCATTATCCATAAGTTCTTTAAAATGGTTGTTGTGACGGCGCTCCAAAAGGTGGATCATCTCATGCACCACAATGTACTCAAGGCTAGGCAATGGTTTCTTGGCTAATTCAAGGTTGAGCCAGATGCGCCGAGCGGAGGGGTTACAACTTCCCCATTTGGTTTTCATCTTCTTAATGCCCCACTCCGCCACCTCGATGCCGAGTTGCGCCTCCCACTTCTCAATAATCGGGGGAATCAAAGTCCTTAATTCTTTACGGTACCAGCGAAGCAGTAATTGCTCGCGCTGCACAGCGTCCGAATGCGCGTTCACACAGATTTCGATATAATTAACGCCGCGCCGGCTGACGTTCGTCCGGCTAGGTTGTTCTCGAACCCTGAGCCTGTAACGCCGTCCCAGAAAATAATGGCTCTCACCATTTACCATTTCTCGTTCCGATTGGCGGAGCTGGTCGTTAAACCTGGCCTGTTGTTTCTTAATCCAGCCCAGTTTTCCAATAACGGCCATACGTATGGCGTCTTTAGTCAGCGCCAACGGGGCAGCGACGCGAACGCGCCCGTGCGGCGGATAAACCCCCAGGTGGAGGTTCTTTATTGCCTTGGGCACCACATCGACGCATAAGGTCCCGATAGTAATCTGGTATGTTCTAGTATTCATTCTGGTTTTTAACTAATTCCAATATCGCTTCGGTCTTAGCGCCCTCGGCCTGGAGCGCGGCGCGGATAGCGTTCTTAACACGTTTAGTTTTGATGGGATTCTCGCGCCAGCCATCCTGACGGCTGCTCTGTACTGCAGCATCGATAGCCAGAGCCAGCGGTTCAGTTTTGTCTAAATTATTATAAAGGGCTCGTTTTGCGGAGGTGTTTAGCGTGGCCGGATAGCTGGCATCACCTTCGAGTTTCATCACCTGTTTAGTCAACCGAGCTATCCGCTTTAAATACTCTTCATACGCGATAGCGGCTTTGCGGCGCTCGGCAATCAAGGCGTCCAAGAGCTTCGACATCTTTTCGTAGTAGGCTGGGTCAATCGGCGATTCGTTGATGATAAGCCTGCGGACGTTGTTTTCAACGACCTCGGCAACAGCCTCCCTGTCCTTGGCAATATTCGCGGGTAAAGCATCTACCGCGCCAGGGCCACGCTCGACAATTAACTGGATGAGCGAAAAGTCATCAAAGGCGGATAGTTTCTCGCTCTCCTCTGCCCTAATATATGTATCGATCAAGTGGCGCATGGCCGGTTCGTACATTTTCATATCGATGTAATCCCCGCTCGCGAGTCTTACCTCGTCGCGGGCGTCGGAATAGTGGCCAACCTCAGCCTTTATGGCCTCACCTTCAGCAGAGCTATACCCCGCCTTATCGAGTTCGTTAGCCAGGTTAGCAAAAGCTCGTATTAAGATAGCCGTTTGCCTGTAGAACGCCAAGCGTTTGGGCTCGTTGGCTTTTATCTGGTCAGCGTTACCGGAATCCTCCGCGCAGAAATAATGATTGTAATTCTCCATGGATTTTGGTTTCTCAACCGGATCACACATAGCCTTGATGCCTTCACGCGCCAAATCCAAATCCTCTCTGGCTTTTACCAGTCGGTCTTTCAAGAGCCCGGACACATCCTCTTTGTTATAGCCATCGAGAGCGCCCGAGGTGTAATCCCTAACAGCGCCTTCCAGACTTTTAAAAAGATCTTTGTAATCGATAATGTAGCCGTACTCCTTATCCTCGCCGTCCAGACGGTTTACCCGACAAATCGCCTGGAATAAACCGTGGTCATGCATTTGCTTGTCAATATAAAGATAGGTAGCGGACGGCGCATCAAAGCCAGTAAGAAGCTTGTCCACGACAATGAGGAGCTTCATCTGACCTGGCTCTTTGACGAATTTTTTGGTGACCTGCTTCTCAAACTCTTCAGACTTGTTAACGGCCGTTTCAGGCGGCTCATTGAACCAATCGGCCAGCATACGCCGGTAGATATCGTATTTTAGCAGGTTATCGGTTTCTCCTTCGCCGGTGGTTTCTCCTTTGGTATCAGCAATCGATGGTGTATAACTGGTGACGATCGCGCACTTGCCTTTGAGTTCTGTCTTGTTAAAAAGTTCGTATAATTTGCAAGCCTCGTAGATACTACCCGCCACCAGCATGGCATTACCGTGTCCATCCATGAGGCGGGACTTCAGACTCATATCAAGTAGGATATCGGCCACAATCTTCTCCAGACGCGATTGACTAGAAAGCACCTGTTGCATCGTGCCCCACTTCTTCTTTAGCTGGGCTTTGGCAAGGTCGTTTAATCCCTTAGTCTTGGCTTCAAACCATTCGTCAATCTTCTTTTGCGAGGTAATCGCTTGATCAATGTCACGAGCTTCATATCGCAGGTCAAGGATAACGCCTTCTCGGACAGCCTGGTCGAATTTATAGGTATGTATGTAACGACCGAATACCTCGATGCTTCTCTGCTTGTCTGATTTGAGCAAAGGCGTTCCGGTGAAGCCGATAAAGACGGCATCGGGAATAATGGCTTTCATGGCCTTATGAAGATCGCCCGACTGAGTGCGGTGGCATTCATCCACAAAGACGAAAAGGTTGCCCTTGGGTTTAAAATCTGTCGGAAGTTTTTGAATCTCCTTGATAAAGCCAGCGGGATCCGCGCCCTCTTCGTCATCATCTTTGCCGCCAAACTTATGTATCAACGAACACATAAGCCATGGCGTGGTATCGTTAAGCGTGGTCACCAAACCCGCGCCGCTCTTGGTGCGATAGATACCATCTCCTACGCCTGTAAATACCGTTTCTATCTGCTTATCGAGCTCGGTGCGGTCGGTGACGATGAGAACGCGCCCGTCATTGCAATTCTCGCGTATCCACTGGGCGAGCCAGACCATGATGAGACTCTTGCCGCTTCCCTGTGTATGCCAGATAATGCCGCCTTCGCGACGACCGATAAACTCCTGTGCTGCCCGAACGCCGAAATATTGGTTCTGCCGGCATAGTTTCTTGGTCCCAGCGTCAAACACAATATAATCATGAATGAGTTCAAGAAAGCGCGCTTTAGTACAAATCTGAGTTAGTTGACGGTCGAGCAGGTTCTCGATAAAGCTATCTTCCTTCCATGCTAGATAATACTTCTCCGGCGTCTGGATAGTGCCATAGCGTAAGCCTTCCGTATCGTTGCCTGCCATAATGAACTGCAAGGTCGAAAAGAAGGGCTGAATAAACTCTTTGGTCTGGTTGTCCAGGTTCTGGTGGATACCCTCGGATACCGAGATAGTGGAACGTTTAAGCTCCAGAACACCCAGCGCGATGCCATTGACGTAGAGCACGACATCCGGGCGCTTATCATAGGCTTTGGCGTTAGCCGCGAGTACCGTGACCTCTTCGGCGATGGCGAAATGGTTGCGCTCCGGGTGTTTCCAATCTATAAACTGTATCGTGGTTTTGTTCTGGCCGACGCCCGGCCTTACGTCCACGCCATAACGCAAAAGCGCATAGACGTCCTTATTGCGGTCATAGATGCTCTTGCCGGTATCGCCCGCCGCATGAATGATTTCGTATTCCGCTTTTTCAATAAGCGTGGCATCATGTCCTTGCTTCGTAAGCCAGGAATGCAGAATCGTCGGCTCAATATTGGAGTTATCATCCCGGTCAATCCAGTTGCCGAGATAGTCGTATTTCAAGGTTTCGCAGAATAGTTTAATAACGCGCGCCTGGGTTTTCTTTTCTATCTCACCAACGTCTGTCATATCAGGCTCCTATAAGGCGGGTTTTTCCTGTGAGCAATTCTTGCATTATGCCCTGCTTAATGAGTCGGGTTTTAGCTAGCCTAGCCTCCACCTCATTTATCTCAGCGTCCATATCGGAAAGGACCGCAGCGATGGCCGTTTGTTCGGCCTTCTCTCGCGGGATATCTATCTTAAAAGTTTTTAATTGCTCTGGATAAACGTGGGGTTGAGCTCCGCCTGATTGAAATTTAAAAATATCTTGTTGCCTCAATTTAAGATAATAAAACAAGTACTTTACGTCGTATTGAATCCCTTCCTCGATTGTGGAGCAGTCGGAAGCAAAGATTGGACTGTCATGAAAGGACACATAACCCGCGTTCGCTCCTGACGCACTGACTGTAATTGTATTCTCGTTTCTGTTGAAAGTGTCATGATAATAAGAAGGCTGGATTCCGCCTGCTATGACCGGAATGTTACCTTCAACTGAGCTCTTTTCAGTTATCATTTGTCCTTTTTGAATAACTGTTATATCTACTAATGTCTTTACTTCCCACACCCCATTAAATCCAGGCAGGCGTTTCTTACCGGTGAGCAATTGGTGCATGGCGGCTTGTTTGAGGCCCCCCTTTTTGGCGATTAGTTGATCGAGGCTGGCAATAAGGGAATCCATGTCCGATAAAACGGTGGCTATGGCCTGTTGTTCTTTTTTACTAGGTGGATGAGCCACGTATAGGTTTAGAAGTTTTGAGACAGATAGACCTGGTTGCGCTGATGATTCAGAATATTTGTTGAGTTGCATTTCCGTCAGCACGAATGTCAACCAGCGAATATCGGTTGAATCGGAAGCCGCCACAACGATTGCATGCTCAGAAGCATAAAATTTACCGTCAACGCCCAATACATTTCCACAGAGCGCCCCTTGGCGCCCGATCAACGCATAGCTACCATTGTGAGTGAAACGCGCAGCGAATCCTCGCAGTCCATTCCCCCCGTAGCAGGGGTATAATGAAAACTGATCGATTCTAGTGCTCGTTATCCCTTCACCACTCTTCATCGAGCAAATACTAGCAAGCTTTGCTACGCCCCAATCTTTGGGAATCACCCCCACCTCGGTGTTCTTATATCCCGCCTTAACTAGCATGTAAATCCCATCTTTTTTAGATGCTCGTCTACGCGGCTAGAAAGGTTAATAACGTCTTTAGTAATCTGAGGTAGAGGCGTTGCATAACGCGCGGCTAATTCTTTAATACGATTAGTGAGAGTGCGGGAAACACGGTCAAGCTCGCCATCCAGGTCTCCAGAAATCCGTGCCAGCCACTTGTCATTAACCACTATAGTCTTGATATCTTTTTCTGCGAGTTTTTCGTATTGAGCAGCGATCTTGTTTACTAACGTCTCTTGCGCCGCCTTCAAACGGCTTTTCTGGTCAGTTTGTTTATCGAGTAACCTGCTATACTCCATGAGCATCCCGCGCTCATCCGCTGCTTCTTTGTCATGGGCGATTTCCTTGAGGCGGGCAGCAACGGCCTTCTTGGAAATCTTCTCCTTCTCGCCTACCACTTCCTCCAACAAACCGCCTTCTACGCCATGCTCTTCCTTGAGTTCGTCAAGGCGCGCCTCAATGGTTGTGAGGTCTTCCGCCAATGCATCAATATCAGATTGGTCTTTACCGAAGTAGCGAGCAATTAAAAGAGCGGGCGGAACAAGGTCCGCCTTGTATTTGTTCTTGCCAATCGTATAATCCGGATCTTCCTTGTTCTTCTGGTCTTTGGCCTCGACAATAAGGCGCGGCTTGGCGGCTTCCACCCAACCGGATTCGGCAATCAAGTAGACATCATCTTGCATCGTTTCCGCCCAGTAATTCATGATGTGCTGATAAAGGTCGTAGGCATCTATTAATCGGGCGTCCTTAAACTCAGTAAATAATTGTTCTGAAAGGCTTTCTATAAGAGCTTTGGGGTCGTCGGCGATTTTAACTGCGTTCAGGCGGGGGCTACTTGCCGTTTTCCATATGGCGAACAGGGCGATTGCGGCGGCTTGATAGGCTTTGAATTCCGTGTGGTCAAATATCGCGACTTTAATCTCCCATGCTGGAATCTTTAACCGGATATAACCAGGACGACCGGCGGACTCAAAAAGAAGCGCCCGCAGCGAAGGTAAAACCTGCCAATAGTCACCCAGAGCGTCAATGTCAGTTGCAGGAATACCTCCTCGGAGATGACCGTCGATGTCCTGAAAATCCTCCCCTCCGCTGCTATCTATATAGCGCGGAATATTGAGATTATAATCGTTCTTCGGATCGCTGATTTCAGTTACCTGGACCATGCGTGAATACCCCGGAATCTCAAGCTGACGGGTGAAGGCATCTACGATTTTGTGAATATCCTGGGCACGCAGGCGGTTCTTAGCGCCATCCTTAATGAATCCTTTGGAGGCGTCAACCATGAATATGCCCGTACGAGTGGCGGCTTTCTCCTTGTCCAACACGAGGATACAGGCGGGGATGCCGGTGCCGTAAAAAAGGTTGGGCGGCAGCCCGATTATGCCCTTGATATAGCCGTGCTGGATAAGACGCTTGCGGATTTCGGCCTCGGAGTTACCGCGGAACAATACGCCGTGGGGATGAATGACCGCGCCCTTGCCGGTACTCTTGAGCGAGGCAATGATGTGCAAAAGGAAGGCATAATCCCCGTTCTTGGCGGGTGGGATACCGAACTCGAATCGGTAGTAAATATCTTCCTCGGGGTTAAGGCCGTTGCGCCAGTTCTTGTTGGAAAAAGGGAAATTCGCTACCACGAAATCAAATGTTTTGAGGCGGCCATCAGTCTCTTTGAAGTAGGGGGTTGATAATGTGTTATCTTTCCAGATTTCAGCCGTAGGGCAGCCATGCAGAACCATATTCATCTTAGCCAAGGCGGCGGTAGCGTTATCGTTCTCCTGCCCGTAAAGGGCGAGGTCGAGCTTGGTGCGGTTCAGGGCTTCATCGTGCGCCTTCAAAAGCAGAGACCCCGAGCCGCAGGTGGGATCATAGATGCTCTGGCTGGCGCTTCTGGCTGCTCCCAGATCGATTACTTTAGCCATGACGCGTGAGACCTCGGCAGGTGTATAGAACTGCCCTTTGCTCTTGCCAGATTCGGTGGCAAAGTGACGCATAAGATACTCGTAGGCGTCTCCCAAAAGGTCGTCACCGTCGGCCCGATTACCACGAAAATCAAGCGCCTGATTATCGAAAATGGAGACGAGGTTAGAAAGGCGCTCAACCTTTTCCTTGCCCTTGCCGAGCTTATCATCGTCGTTGAAATCGGGCAAAACAATACCCTTTAGCACTTCATTGGCGTCTGTGATTTTGCCGATAAGGATATTGATTTTCTCTCCGATTTCGGGATTGCCTTTGAGCTTGACTATATCGCTAAAACTCGCACCCGCTGGCACTTCAAGATCGGCGTCTTTCTGTCCGGCGTATTTGTCGGAAACATATTTTACGAACAATAACACTAGGACGTAGTCCTTGTATTGCGAGGCGTCCATACTACCGCGGAGCTCGTCGCAACTGCTCCACAGGGAACTATATAGTTGTGATTTCTTAATTGCCATTATTGAGACTCCAATATATATCTATAAAACATGAGAAGAATTTACTGGGCCGCTTTCTCTACCGCCTTACTAATCTCCCTGTGATCCCATGGTATCGGGTTGATACCTAACTCTTGAACGACTGGCGGTAAATTCTTTGGAGGAGTGTCTCCTTTATGCATTACAACCACACCTTTACCAAGTTTTACGCTCTCCCTGATTTCCCAATCTACCCATTCGCTTTTCGCAGTATTCTCGGTAATATAACAAATTGTTACGGAACATTGTCTTAATCGTTCTCTAATACCCCTTTTGATATATTCAGCATTATTACTATCAAAAGGCTCTTTCAGCGACCAGTCATTAAACTCTAGATTTGAATTATCATTCTTCGCCTGCCCACGTAGAAGATTCACTTCATTCAAATCTTCTTCTACAAAGCTGATAAATAAATTCCGTTTTTGTGGCTGCGCCCCCTCTCTTATCGAGGTTTTAGCCACCTCTTCCAATTCTCTTAATTCGTCATTCCCTAGATTGCGGCTTCTACCACTAGAGCCTCCCATCTTTATGTCCTCCTATGTAACTCAGTCGAAATATTGCCTGCAAGCGATACATGATCCGCAGGTTGGGAGAGTTCCCGAATGACAAGAATAAGTCCCCTCGATTCCCTTCTTTTTCGCCATAGATAATACATCGTGCTTATTCAAATTCATAAGGGGAGTGATTATTCGGATATCACGCTCTAAGGCTACATTAAATATGCTTTGGGCTTTTTCGATAAAATTTTTAGTTTGGTCAGGAAATATATGAGTTTCTTCTGAAAGTAATCCCATAGCAACCGCGTTTGCATTCTTAGAATATGCGTAGGAACAAGCCGCTAATAAAAATAGTAAATTCCGCCCGGGCAAAAACGCATCTTCATTAACTCGTAGGGATTTACTCGTAAGACCGGATGGTATCGTTTTGCCGTAACCAGCGAGATCCATTCTTATCGGCGAAGGTAAACCGAATTGCTTATGAACATAAGTACATGCTTCCCACTCATGATCAATGCAAAGTTGCCCATAATCAACAAACAACGGGAAGAGAGTGACTCCTTCCTCTTTAGCCAATATAGACATCAACGTTGAATCCAAACCACCTGAAACAAGAGTAACCATACTCATAAAACTACCTCTCTCTGGAAAACTCTCATAGTGACCCAAATCGCGGTATCAAAATACGCAAGATTGGCACCTAATCTGTTAGTATAAGACCTTAAATACTCTTCAATTTCTTGATATCGGGTAAGGGTAGAAACAGTCTGCGTTTTTACATTGATTAGCCCTACTAAAAACATATATCGCAGAACATGAGAATCCAAAATCGCTAGTCTGTCGGTGAAACCTATATTACGTAAGAATAAGCTTGATTGCTTGGGGCCAATCCCAACCGATGATTGCATAATTTTAATACGCATTTCCCTCGGATCTCGCGTAGAGTTTAGAATCCACTTGATAGAGCAATTATCAGCGTAAATACATTCAGCGCTTCTCCTAATATGGTTCGCTCTTAAGCGAGGATAGCGATATTTGAAATATTTGTTGGATACACCAAAGACTAACGGTATCGGTTGAGTTAAAGATTCAACTATACAGCCTTCAAACTGTAAGCCATTTTGATGGCAGTCGTTTACGTTTAATAAATTATTATTAATCAGATGATTTGTTGCTGCTTGGGCCTGCTCGAAAGGAACTTTACTTCCGAGAATGCATGAAACAAGTTCGTACCACAAGTACTCTTCATTTTCTTGAATACTCTTCCCATGTTTTTCCTTATCAATAGCGTGATAAACTTTGAGGGCAGTACGTTCAAGTTGTTGGGATACTGATTTTTCTACCATATTAAATCTTTGCCATTCGTTCTTTGAGAACTGCTAAGAGCTCTTTTTTAAAGTGTCGCTGGGCTAAATCGACCATTTTGTCGGAACCAAGGCAATCTTGTATTTCTTTCATCCACGCGCTATAAAATCTCAGATTGTGAGCAAGTGTTATTTGAGTATACGGAAGGTCAAGAGAATCGAATTCACCTTGTTTACCAAACAATTCTCGCTGATGAAAATGATATAGCAAAGCGTTTTCATAATTTACAGTTGTCTGACACCATTCAAGACCATCAAAACTATCTGCACCGGACATCACGTACATCAAGATTGATAAGGGATTACCCGTACCTAACAAATGGAGAGGGTAATATCGACCTTGTTCATCTAATGATTTCCTTATCTTCGCAATAGTAGTAGCTCTTGCAATAATACCGTCTCCCAATTCCCGCTCTGGTACGGCTATCATCGCTGGATTGAGTTTTATAGCCATGATAGCACAGGCTTCTGGCAGTTTCTCGCTTTGTGCGTGAATAATAGGTATCACGGTTCCTTTATTGTCTCTTGCCTGATCTTTAGTAACGCTGTCCTCAATTTCATCTGCCAGCTCATTAACCGTTCTATGTCCGATAGATTGAAGCCTTTTATCGAAATGGAAAGCTAAACCGTGATCGCATGATTTTAAACACGACCAGTAACTTTGCCTCCTCCAAGAAGGATCCCTTATCCAATAGCTCTCATAATTCCCGGAATCAATTAACACCGCTATCCCGGATTGAACTGAATCTTTGAGGATATTTTTAATAATCTTTGTTTCTCGTTTGCTACTATTGTGTAAATCATAAGCCGAAAGCAAAAATAACGGGTGACCTACTGCCTTTAGGACTCTGAGGTATTCCAATAAACTGAGATTAGCTTTAACAGAGGATATTGATGGGAAAAAACAGGGTAGAGGTAGTGAAACCCCACTTACAGATAAGGCTGACTTTCTGAAGTCGAGGCCAAACTTTTTGTTGGAATCCCAGTTTACATTTTCCATCTAAACCTAATGTCCTCTATTCCCTATTACCCCTAAGTCTTAATGTGAAAAAACTAAAAGTGTAACCTACTTTTTTTCGGCACATTTAACGAGGCTTTCTTCTATTTCGTTAAGCCAAGGCTGCATTTTACCTCTTCGCTCGCGAGCTTCTCGTATCAGTCTGATGCTATGTGCAGTCGTCTTAGGCTCCCAAATTTCACGAATGGATGCCAATACATCACATAAAGCCTTCATCGACTCTTCCTGATTGCCACCTAAGATCGCTAATTCCATACGCGTCGCATAATCCCAATAGTCTGGTTTTCCCTGGGCGATCCGTCTTTCAACTGAATATTGAACAACCGGCAGAAGTTGTAAACTACGATTGTCTGGAGGTTCACGAATCTCCATAAGAATAACTGCGTTTATCCCCGGATATGCGTCACGCCAGTCTGCTTCAAAGCCTTGATGGTATGCATCAATCGCCTTATCTAATAATCCTTTTGCCGCCAGATTATTGCCCTCTCGAATTGCTGCTTCCCATCGATCTTTGTAAATCCGACCTAAAAGTCCATATGTTTCACTACTTGGACCTCGTTCTTGTAACAGAGCTTCGAGAATAGTCTGTGCACGTTCATCTTTCCCCGCTCTATTCAGAGCAAGTGCCAATTGTTCTCGAATCATTACTGTTGCGGCAAGTGGAGGTGACATCTTTTCGACCAGCGTGATCATACTTTTCCAGTCTTCCACTGCGCGATAGGAGAGAAACAGATCCACTACCACACCTGTCTCGACATTACTAATCAGCCCAAGTTCCTTCTCGATCCGCTGTACTTCTTTAATTCCTTGTTTTCTGGCTACCGCTAGTTTATCCTTCATTTTGACGGAATATTCGACACTATCACGAAAGACATCTGTTTTTAAGCGACTAATATCGGGAGGATTTAAATCGGATACTAACTGGAACACGGGGCTGTCCGCGCGAGCGTTTCGCGCTTCTTGTAACCGTGCCACAAGTTGTCGCTTATTCTCTTCAATATTGGAGGGCTGTCCATCTTGTAATTGATAGGGCAATCCTCGAAGAGGAGATACATCAAATGGGAGTCGACTACCTTCTGTAAAAATCAAGACCGTGCTACATGGCCTCAGCCCATGACGTACCCCTAGCTCATAAAAAACATTTGCGTTTGCTGTTGTTAAGTCGGCGACAGCATACTCACATAATATAAGACGCTCAAACATCGGTTTATGTATTATTCCACCCACCAATTCCTCATCAGCACGCAAGGGCTGTAATTCTGCTTCCCTTATTGCGGGAGCTATTAGATCGTTATAAACTGCATCAAAATCAATTAGATTTCTTGAACCGTGGCGTTTTTTACCAAACGGCATCAAGACAAAACACAAAGGATGTCCCATTTTCGACCTCCTTTAACGGAATATCTATTTTCAAATTGCTAATTCGTTTATTGCATTTACTATGGATTCGGTATTCCAGCCAACAAGTATGTCTGCATTATCAGAAACAACTGATGATACATTTGTTTGAGCCCAGGGTTTAATTCCAATCAATGGCTTTGGGGTCATAAATCCACTTTTTGATGCCTGAATTTCCTTATTTATCCATTTACTATAAGTAGAATATACTCCAGCCATTATCAATACCGCGTTACATGGACGCATCTTATTAAGGATTGCTTCATAGAGCTCTCTATCTGTTCCAGCAGTGTGAACAGGATCATCTTGAGGAATAGAATAATCAATATAGCTAAAAGTGGGATGGTTGTCTAACAAATATTTTAAATTCTCGTAAGCATCTGAATACGACCACGAATGACTCATAAAAAGACGATATGTTTTCAATCTTTGCCTCCAATTTCATATTGGGATGAACATAATAATGTACACTGAACGGATTTGTTTTCCGTGTCGATTGACGCTCATTTTTCAACGCCGCATAAGCATAAATGGTAAAATAAGCAGACACAAATTTATCGTTTGTGTCTGCTTGAATCTTTGCTTTTAAGAAATCTCCTACGTTGCCCCGATGATAATTATCTCTAATCCCCGATGAGGGAAGTACAGGGTTATGCATGTTGTTGTACATCGTTAACTTTCCGCAGCTCGAATCTTCATATGAATAACGGTAATTATGTCAATGTTATCACTATTGATAAATTATGACAAGACGCAACTATTTAACAAAATATGATTGTCATTTTATTGATGTTTTTCCATCGATTCCTATTCCATTTAATAGATTTTTCAATGCATACTGCGGAATAAGGTTTTTCCGA
>Ga0182027_10003476_pt1 | contig 24903 bp, 19 predicted proteins | sample 712E1DmetaG_FD_121300 | JGI IMG/M metagenome (GOLD analysis project Ga0182027, IMG submission 121300) | Permafrost microbial communities from Stordalen Mire, Sweden - 712E1D metaG (Illumina Assembly) | ecosystem: Environmental > Terrestrial > Soil > Wetlands > Permafrost | place: Sweden...
CGCGATGGAGTATAGTTGCTCGCGCCAGGGCACGGACGGCTCCTGGCTCTACGGCGAGGATCCCCGGTACCACTGGATCGACAACTTCCACACCGGCTACAACCTCGACAGCCTGAAGAGCTACGTCGACAGCACTGGCGACGAAACGTGGCGTGAGAATCTCCGGCGCGGCCTGGTGTTTCTCAAGGACCATTTCTTCGAGGCGGACGGCTGCCCCAAGTACTACCACGACCGCCGCTATCCGGTGGACAGCCAGTGCGCCGCCCAGGCCATTGAGACGCTCGCCAACTTCTCCGCCGAGGACCCCTCCTGCCTGGACCTCTCGGTCAAGGTGGCGCGCTGGACGATCGAGAACATGCAGGGTCGGGACGGCCATTTCTACTACCGGATTTATCCGCTGATGAAGGCCCGCACTCCCATGCTTCACTGGGCGCAGGGCACCCTATTCAAGGCGCTGGCGCAGTTGCGGGTCGCCCTCGACGGCGCTCCCGCAGCAGCGCGATCGGAGGGAACTGCCGGCGCCACTCCCCCGCCATGACGCCGTCGCGACCAATCGAACGAGGAGATCGCCGCGAAAAGGCGCAGAACCACGGATGGACACGGGTGGGCGGTGACAATGAGGCAATCTTGGCCACAATAGAACACAAGGATCACATGGAATCCTCATTGCGATCCATCTGATCTTTCGTCCGAAACTCAAAGAACGTACTTCTTGATTTGAAACTCGTAGCTGCCGAAGTTGATGAGCAGACCGTGACGCCGGCGGGCAGATTTGAGGTAACCGAGCAGCTGCGCGGTGTGCTCAGCGGCTAACGTCTTGCAGGCTTTCAGTTCCACGAGAAGTTCGTCCTCCACAACCACGTCGGCGTAATATTCCCCAAGCATCGTCCCATCCTCGTCGAAAACCTGCAGGGAGGCCTGAGACTCGACCTTTAGTCCGGCTTTGCGCAGGCGGTGGACCAAAGCGTTCTGGTAGATTTTCTCCAAATGACCGTGCTTATGGTACAAATGAATGGCGTAGGATGTTTCACGCACAATGTTGCAGATTTCGTGGATGGTTTTCATCCAGGAGAAATTACTAATCCCTGCATCCTCGTTCAACCAAGGATTTTCACCCGCAAAGGGGCATGGTGGACCTCTTCTTTGAGTTCCTTGTGATCCTTCGCGATCAATCCGAATGGTTTTTTTGCTACTAAATAACACAGAGAGCACAAGGGAATTGTCCTTGTGTTCTATGTGATCCTTCGTGGCCACCCACTCAGAGATCCCAAGCCTTGGTGCCTCGATGAGAACGTGGTATTAAAGTAATACAATGCCAGTCCTGAGTTTCAAAGTTGACCCTCTTTCGGCGCACCGTATCCGGGCCAACGCCATTTCATGGATCCAAAGCGGTTGAGTTACGTCCTCATCACTCCGGCGCGGAACGAGGAGGCCTTTATTGAACTCACGATTCAATCGGTCGTGGCGCAGACGGTCCGCCCAATGCGGCACCTGATCGTCAGCGACGGCTCCACCGACCACACCGACGCCATTGTCCGGCAATATGCCGCCGAGCATCCCTGGATCGAGCTGCTGTGCCTGCCGGAGCGCCGCGACCGCCAGTTCGCGGCCAAGGCGCACGCGTTCAATGCGGGCTACGAAAGGCTCAAGCCATTGGCCTTCGACCTCGTGGCCAACCTCGACGCAGACATCACGTTTGACCCGGACTATTGCCGGTCTCTGTTGGACAGGTTTGCGGAGAACCCGGAGCTGGGAGTGGCAGGAACGCCTTTCGTCGAGGATTTTGATCACCCTGAACGGCACAGCTACGACCACCAAGCGGCCGATCTGACGCACGTGTCCGGAGCCTGCCAGATGTTCCGGCGAAAATGTTTCGAAGAGGTCGGCGGTTACCTGCCCATCAAAGGCGGCGGCATTGACTGGGTCGCCGTGACGACCGCGCGCATGAAGGGCTGGCAGACCCAAACGTTCGTCGAAAAGGTCTGCTTCCACCACCGCAAGATGGGCACCGCGACCCGCGGTCCGCTCCGGGCGCGTTTTCGGCATGGCCAGGAGGATTACTATATCGGGGGCCATCCGGTCTGGCAGTTATTTCGCGGGATCTTTCAAATGCGGGAACGCCCGTGGGTCTTTGGCGGGCTGGCCTTGATCCTCGGGTACTATTGGGCTTGGCTGACGCGCGTGAAAAGTCCCGTTCCGGCCGAGGTCCGGAAGTTTCACCGCCGCGAACAAATGGCCCGTCTGAAGCGCCTTTTCAGCCGGCGAGCCCATCGGCCAGTTGAACTAGAGGTCGAACGATAGTTCCTGCTACTCAAGCATCGGACGACACCATCGCATGCAGGTCGAACAAACTATGATTAGCGCCAGTGGAAAGACGGTCACGGTGCCGTCTTTCCATATCGCCCAACGGAAAATCGTTATCACCGGGAAGTGGCTCAAGGTTGCGCGGCTCGATGACGAGGAATGGATCGACAGCCAAACCGTCAACGATCCCGAACCATTCATCCGGGAATTAAAAAACGCGTCGCCCAAGGTCGACGTTTTCACCTTCGCCCAGGATTTGTCGGAATCGCAGCCCAAGTATTCCTTCCCATTTGAATGGGAGGACGTCGCCGCGGTCCCAATCACAACCTATTCCGACTGGTGGGAAGCGCTCCCGCAGGAATCGAGGAAGAACGTGCGGCGCGCCGGGCGGAAGGGAGTCGTGGTTAAACTCGCCAGTTTTGACGATGACCTCGTTCAGGGAATCAAGGCCATTTACGACGAGACCCCGATCCGCCAGGGGCGACGTTTCTGGCACTACGGTAAGGATCTCGAATCAGTTAGACAAGAGAACTCGAGTTTCCTCGATCGCAGTAATTTCGTGGCGGCTTACTGCGGCAGCGAATTGATCGGATTCATCAAGATCGTGTATGTGGGAAAGATCGCCCGCATCATGCAGATTCTGTCGAAGAACGCTCATCTCGACAAGCATCAACCCAACGCCCTGCTCGCCAAGGCGATGGAGACATGCTGTCAGCGAGGGATGACCCATTTCATCTATGGGAAATACTTCTACGGGAACAAAGGCGACACGCCGTTAACGGAGTTCAAGCGCCGTAATGGCTTTCAACAACTGCGCTTCCCGCGGTATTTTGTACCCCTCACGCTTAAAGGTAGAGTCGCAATGGCCCTGAGGCTGCATTTGGGCGCGAAGAACCTGATCCCATCGAGTCTGGCGAATATCCTGTTGCACGCGCGTGCCCGGTTTTATCAGCGAAAGTTGCCGAACACGCCCGCCGCGAGCGGCGTCGATGGCGGGCCGGAAGCCAAGACCCATACTGAAAATGCCGCGAACGGCCGGATCTAGGCCGGACCGTCCATTTAACGCAAGCCAACCCAGGACTGCCGTGGTTTCGCATGCCCCACGAACATTTACCATGGGCCCGCTTCTGGGTGCCACGATTCGGTCTTCTAGCCGTTTAGGGCTCGGCAGGCCTTCGAGAATTATGTTGGCACCGTAGAATCAATTCCCTTGATTGGCCGCCCCGACCAGGGGATTTGGCGACGGCTTTTCCTATCCCTTGAAGACGTGACGGATCGATTTGATGCCGGTGTAGCTCAACGTTAGAGCAGCCGATTTGTTTTTGGCAGATGGAGTGTTCAATTCCTCCCGCCGGCTCCACTTTTTCCGATTGAACGTTGGCGGCCGCACGCGCCCGCCTTTTCCAAAAGATCGATAACTTCTGTGGCAGGAATCGCAGGCATCATTCACACCGTCCCCGCTGCTCGGCGCGACAATTGCATCCAGGGCGTGGTCCAGCCCATGTGCCATGATCCTGAGTTGCGGTCCGGGCACCACGCATTCGAGCAGCTCGGCGTTTCCATCGGCTGGGTCTCGTCGCCGAATTCGTATGCTGGCCCTTTACCTGTATGGAACGAAGGTCGGACTGTCTGCCTCATCTTCGCGGGTGAAGAGTTTTCGGCCTGCGATCGGGCCGCAGAGCTGAAACTGAAAGGGCCTGCCTGCCCTCGGGTGGACTCCTCCCTCCTGGTTCATCTTTACGAGGAGCACGGCCCGGAGTTTGTCGAACACCTGAATGGCTGGTTCGCCGGCCTGCTCGTCGACCTGCGTGATCAGAAGACGCTCCTGTTCAATGACCGCTACGGCTTGGGTCGTATCTATTACCATCAATCGCCCGATGGATTCTTTTTCTCCTCGGAAGCGAAATCTCTGCTGGCGGTGCTTCCGGCGTTGCGCCAAATCGACCAACAGGGTCTCGGGGAATTCTTTTCGTTCGGTTGCGTGCTCCAAAATCGTACGCTTTTCGGTGGGATCTCACTTCTCCCGCCGGGCTCGCTCTGGACGTTTCAGCGTGATGGCCGGATGGATCGGAGGCGCTATTTCTCGCCGGCAACCTGGGAGCAGCAGGAACCCCTGGATGCGGTCACGTACGGCGAGCGGCTCAAGGAGGTTTTCGGCCGCGTTGCGCCGCGTTACTTACAGGGGGAGGAGCAAGTTGCGATGTCCCTCACTGGCGGCCTTGATAGCCGCATGATTCTCGCCTGGGCGCAAGCCGCCCCCGGCAGTCTGCCGTGTTACACGTTTGCTGGTCCCTATCGCGATTGCGCCGATGTCCGCATCGCGCGGGAGTTGGCGGAAATTTGCCACCAGCCGCATACAACCATTCGGGTCGGGAACGAATTCTTCCAAGACTTTCCTACCCTCGCCGAGAAGACGGTCTATTTGAGCGACGGTGCGATGGACGTCTCGGGCGCGGCCGAGCTTTACGCAAACCGATGCGCGCGGGAGATCGCGCCTATCCGGCTGACCGGCAACTACGGCTCCGAAATCCTGCGGTCGATTGTCGCTTTTCGGCCGGGCCGACTAGATGAGTCCCTTTTCGACCGCGATTTCATTCCCCAGCTTCGCACCGCCGAAGCCACCTATGAACGAGAGAGCCAGGGACGGCGACTCTCGTTCATCGCCTTCAAACAGGTGCCGTGGCATCACTATGCCCGGTTGGCCGTCGAACAATCGCAACTCACGGTGCGCTCGCCTTTCCTCGATAACGACCTCGTCGGGCTGGCGTTCCGCGCACCGCCGGAGCTGGCCACCGGGACGCGGCATCTGCTGCAAATCATCGCTGAAGGCAATCCGGCGCTAGCTTGGATCGGGACCGATCGAGCTTTTCGCCAACGGTCGATCCCGATCGTGTCGTGGCTGTCGCACTCGTTTCAGGAGTTCACGGCGAAGGCGGAATATGCCTACGATTACGGCATGCCCCAGTGGCTGGCGAAAGTGGACCATGCTCTCCGCCCCCTGCACTTGGAGAAACTCTTTCTGGGCCGGCATAAGTTCTGCCACTTCCGTGTGTGGTATCGGGATTCGCTGGCGGAATTCGTCCGGGCCGTCCTGCTGGATCCGCGCGCCCTGGCCCGGCCCCATCTCGACGGCCGGCGCGTGGAACAGATGGTCACCGCTCACCTCCGCGGTCAGGGGAACTACACGCAGGAGATTCACAAGCTGCTGACCTGTGAACTGACCTACCGGTTGTTGATCGAACGGAACTGACCATGTCCCGGGATCACATCAGCGTCTGCGTCTGCACGTACCGGCGGCCGGACTGGCTGCGCCGGCTGCTGCGAGCCCTGCAGCAACAGCAGACCGGGGATCTGTTTGACTACTCCATCGTGGTGGCCGACAACGACGCTGCGGAGTCCGGCCGGGAAATCGTCGACGAGTTCGCGGCCGTCGCGCCAATGGGTGTAGTCTACTGTGTCGAGCCAACCAAAAACATCGCGCTGGTGCGGAACCGGGCGATTGCCGACGCTACCGGCGATTGGATCGCGTTCATCGACGACGATGAATTTCCTATTCCGGAATGGCTGTCGCGCCTCCGCCAGGCGTGCCGCACTCATCAAGCCCAGGGGGCGCTGGGGCCGGTTCGCCCACATTTTGAGCAACCACCGCCAGCGTGGGTCCCTAAAAGTGGCCTCTACGATCGGCCCGAGTACGAGACCGGGTTTGTCATGTCCTGGCTCGAATCACGCACGGGGAATCTCCTTTTCCGACGCGAGATCCTGCCGGTCGACGGTCCCGCCTTTTCCCCCGAGTTTCCGAACGGCGGCGAAGACCAGGATTTCTTCCGGCGCATGATGGCCTGCGGGCACCGTTTTATCTGGTGCAACGAGGCCGTGGTCTACGAGACCGTGCCGCCCATCCGCTGGAACAAGATGGTCATGATCCGGCGCGCTCTGCTGCGAGGCCGAAACACGCTCAAGCACGCCAAGGGATTGTCCCGGGTGAAGAACATCCTGACCTCGGTTCTGGCGGTGCCGGCGTACACGCTCCTCCTGCCATTTCTTGCCCTTGTGAGCAGGCATCTCTTCATGCGCTATCTGATCCGGCTTTTTGATCACCTCGGCCGGCTTTTGGCGGCAGTCGGGCTGAACCGGGTCCGCGAACGGGTCGGCTGACGGTCGAGATGAACTCCAAGTGAAACCGCTCATGGTTGATTGGTTTGCCACGAAGGATCACAAGGATCGCAAACAAGATCCTTTGTGATCTATGTGATCTCTTGTGGCTAAGAAAGACACGCCCCTTTGCCACGAAGGATCCTGGCGCAGCGAAGCCGCAACCACGTGAGCCGGATAGAATTGCCACATAAGGCTCAAGAGGCACAAGAGTCTGCCTCACCCTGCAGGTACCTCACTCTGTGTCCCCGGGCTTTGTCTCAGTGAGCTCTGGGTCGAACTGCTGCGTTTAGACATGCCCCCAATTCTCGCCCTGGCGATTGGCGTCGGTTTCATTGCGTGGCTTATCCGCAAGGATACGGCCTTCCGCGGTCGGCTGTCGGCGGCCATGTGGATCCCCTTCCTCTGGTTACTTATCCAAGGTTCGCGACCCGTCACCGCGTGGCTGGGCATTGGAGGCACCAGCGACGTGGGGGGCAATCCCATCGAGGCGCTCATCGCTTTCATCCTGTTCTTTGCCGCTTTCCTCATCCTTCAGCGCCGTCGTTTTCCTTGGGGCAGCCTGCCGTACCTCAACGTCGCTTTCTTTCTCCTCCTGGCCTATCTCGCGCTCAGCGTCCTGTGGTCTCCGTATCCCTTCGTCGCGTTCAAGCGGTGGTTCAAAGAGTTTGGCAATGTTCTCATCGCCTTGGTCATTCTGACCGAGAAAGATCCCGCGGAGTCGCTCAAGAGCATCTGCGTCCGCTGCGCCTACATCCTGTTCCCCTTGTCGGTCGTCCTCGTCAAATACTATCCCAACTTTGGCCGCGGCTACAGCTCTGGAGGATTCCCCATGGTGACAGGGGTCACCCCGCAAAAGAATTCCCTCGGCCTGATCTGCGCTGTCTTCGCCCTCGCCTTGGTCTGGGACATCCTTGATGCCCATCGGCATCGCACGTCCCAAGCTTCATGGACCCGACTGCTGCCGCAATGGTTGGCGCTGGCCATCGGGCTGTGGCTGCTCGGGGCGTCCGAAAGCAAAACGTCGCTCCTCGCATTTCTCGTCGGTCTGGCGATTTTCCTCGGGCCCCACTTGAGGGTGATCCGGCGAGCCCCAGTCGCGTTTGCCAGGGGGTGGGTCATCATCGTGCCCGTCCTGCTCATACTGGCCGCAGTGAACACGGTCATCTTCGCTCCGGCATTGGAAGCGGTTGGCCGAGACACGACCTTCACGGAAAGAACCGATATCTGGCAGGCCGTGCTCGCGGAGCCCGTTAATCCAATAGTGGGCACGGGGTTTTTCAGCTTCTGGCTTGAATATGGTGACGCGGTCCGGGCGGCGGGCATCCCGCAACGAGAAGGACACAACGGTTACCTGGAGATGTATCTTGACGGCGGAATCATCGGTTGCGCATTGCTGGGGATCTTTCTGCTCACAACCTGCTGGCGCCTTGCGGCCGCGTTTTCTCCCAAGAGTGCGGAGACCCGGGTGATATTTGCTTTCGCGATTATGTCCCTGATCACCAACTTCGCCGAGACCTATTTCTTCCGACCAGACGTGATCTGGTTTGCAACGGTATTGGCGGCCCTAGCGCCGCGCTCACTGCTGGCGCCGCCGGCCGCGCCAGCCCAGCAACTTGTCCGTGAGGAACGGTAGCATGACGTTCACGGTGCGAGTGGATGATTATCATTCTATTCCTCACGCAACGGCCGCAAAGGTAAGGTATCTTTGGCGTACTTGGCGGACTTCGCGTGATGCCAATCGGACCCACCTCCGCTTCCTCTGCGTGCTGCTGTGAAACAGGAGGTCGGACGAATTGGCCACAAGAGATCACATGGATCACAGAGAGTATGCTACTTTGAGTTCTTTGTGTTCTTTCGTGGCCAAGCATTCTCCGCTTCCTCCGTTACCTCCTGTAGAATAGCTTGGTTGCGGCGCTGCCGCGGTAGGAAATATGCCGGCTAGCGGCTTTGCGTGAGTTAACCGAATCCACGATGTCATCCTCCGTGACTGATATGATTGAGCGAATTCGCCAGAAGACGCGGCGGATGGTTTCCGCGCGTGTGGCGCGGCGCGATCTGGCTTTTCAGCTTCCGCAGCCGATCGTCTCCTTCACGTTCGACGATTTTCCGCAAAACGCAGCAACGGTGGGTGGCCGGATACTCAAGGATTTCGGGGTTACCGCGACCTACTACATTTCCGTTGGATTAATGGGCACCACGGCGCCGACCGGGCAAATCATTGGGCGCGAAGATCTGCCTGCGTTGGTGTCCGCCGGACATGAACTCGGTTGTCACACCTTCGAGCACTGTCACGCGTGGGAGACCGATGCCCGGACCTTCGCCCGGTCGCTGGACAGGAACCAGGAGGAAATCAAAAAACTCATCCCGACCCTCGTTTTTGAAACGATGTCCTATCCCATCAGCGTGCCCAGTCCCGGCATCAAGCGGGAGGCAGGCAAACGCTTTGCCGGCTGTCGTGGGGGAGGACAGGCGTTCAATGTCGGGGTGCTGGATCGCAACCACCTCAAGGCGTTCTTCCTCGAAAAGACCCGGGCCCGCTTTGAGCCCGTCGAGGCCGTCATCGAACAAAACCGCCGGGCGAAGGGCTGGCTCATCTTCGCCACCCACGACATCGACGAGCACCATACGCACTACGGCTGCACGCCGGCGTTTTTCGCCGCCACCGTGGAATGTGCCGTGCGCTCGGGCGCCCTGATACTTCCCGTGGCCGCGGCCTGCCGACGATCGTTGGGCCAAGGATAGTTGCCCCCTCTCTCGCCGTAAGCCTATCCGGTCGGTTCTTCAGTTACTGTCGGTTATCTTCCGCTTTTCCGTCAAATGCTTTTCAACTCCCTCGAGTTTGCCGTCTTCTTCCCCCTGGTCGTGGGAATCTACTTCCTGTTGCCGCAGCGCTACCGCGTGCTGTGGCTCCTGGTGTCGAGCTGTGTGTTCTACATGGCGTTCATTCCGGTCTATATTCTTATCCTTTTCGTCACGATCCTGATCGATTACTTCGCCGGGATGTACATCGAGAAGATGCAGGGCCGTGCGCGGACGGCCCTGTTATGGGTGAGCATCGTCTCAACGTGCAGTGTGCTCTTTGTCTTCAAGTACTTCGGGTTCTTTACGAGCAATATCAACGGCTTGGCTGGTCTACTGGGTCTGCACCCCCCGATGCCTGTGCTAAAGATCATCCTACCCATCGGCCTTTCGTTTCATACCTTCCAAAGCCTCAGCTACGTGATCGAGGTTTTTCGGGGCCGGCAGGAGGCGGAGCCGCATTTTCCCACCTATGCGACCTATGTCATGTTCTTTCCGCAACTAGTGGCGGGTCCAATCGAGCGGCCCCAACACCTGCTGCATCAGTTCTGGGAGCACCACGTCTTTGACTACGAGCGGGTGACCAGCGGCCTGAAACGCATGGCGTGGGGCTTCTTCAAGAAGCTGGTCGTGGCTGACCGGCTGGCGTTGTACGTGAACGATGTTTACGCAGCGCCGCAGAATTTCAATGGCCTCCAGCTGACCCTGGCCACGGTGTTTTTCGCCTACCAGATCTACTGTGATTTCTCCGGCTATTCCGACATCGCCATCGGCACAGCGCGGGTCCTCGGGTTCCGGCTGATGGAAAATTTCGACACTCCCTACTATTCGAGATCGATTTCCGAATTTTGGCACCGCTGGCACATCTCGCTTTCCACCTGGTTCAGGGATTACGTCTACATTTCGATGGGCGGCAGCCGGGTCGCGAAAAGTCGCTGGTTCTTCAACCTCATGGTCACGTTTGCGGTTAGCGGCCTGTGGCATGGAGCCAACTGGACCTATGTGATCTGGGGCGCGCTGAACGGCGCCTACCTCGTCGCCGGGATCACGACCAAGAACCTCCGCGACCGTTTCTTCGGCTCCTTCGGCCTGCGCGAGAAGACCGTCATGCGCCAGGCGATCATGATTGCGAGCACCTTTGGGCTCACATGCATCGGCTGGGTGATCTTTCGGGCGAGGAATCTTGATGACGCCTGGTATGTGTTGACGCATTTCTTCCGCAGCTGGGATTTTGGCCAGATCAAGACCGAGCAGTTTTTGCTGCGCCAGTTCCCGGTCGCGGTTGCGAGCATCGCCGTGCTGGAGATCGGCCAGCTCTGGCAGCACAGGGTTTCGATTCCCTCAATCCTGGGTAGGCTGCCATTGACCCCACGCTGGGCGCTATACGCCGCCTTTGTCATGACAGTGCTCATGTTCGGCATTTACCGAAATACTCAGTTCATCTACTTCCAATTCTGATGTCCTCCGAACTGCCCAACGAGGAAGATTCCCGTTCTCTCATCCGCAAGGAGTTTGTCGGTCCGCCGGTTGCTGCACGTTTGCCGACGCCGCCCCGGACAAAAGAAACCATTGCGGAAAAGAACGCTTCCGTCGCGCCACTGAACCCCCGCCACTGGCGTGGATTGGCACAGATCGTGGGTTTTTTCGGCCTGATCGTCATCCTGATATTTGCCACAAACGCCATGATCAATGTCGGCTTGCGGCACATCACCACCTGCGACTTTGGAGTATCCAACCGAGTCATGACCGGCCGGATCAATGCCGAGATCTTGATCACTGGCTCCTCGCGGGCGCTCACCCATTACGACTCCCGGGTCATTCAAAAGATCACCGGACGCCAGACGTTCAACATCGGATTAAACGGCTCCCAGACGGATATGCAACTGGCACTGTTCAAGGCTTATCTGAACCATAACGTGAAGCCGAAGCTGGTGGTGAACAACCTCGATCTGTTCTCATTCGTGACGTCCCACGAAATCTACGATCCGGCGCAGTATATGCCGTATCTTAAGGAGGAAGCGTTCTACCACGCCATTTGCCGGGTTTACCCGGATGCATGGAAATGGAAATACCTCCCCCTTTATGGCTACCTCGTTGAGGACAATCTCTTCAAGTGGCTTTTGGGCGTAAAGGGATTCCTCGGCTTCCAAGGTAAAGAGGATCGTTTTCAGGGGTTCCTCCCGCGGCACACTACCTGGACCGGTGATTTCAAGAAATTCCGCGACGCCCACCCGGAAGGCGTAAAATTTGACATTGAGCCCCAGGGTGTCCGCGACCTCACCGAGTTGGTGCAGATCTGTCGTCAACAAGGCATCGCCATCATGTTTGTTTATTCCCCGGAATACGCGGAGATGCAGATGTTAGAGCGCAACCGGCGGGAGATTTTCGCCCGGTTTCGCGAGATCTGCAACCGCTTCAATGTTCCGCTTTGGGACTATAGCGAATCGCCGCTTTGCCAGAGCCGAACTAACTTCTATAATTCTCAGCATCTCAACGCCGAAGGGGCCGAAGCATTTTCGACTGATCTCGCGCTGCGGTTGGCTGGCAGCGGCTTGTTGCCACCAACCAAAGGCGGAACGAAATAGCTCCGCTACAGAAGTGGCCAGAGATAATACCCCCCATGCGATGGGCGCGTGTAAAAAACCGGGAGGGAGCCGAAAAGCGAGAAATTGGGAAACCTTGGCGACCTTCGCGGATTTTGCGTGAGGCCGAAAGAACGTCAGGATTCCTCACGCTACGGGCGCAACGGTCGCAAAGGATGGGAGGAATTGGTTCTGATCTCTGTTCTCTCCGTTACCTCCTGTAAACATGCTGGGTGGTCTATCTTGCGCCTTAGCCTCCTTGGCGGACTTTGCGTGAGGCGAAGGAACGTCAGAATTCCTCACGCTAAGGGCGCAACGGTCGCAAAGGCAGGGCATCCTTGGCGACCTTAGCGGACTTTGCGTGAGGCCTCTAGCAGGTGCCGCCTGCGATTCGAAGGAACTTCACTCGTTAAAATTGGGTCAATGGCCATGAATTTTTGGTCAACAGCCGTCAACTTTCAGTCAAACGCCGTTGTTTAGGTGAAACCCCTATTGCTGATTTGCTCGCATCCAGTATCGTCATGCGTATGAAGCCCCTTCGATTTCCCCTTGCGATCTTGGTTGAAGCTCTTCTTGTCGCCGCTCCTCTTCGGGCAGCGACATACACAATTGACCCCAGCCGGATTACCACGGAATGGTCCGCAGCCGGCGTGCCCGGTGGCTTTCAGCAATACCGTCCCGGCGGCGCCAATGCGCGAAGCAACTTCGCCCATGACGTGATTTACTATGGGGCCGACCCAACCGGGACCAATGATTGTTCTATAGCGTTTCGTGCCGCCCGCAATGCCTGTGCCGGGACTAATCAGGTGATGGTCATTCCAGCGGGAACCTATAAGCTCGCTGATCAAGTCGATCTCTATGGTAACATGACTTGGCGCGGAGCGGGCGTGGGGCAGACAACGATCATGCTCTACGACGGCGGGCGGTTTTATTCAGATGGCGATTCGCCCGTCCCGACGCCTACGGTCACGGTGACGGCGGGAGCTACGAGGGGAAGCACAGTGCTTACCGTGGATAACGCGAGTACAGTTGTGCCAGGAAAGTTGGTGTCGCTCACGGTGCTGAATCCGTCCTATGTCCACATGCAGCTGGCGTATTATGGCGGAGGTCCGTCGGATGACGGCCATGACGCGACCCGGTTGATGTCGATCACCTTCCGGGTGGTCAGCAAGGACAACGGAGCCAAGACCGTGACCCTAGATCACGCGCTGCCCATCGACATGACCGGCACGCCGATGCTGACCGTGTGGTCGGGGTACTGCTTGAGGCAGGTTGGTTTTGAGGACATGACCGTCGATGCCAGCAACAACGTATCCTCGTGGGGCCAGATGTTTTTGCTGGACCAGACGGATAGCTGCTGGTTCTACAACGTCAACTTCCACCATCTTTACCGCCGTTCCGTGTGGTTCCAAAAGTCGGTCAACTGCACCGTCGAGCATTGTGACGCGGACAGCACCCGTGCGCCGGGCGCAGGAGCCAATTCCGAGGGGCTGGACTTCTATCATAGCGACTGTTGGAACCTCGTGCAGAATTGTGCGTTTGATAATGCCGGCTATCCCATGATAATCTTGGGTGACTTTGGTGGCGGTTGCGTCGGCAATGTAATTGCCTACAACTACGCCCGCAATGAGACGGGCGCGACTTCGGCCCCGATGGCGGTTTCGGGCAATCACGGGCCGCACAATATGTTCAATCTCTGGGAGGGTAATTACGCCCAGAATTACGCCTCGGACGGTTACTTTGGATCGGATTCACACAACACCCTCGCCCGAAACTACTTTTCCGGCCAGTACGACCGGGCTATCTATGATGACGAATGTGCCATCGTGCTGGCGCATTGGGCCACCACCTACAACATAGTCGGCAACGTTCTGGGGACCGGGGGAGGATATTCGACGATCTACAAGGCGAGCGGCACTTCATATCAGAACGGAGTGATATTCCGCCTCGGCTATCCCAACGAGGGGAATCGCTCCGGCTGGAGCACGCAGGAATCGAACCCTACTGATCCTACTCATTTTGATACCAACGTCGAGGCCTCCGCCATCATCCACGCCAACTACGATTTCGTGAACAATGCGCAGACCTTCATCAGCACGGATCACGACATCCCAAGCAGCTATTATCTTTCCTCGAAGCCGGCATGGTTCGGCAACCTGACATGGCCCGCTTTTGATCCGTCTAATCCCGGCACGCCTACGCCAGCGCAGATTCCCGCCGGCTACCGTTTCACCAACGGGGTCGAGCCGCCAGGTGTTGGGACGACGCAGCCGCCGGCCAACGCGAAGACCCAAATTCAAGCGCGTTGAGAGCCGAGACGCGATAGGATCCTTGTCTGCAAGTCTGTCCTTCTGGCCTTCTTCGCCCAGACTGGGTCCATGCAGTTGAGGTGGCGCGCGTTTTCCGTAACGCGCCGCTTTGCCGAGGCTGATGGGACGGCGGGTTAGGGATAACCCGCCCCACCATTTGGTTTGGATGCCTGAAAGGTGAACGCGGTTCAACTGAATCGGCTTTGGGCTTAGCCAGGGCGGCTTTCGGCAGAAGGGAGCCTGACGTGCTAAATGCGTCGGGCAACACCCCCCCTTTCACGGGCGCTCCCTAGCCGAACCCGTATCTCATTGTCACAAGATACGTATTTGATTCGCGGCACGCTTGAAGCAGCCGCGCACGTGCGGACTGTCGTGGATGAAACGCAGGTGCTCGATTTGCAGCCCAATAGAACGCAACTGTGATTTCCTGCCTGCCGGGAGAGAGTAGCGACTTGCTCAGGCTGTCGGGGTTTGCCTTCCGAATATTCGACCTCACTCCGGGCGCAAGAATGACGCGCTCGCTGGCGCCCGATTTTGCTTCAGGCAGTCAACGGTGTAATACCAGCGTCCCTTATGTTTTAGACATTTGTCATCGCGAGGTGCGCGACGCGCGCCGTGGCGATCCAGCGAGATTGCTTCGTCGCTCCACTCCTCGCAATGACAGTCTATTTATCAAGGGACGTTGGTATAACGTTTAAGGTCCGAGCCGATCGTCTGGGGCGACCGGTCTACCCGCCGGCGCCTCGCGGACATCAAGTTCCGACATCGACCATGCCGCCCCACCCCGGCATTTCCATCATCGTCTGCACGCGGAACCGGGCAGCCGCGCTGGCGCAGACGCTTGCGGTGCTGGGCGGGATCGCCGTCCCGGCCGGCGGCGCCGAGCTGATCGTCGTGGACAACGCCTCCACCGACGACACCCCGGGGGTCGTCGGGCGCGCCGGCCTGGCGAATATGCAGGTCCGCTACGTGCATGAACCCCGGCCGGGGGTCAGTCATGCCCGCAACACCGGGCTGACGAGCGCCCGCGGGGACATCATCCTGTTCACCGACGACGATGTCCGTCCAGCCGAGGATTGGGCGGAGAAGCTTACGGCGCCGTTGCGGGACGGCCGGTACGATGCCGTGGCGGGTCGGATCGTGCTCGCCTCACACCTGGCGCGAACATGGATCAGACCTGAACACGCCCTGCGCCTGGCCGTCATGGATGGTTTGGTGGAAGGCCAGGTGGAAATATTCTGCGCCAATATGGGAATCCGCCGCGCCGTGTTGGAAAAGGTTCCCGCGTTCGATCCCGAACTGGGTCCGGGCGCGCTGGGCTTCGGCGAAGACACTCTTTTCAGCCGGCAGCTCGCTCTGGCTGGCTACCGCCTTGGGTTTGTCGAACAGGCGGTAGTGGTTCACCATCCCGATGCATCCCGCCTGCAAAGGTCCGCCTGGCTGGACGCGGGCCGCAAACGCGGTCGCACCTGGGCCTACTTGCTGCATCATTGGCGCCACGAAGTGGTGCGCTTCCCGCGCCTGTGCTGGCTCCGCTTCGCGGCCAAGCTTCTCCTGCGACGAATCATCCAGCCTCCCGGCGCCTTTCACGACGAAGGCTGCCCCCTGTGGGAGATGAGTTACGTGGGATGGATGGCCCAATGCAGGCAATTCCTTGTCGAACGACGGCGCCCGCGCAATTACGCGAAGCGCGGTCTGGTGAAGCTAAGCGGCCCGGACGCCGGCTTGTGCGCCAGCCCACCGCCAAGTCCAATTCCTGGGCAAAAAGTGTAGGGTGTAATTCTTCGGGGCGCAGGTCTGCTGCGTATTTGCCAATGGGGCTCGCCGCAACCTCCCGTTTCCAGTTTTCCGGGGGCAGCTCGCACAGCTTCGTCTCACGCAAAATCTCCTGTAAATCGAAGCCAATTTCCCAATCAGCATGACGTCCTCCCCTCTTAGACCTATTCCGCCAGAATCCGCCATCCCACCGGCAGATTCCAGAGCGGCGCGGTTGATCGCTTTCTATCTTCCTCAATTCCACCCGATTCCTGAGAATGATCTTTGGTGGGGCAAAGGGTTCACCGAATGGACCAACGTGGCGAAAGCGCGCCCCTTGTTCCGCGGGCACTATCAACCACATATCCCTGGGGATTTAGGATTTTACGACCTGCGTTTGCCCGAAGCACGGGCGGCACAAGCAGCCTTGGCCCGAGTCTCCGGAATAGAAGGCTTCTGCTATTGGCATTATTGGTTCGCAGGTAAACGGATGCTGGAGCGCCCCTTCGCCGAAGTCCTGCGTACGGGGGAACCGGATTTCCCCTTTTGTTTGGGATGGGCCAACCAGACTTGGTCGGGCATCTGGCATGGGGCCCCTGGCCGAATCTTGATTGAGCAGACCTATCCCGGACCTTCGGACCATGAGGAGCATTTTCATGCGATTCTCCCGGCGTTTCACGACCCTCGTTACCTTCGCCTGCGTGAAAAACCAATCTTTGTCATCTACCGCCCGTCAAGATTGCCTCGTGCTGCTGAATTCATCGACCTTTGGCAGAACCTGGCTGCAAAGAATGGCCTGACAGGGATCCATTTCATTGCTCACGAGTGGTTCAATGAACCGCACGACTATCTATCGAAAGGATTCGGGGGCGCCGTTTTCCCGGATGCGTTCGTCGCCTCAAGAATGAACGCATGGCAAAGGGCGGTAAGGTTGCATGACAGCTACCGAAAGTATCGTTCCGAGGGTTCAGACCCACTCCGGTATCTCCGCATCCTGGTCAACGCGATCGGTTTCAAGGCGAGAAAGCATCTATCCCCCATTTTCGCGAAACCAAATGTGATCAACTATCGGGAGGCGATGCTCTATTTTTTGGATCAGGCTGCTTCAGAGCCTAGTTCCTACCCTTGCATCGTTCCCAATTGGGATAATTCCCCACGGTCTGGGCCTCGTTCCGTCGTCCTGCATGACTCCACTCCTGAATTGTTTCGCCAACATGTGCGCCAGGCCCTGGATCTTGTGATTCGCAAGCCCTTCGAGGATCGCATTGTTTTTGTAAAGTCCTGGAACGAATGGGCCGAAGGAAACTATTTGGAGCCGGATCTCCGGTTTGGTTGTGCGTATCTCGACGTCCTGCGCGAGGAGGTTCTCGGCGCGAATTCCAACCCTGGTCGTGGCAATCCGCACGAACCGCTACCGAACCCAATCGCGTGACTCCTCCAATTTCGACTGTCCGTTCAGCCAGCATTGGCGACTCGCGCGCATGCGCCAAAAAGAACGCATTGTTATCGATATGACAAAAATCAACGATGCCAGCCGTGGCTTTCTCGGCGATGCACCTGATCCCGATCGCTATGGCCATAGTTTTGACCCGAATGGTGCGTCCGGAATCATTTGTCAAATGGTGCCCCCCAAGAGCCGCGTGCTCGATGTCGGGTGCGGTAATGGATCGCTTGCTGAGATTCTCCAGACGCGGTGCTGCGCCGACGTGTTTGGAATTGAACCGGACGCAGCCAGAGCAGCAATGGCGCGCGCGCGCGGAATTCAGGTTCTAACCGGATTCCTTGACGGGAATCTCGCCAAGACGATTGGCCTTTTTGACATTCTTCTCTTTGCAGACGTGCTCGAGCATGTGCCCGATCCTTTCGAGCTCATTCAAGATGCCTTGCGCTGCCTCAAACCCGAGGGCTCGCTGATCGTCTCAGTACCAAACATTGCTCATTGGTCTGTTAGAAAAATGATCTGCTTCGGACGATTTGATTATGCTCCGTTTGGCATTATGGACGCAACTCATCTTCGCTGGTTTACCAAGAGATCAATCGTCGCGTTTCTCAACCGAGCCGGCTTGGAGGCTATCGATGTACGATCGAGTTCAGGAACTTCTTTGTCTGCATATCGACGCTGGCCCTGGGCATGGATGCCCAAGGCTCTTGTCTGGCATTTGGCGGTTTGGCTGTCCAGGTTATGGCCGACCATGTTCGGATGCCAAACCATTGTTCGCGCGGCAAGAGTTCGCGATAGAGCGTGACGCAATCGTCGCAGAATTGCAGCCGGCGGGCGACCCGCACGATAGATTTCGATTCCGTAACTGAACTTGGTCAATGATGCAGCCGCGCGCGTGCTTTAGAAAACACCGTCTCAATTTCGCAATCACTCCGTAAATGAAGATTGCGGTATGGCATAATCTTCCAAGTGGGGGCGGCAAACGGGCTTTGTACCAACAGGTCGAAGGGCTGATCGGCCGGGGACACGAGGTCGAATCGTGGTGTCCCGCGACCGCCAATCAAGAGTATCTTCCTCTGGCGTCCCTTTGCCGCGAGCACATTTTGCCTCTCGATTTCAAACGAGAATCGAGGTGGCGGTTCCCCTTTGCTTGGTCATCGAAGATGGAACAGCGGATCGAAGCAATGGATTCGCACTGTCGCGCGTGCGCAGACCAGATCAACGCTCGAGGGTTCGACATCCTGTTTGCCACTTCGTGCAAATTCTATCGCGTCACATCAATTGCGCGCCATGTCAGAATCCCTTCCGTGATTTATCTCCACGAACCGTATCGACTCCTCTATGAGGCCTTACCGCGATTGCCGTGGGCGGCACTTCCAGCGGTTTCGGCACTCCGTCGGTTTCAACCCTCTCGGCTGAAGGCGGCACTGCAGGATCAGCTCTCGATTCGCTCGCTGCGAATCCAAGTCCGGGAAGAGCGAGACAACGCGGCGGCGTTCGACCGCATCCTGGTGAACTCTCTTTTTAGCCGCGAGAGCATTCTCCGAGCGTACGGGCTAAACTCGTACGTCTGTTACCTGGGCGTCGATTGCCGCCTATTCTCGCCCACTGATGAGCCCGTGGAAAATTACGTAATCGGATTAGGGGCGCTCGACATTGCGAAAGGTGCCGATCGGGCAGTCCGCGCAATCGGTAGGATCCCCAAGAATATTCGACCTCGCCTGGTCTGGATCGGCAATTTCAGCGACCCGGCGTACGAGTCCGATCTACGAATCCTCGCCGAATCTCACGGGGTGACCTTAGATGTTAGGGTCATGGTTTCAGACGCGGAATTACGGTCCGCGCTGAGCCGCGCTCGCGCAATGATCTACACCCCTCGGCTTGAGCCGTTTGGACTCGCACCCCTTGAAGCGAACGCCTGCGGTGTCCCAGTGGTTGGCATTGCGGAGGGCGGCGTCCGCGAATCCATTCACCATGGAATCAACGGCTTCCTGGTCGACAGCGACGATCCCAAAGCGCTGGCAGAAGCGTTAACGGCGATTCTCAGCGATGCCCAGAGGTCAAATCAGTTACGTTTGTCATCGCTGGATCATGTTCGGAAGAATTGGACCATGCCCAAAGCGATCGATCGCCTTGAAGAATCGCTTGAGGCAACTAATAGGGAGTTTGGCACCGGTGATGCCCAGCGCTAAGAGCTGGCCAGCGAGCGCTGCCCTCGGCCGCCTGCGTGGCCTTTCTCCACCAGGTTTACGCTGCTGAGCTTTTCAAAGCTGCGCCGCACACGCCAGCCGTTGACCTCGTGGGCGGAGCAAGACTTAACTGAACTTAGTAAATGATGCAGCCGCGCATATCGATATTAGTTCCTGCCTACAACGCCGAGCGTTGGCTGGCCGATACCCTCCGGTCGGCCCGGGCGCAAACTTGGCCCCGAAAAGAGATCATCGTCGTCGACGACGGATCGACGGATCAAACACTGTCAGTAGCGCGCCAATTTGCGTCCCGAGAGATCTCTGTCGTTAGCCAATCGAACGCGGGAGCTGCCGCGGCCCGAAACAATGCTTTTTCCCTTTGCCAGGGGGATTATATTCAGTGGCTCGATGCGGATGATCTCCTCGCCCCGGACAAGATTGCCAAACAGATCGAAGCGCTCGAACGCCGGGCAGGCAGTCGCACGCTGCTTTCTTCCACCTGGGGAAGTTTTGGGTACCGGGTCTCCCATGCCGAGTTTCGCCCCACGGCGCTGTGGTGCGATCTGTCTCCTGCGGAATGGCTTTTGCGCAAGCTGGCACAAAGCTCCTACTTGATGAATGCCTGCTGGTTGGTCAGTCGCGAATTGTCGAATGCCGCCGGACCTTGGGACACCCGCTTGTCGCTAGATGATGATGGGGAGTACTTCTGCCGCGTCGTCTTCGCCAGCGACGGAGTACGCTTTGTGCCGGAGGCGAAGGCCTACTACCGGCGGGCCAGTTTCGGGAGTCTGAGCAATGTCGGCCGGTCGGGGAGAAAATTGGAATCGCAGCTCCTGTCGAGCCGGTTGCAGATCAAATACCTCCGCGCGCTGGAGAACAGCGAACGGACCCGGGCGGCCGGCGTTAACGAACTGCAGCAGTTGTTGATCTATTTTCATCCCGAACGGCCGGATCTGGTGGAACAGATGGACCAGCTGGCCGCGGAACTCGGAGGACGGCTCGAGCGCCCCTGTCTGCGATGGATATACGCCTGGCTGCAAAAAATGTTCGGCTGGCGGGTGGCCAGGCGCGCGCAGTTTCTTTTTCCCATGCTGAAGCACTCCCTGCTCCGGTCCTGGGACAAAGCGCTCTATCGGCTGGAGAGGCGCCGCCCCGCCGTCGATCACAAATGATCCACAACCCCATGAAGGAAGCCAGATGGTGAACGGCCCTCGAGCGACGCCCCACTCGTCGGGCGGGGCGGATTCCAAGGACACCGCCAGCCCGGAAGGCGACCCCCACCAACAGCATTTCTCCACCGAGCATCTGCTGGAGAACCTCAAGGGCCGCACGATCTCGAGCGCACTGATCACGGCAACGGCGCAGGGTGTCCTGTTCGTTCTGACCCTGGGCTCCACCATGGTCCTGGCACGCCTGCTGCAGCCCAGCGACTTCGGGCTGATCGCCATGGTCGTGACCGTCATGGGTTTCCTGCGGAACTTCAAGAATGCCGGACTTTCCTCTGCCACGGTACAACGTGAAACCATCACGCACGCACAAGTCTCCAACCTTTTCTGGATCAATATCGCTCTGGGGGGATCGGCTGGTTTGATTGTCGCCGCCTCAGCGCCCGCCGTCGCCTGGTTCTACCGCGAGCCGCGGCTGGTGGCGATCACGCTGGCGCTGTCCTTCACCTTTTTTTTCGAAGGGTCCACGGTTCAGCACATGGCCCTGCTGAACCGACAGATGCGATTCAAGGCGATCGCCGTGATCCAGATTGGTGCGCAAGTCGCCGCGGTCTCGGTGGGCGTCGGCATGGCGTGGTTCAAGTGCGGTTATTGGTCCCTGGTCGGATTCCAGTTAGCCACGCCCCTTGCGACCCTGTTGCTCACTTGGACGGCATCCCGGTGGCGTCCCCAATTGCCCACCCGCCGCAGCGGCATTCGGCCACTGGTGAGTTTCGGGGCGAACCTGACGGCAAGCAGTTTCATCTATTCCCTCGCCGGTGGAGCGGACAGCCTCCTGATCGGCCGGTTCTACGGGCCGGATCCGGTCGGTCTTTATACGAGAGCCGGAGCCCTGCTCCGCCGGCCGCTGGAGCAATTCCTCTCTCCCATCAACGCGGTATTCATTCCGGTATTGTCGCGGGTGCAATCCCAGCCGGAGCGCTATCGCCGCACATTCCTGCAGGTTTTCGAGGCCATGGCGCTCGCCGGCTTCCTTTTTAGCGGCCTGGGTCTGGTGCTGGCGCGGCCGCTCACCCTCGTGGTGCTGGGCCCCAAGTGGGAGCAGGCCGCGCCTATTTTCGCCGTTTTTACCATCGCGGCGATTTTTCTCCCGCTCACCAATGCGTGTGCGTGGCTGTTTGAGAGTCAGGGGCGCGGCCGTGATGCCCTGATAACGAGCTCGATTATCGCAGGCACCGGGATCTGCGCTGTCGTCGCCGGTCTGCCCTTTGGCGCCGTCGGAGTCGCCATTGCCGGTTCGGCGACCGGCCTGCTCGTGCAGCTGCCGTTTTTTTTCCATCTGGCGGGGCGATCCGGACCGGTGCACACCGCGGATCTGTGGGCTGCGTTTTTGCGGCAACTGCCCGGGTGGGGCATTGTCTCCGGCGCGGCTCTTCTGGCGCGTGTTTTCGTGACCGACCGTTCCCCGCTGCTGCAGCTTCTGGTCGGCGCCCTAGCTGGTGCCATCGCCGGAACCGGCTTCATTTTTGCCTATCCGCCCTCGCGCCGGATCGCGCTCAGCCTGATGGAGACCTGGCGGGAGTTTGCGAAAGGCCGCAGCCAGGTCCGGAGATGAGTTCCCTCACGCCAAGGTCGCCAAGGCGCAAGACGGACCCCCAGCATATTTACAGGAGGTAACGGAGAGAACAGAGATCAGAACCAATTCCTCCATCTCTGCGACCGATGCGTGAGGCTGTTCTTTGGTGGCCTGCCAGAAAGACCGGATGTTTTGCCACAAAAGATCACCTGGGTCACAAAGAAATTCCTTGAGCTCCTTGCGATCCTTCGCGGCTGAAAAACAAATTCCAATGCCGTCATCACAAAAGCTCTGGGGATTTTTCACCCGCAAGGAACGCTGGGGGTTGTCCTGGCGCGGCTGGCTGGCGGCCGCGCTCTTGGTTCTGCTGGTCGGCCGGTTGTTGTTTTTAAACATTTATCCCTTCCTGAGCGTAACGCAGCGCGTCGACGCCCATGCCCTTGCGGTCGAGGGCTGGGTCCCCGCATTCGCGATTCAGGCAGCCGTGGTGGAGTTCAAAGCCGGTTCCTATGAACGTGTCTATGCGACCGGTGGACCGGTGTCGGGACTTGGCCATTACATCAACGATTCCCAGACCACGGCCAGCGTCGCCGCCGGTCGCCTAAAAGCCGCCGGGATCCCGGCCGAGTCTGTCCAGATGGTGCCCTCGCGCGTGATGGACCGCGACCGCACCTACAGCTCCGCGTTGGCGCTGAAAGATTGGTTCCAAGACCATCACCTGTCCGTCCAAGGCATCAATGTCGTGACGGAGGATGTGCACGCGCGCCGCACGCGTCTGCTTTTCCAGGAAGCCTTTGGCAAAGACGTGACGGTCGGAATCATCGCCGTGCCGAACCCTGACTACGATTCTGCGCACTGGTGGCGCTACAGCGAAGGGGTACGCGATGTCCTCGGGGAGGCGATCGCGTACGTCTATGCCAAGTTCTTCTTTTATCCGTCGATCGCCAAAACACCCTGACACGATGCAAACGTGCGGCCTGAAATGAACGCGGTGGATGCAGCGGATGCCATGTTCAAGGCCGCGTGGTCAAAGTCATGAGTGATTCCAGCCCCAGGGTTTCGGTCATCGTCTGCACCCGCAACCGGGCGGCCTCGTTGGAAGCGACGCTCCGCGCCCTCGGCGGCGTCGCCATCCCCCCGGGATGGCGCGCCGAACTGATCGTCGTGGACAACGCCTCCACCGACGACACGGCGCTGGTCTTGCAGAACGCGCACCTGCTAAATCTGGCCATGCGCTGTCTCCGGGAGCCGAGGCCGGGGGTGAGCCTCGCCCGCAACAGGGGCCTGGCCGCGGCAGGTGGGGAAGTGATCCTGTTTACCGACGACGACGTGGCGCCGGCGGGCGATTGGCTGGAGCGGTTGGCGACGCCGCTATTTGAGCGCCAGTGCGACGCCGCGGTCGGACGGATTGAAATGGCCGCCCACCTCCGGCGACCTTGGATGGAGCCGGGGCACAAACGCTGGCTGGCCGCCCCCGAGGCAACGCCGGCGGGCGAACTGGAACTGATCGGGGCCAACATGGGCGTCCACCGGTCCGTCCTCCGCCAAGTCCCCGCCTTTGACCCCGAACTCGGTGGGGGAGCGTTGGGATTCGGCGACGACACTCTATTCAGTGACCAACTGGTAAAGGCCGGCCTGCGGATCCAATTCGTCGCTTCGGCGGTGGTCGTCCATCATTTTGACCCGTCCCGCCTGCGTCGAGCCGCGTGGCTCGACGCGGCGCGTAAGCGAGGCCGCACCCAAGCCTACCTTTTGCACCACTGGCATCATAGCGGTTTGCGCTTCCCACGTCTGCGTTGGTTCTGGCTGGCGGCGAAACTTCTCGTTCGCCGGATCGCCCAGCCCCCGGGCGCCGCCCAAGACGAAGGATGTCCTCTTTGGGAGATCAGCTACGTCGGAAGCATGGCCGCCTGCCGCCAGATTGTCCGCGAACGCCGCCGGCCGCGCAACTACGCGAAACACGGCCTAGCGAGGGTGGACGCCGCGAGGGTATCTCCTCAATGATCGAGCGTCCGTTTGCGCCTTTAGCGTGAGGAAATCTGACGCTCTTTTTCCTCACGCAAAGTCCGCGAAGCAGACGCCAAGGCTCGTCGGGACGGGAAAACTCAGCTTGTTTCGTCCTGCGGTTTGCCTAGGATTCATTCGCCGTCATGCCCACCCTGCTCCAGTCCGCCGCGACCTTGCGCCTTCGTGAACGCGAACGGCTGAGGCTGGCCGTGCGCGCCGGCCTGCGCGCCGCCCTGGGCGACTTGCTTCCGAAAACGCCGGTGACGGTCTTCGGCTCGCTGGTGAAGCCCGGGCGGTTCAACGAGTATTCCGACGTGGACCTCGCGCTGGCGGCGGAACCGACGGTCATGTCGGTTTTCCAGCTCTCGAGCCTGCTGGGAGAACGCCTCGGCCGGAGGGTCGATGTGGTCTTGCTGTCGGAATGTCGTTTCCGTGCCCGAATCCTGCGGGAGGGTGAAACATGGATGCCGTCGGACTAGCCGTCCTCCTCAAGGAATTGGAAGCCGATTGTGCCGTCGTGCGCGACGCCGCACAGAAGGCGGCGCTGCGGCTGCGCGAGCGGGGACCCGGGTACGCGGAGGCCTGCGCCTACGAGCTGGCGCGCCTGTACAACACGGCCG
>Ga0182027_10003477_pt1 | contig 24898 bp, 37 predicted proteins | sample 712E1DmetaG_FD_121300 | JGI IMG/M metagenome (GOLD analysis project Ga0182027, IMG submission 121300) | Permafrost microbial communities from Stordalen Mire, Sweden - 712E1D metaG (Illumina Assembly) | ecosystem: Environmental > Terrestrial > Soil > Wetlands > Permafrost | place: Sweden...
CGAGTATCGCCGCCGTATGCGTCCTTCCTCGGTCAAAGCCTCCTAGGCATCCATTATCGACATTATGAGTAGATTAAAAATCTTCTCCTCACTTGTTAAAGAGCCAACTCATTAAGTATCTAGAAAGTAGCGGTCACGCATGTGACAAGCGCTACTTTCTAAACAATGAGTCTATTTCTGATCTCCCTCGCTCAATCCTTACAGGATCTCACTGTGTTCAACCTGGTGGACCGTGGCGGACTCGAACCGCCTACCTCTTCATTGCAAATGAAGTGTTCTACCGGGTGAACTAACGGCCCCTAAGTTTCGGGATCGAAAGCTAAATTATTAAAAGTACTAGCGAATGAGACGACTCGCACTGAGCGGAGCCGAATGTGGTTTTACTTCAAGAAGAGCACACGAAACCGCTTACGCGGCGAAAAAAAATATTTTTCTAGGTGTCATCATAAAATAAAATCATCCCGAAGTTAATCGGGATTCATTCACGTATATGTGATCTTACCATAGGTTCAAATATGTGTCAAGGAGGGAACTCTAAGTTCCCGACGAAGACCCTGAGCGGAGTCGAACGGGTCAAGGGAGAAGAAAGGCTAACTTATTCAACTAAATCCACCAATTTGCTTTACTTCTGATTTTAAAAATTAATAGTTTAGCTTTTAAGGTCATCCTTTTTAGGATTACATGCTCTTTATCTTTTAACAAATAAATATAATCTCTGGTTAGCTCCTTAGAGAATGCCATGTCCTTCTCCACTCCCTCCATGTTTCTATCCACCAACCAAGCCTTAATTAGCACTTGAAAATGCGATTTGTAAAATTTGTACGTGAACACTACAAACGTAATTAAAAATAACGATAAAATAATAAACACAACTTTCGTATAAACACTATAAAAACTGGTAGATTGGAAGTAGTAATCAACTGCGTTTGCAAACAAATTCAATATAAAACCTACAAGAATTCCAAAGAGTAGAAAGAAATGAGGAAGGGTTGTCTTTTGAATCTGCTCCAGTTTGATATCAAGAGCTTTTCTTTCCTTCTTTGCTTTATTTAATTTCTTCTCTTGCTCTTTAAAAAAAGCTTCATTCTCCTTTTCGAGAGCACTTATATTCTTCATTAAAAGACTTATACTCTCTTTTCAAATTGAAGTCAAACGGGGCTGGATTATTTACCAGCTGTTTAAGAATTTGGGTAGATCTGAGGTATTTTACTAGAACGGTGGCGCTCTCCGGACCTAGCATTATAATCTGCCCTAACTCTTCTAGCATCTCTTAATGTATGAAGCATTTTTCTTTTAATGCCTGCTTCTGATCTAGGGATAAAAAAGCCATCAAAATTAAATAAGACCGGGTCAACCTTCTCTTCAAAAAGAACCTTCTCTCCGGCTTTTACCACTATCGTTGCAATATCTCTTGAATAACCGGTACTGAGCTCATCTTTATGATCTTCTACCAAAAACCCGGCATAAATTGGTACCTTTTCCTGCCTAGACCTAATAATTCTTGCTCTTTCTGATGGTAATGCTGCCATAATGTGAGGATTATATTACCCTGATAATCAAAAGTCAAACGGGGCTGGATTATTTCCCGCCCTTTGAGGATTTTCGGGGCTAGATTACTCAATCGGTTGTGGGGCGGCTAATACCGGTTCTGATAAATACAAACCTTTAGCTTCTAAGAATGCACGTTCTTGAGCGTTTAAGTCAATGAGGCCTTTTGGTAAACTACCAATATCGTAAATTTCGGGAACTATCATTACTGCAAGCAAATTTTCTATTTCTTCGCTAGATAACATTCTGGAACTAGCGTTAATTTCTCCTGAAATTCCATGTTTATTCGTAATAATTGTCCTCTTAATGCTTTGTGAACCTTCTACGGTAAACATAAAACAAACATCACTAGCGCCAAATTCATTTGCTGTTTGTTCTTCAACTAAAAACTGCTCTGCATGGTTCCCATATAAATCTCTTTGGTAGTATGCATCAAAACCATCATGATGCTCCAACGCTAATTGACCTAGTCTTACCATTGGATGTAGTCTTTGCAATTTCTGATCTATAATTTGAGGAAAATTTCCAACTGATTTTTTTCTTTTCGTTTCCACTTGTCTATCGGGCATTTGGCCGATATGTCGCTCTGCTCTTCTCATAAGCAATGATTATAAGCTAAGATTCACTAAAGTCAAGCTGTAGATTAACTGTTGATTAATTGAAAGATACAACAAGGCTAGATTATTTCCCGGCAGGGGCAGTAATCATATAATCTCTATTGGCTGACCGCTGGCAAGAGCGCTTTTCCATTTCGGGGTTAAAGATTGAACAACTTCCCTCGTCATTGCTACCTCAGTTTTTGAACCGTCGTCGCTTAACCTTATTGAATGCGAAGCTAATTCATTTGCAGCTAATTCTATTGTCCGCATTCTAAAGCGTTCTTCTAAAGTTAATGTTGGAATTGCTCCTAACGTAGATACTGTACCTTGAATTGCTGCTTCCGAAGCTTGATATACCATAGTTATATCATCTGTTGCCAAAGGTGCCTGCGCTTCGTTTCGGGCAAATCGGATCGCAAAATACAAATCAAATAAAAGCCTGTCAAGTCCATCCGTTAAGCCCAAAAGCTCATATACTCCATTTTCCAAACATGCTTTTCTAACCCTTGCAACACACAAAAGCTTAGCTGAGTTAACCTGATCCGCAGAAGGCGTAAAACTTTCATCTATTTCTAATCTTTGCATTCGCAGAAGTTTAACATTGGAAGATAAAAAATTCAACTAGCCAAGATTGTGGGGCTGGATTATTTCCCGCCCAGCGTGTGCGGTGATTTGTTCAAGACTTTCCAGAATCAATTATTCTTAAGCGGTTTTGCTTGAAGCTTTGAGACTTTCTCTTCTGGTTGCTTCCAATTCTGCTGTTCTCTCGGCTCGTCTAGTTTGCCATTTAAACAACGGGTTAGGAACATCATGGCCTGCAACACTAAAGAGCGCCGAAGAAGTTGTCGAAAGCCGGTCGTCTATATGAAGCATACTCTTTCCATCACCGGAAGGAATAACTCTTCTCACTCCGTTTACAATAACCGTGCGATCTCCTGTAGTATCAATTATTTCGAACGTTCTAAATTCTGCCGGTGCTGCCATAATGTGAGGATTATATTACCCTGATAATCAAAAGTCAAACGGGGCTCAACTTATTTCCCGCCTTAGTTTGATTTTGAGGGTTTAACGATTTTTTTAGTTATTGCTCCGACAAATAGCCTGTATGCCGGCCGGTTTTCTTTTTCGTAGATAATTAAATTCCCCAAATGCTCTTTACATTTCGGACAAATGAGTTGAGACTCCTGATTTTTTAATTCTTCTATTCTATCTATATATAGTCTTTTTAAGATTCCGGGGCCATCTTTTTGATATTTAAAAAGCGGAGTTTGGCAATTAACGCAAATTATTTCCAAAAGTCTTGACCGTCCTCCCCTTGCCTTTTTGTATTTGTCGTTTTTAAATTTGAATTGCAAGCTCATACCGCAAGTATAGCAAATCGGGGCTAAGTTATTGAGAATATTGCGATGACCACCAATGCCTGCGGCTTTTAGGAACATTGATTACTCTTATTCCTGCTGTTTTTAGATCCAGCAAGCAAGTATTGTAAGTAGCTAAAACTCTTTGAAAAGGAACATTGCTTTTATGGCTTAAAGTGTCGTAAGTCATTTTTTGATACAACCTTGAAGGCGCTTCATAAATTCTTTGCTCAACTCTTTGTTTGGAAATTCCAAAAACATCACCAATTTGAGTTGCATCTAAACCTTCAACATAATGCATTTCTAATGCCCGTCTTGTATCTAATGGAAGAGCAGAATAAGCGCCTGTGTGCTCTGCAAGTTGTAAAAAATCCACTAATCCAACCGGCGTTTCCGGCCAAAAAGTAGCATAAACACTTTTTGTCTGATCAATTCCATTTATAAAGTCTTCTCGTTCTATCATGGGATAAAAATACCACAAAATGTTCGATTTTTCAACTATAGGATCTCGGGGTTAGATCATTTCCCGGGCGGCGTTTAGCCTTTGGGGGAAATGCTGGAGGGACTTTACTCTGTTCCCTTGCGCTTCTTACTAAATATTTATCTCTAAGGGGTAGTGGCATTGCAGCTCCTGTTATCCCGGCCATCTCTGCAACTTTTACTCCACCTGAAAAAATCCAGGCATTGGCTGAAAAGACCCTTTTCTCGGATGTCATTGCTTCAACCATAATATCTAAAACAGCCCCCGGCTGAACAGGATCGCCAAATATAACATCGCCTATTCCCCCAAAGAAAGGACCATATCCTGCAGGAATTCCTCCGGAAACATACTTAAGCAAAAGCATAGTTTGAGCAGCCGCCTCTATCTGATCTGCACCTCTAAAAACAGGTGTTTCTTCAAAGTGACCTTCGCAGTGCTGTTTGGTAACCTTAAGACTACCGACTCCCTGTAACCCATCGGCCCTTACATAAAGTTCGTCGACATATCTTTTGTTCGGACCGTATCCAAAACCTTGAAGCGCGGCAGAGACTTCCTCAGCTGGAATATGGCGATATGGCTGTTCTTCTTCTTGTGGTCTTCCTTTTATTTGGCCCACTCTTCCCCAGCTATCGGTTCTAAGCTCAGGCATATGCCTTAAGTATCCGGAAAGTGTTTCGAAAGCATCTCTAATAATTCGTTGCGACGGTCTGATTGACAATCCATAATAAGCTCCTACTTTTTCAGCGGTAATCGGTGCCGTAACATACTCTACCAACATTTCGGCATCTCTTTGAGGAAGTTTGTCGAATAGCCTTGCGCTTTCTGCTGTGCGAAGCATAACTAAGGCTGCGGGTTTAACTTTCGGATCGACCACGTCAAACATGCTTTTTGGTTTAATCATGTGTTCGTAATTGACAACTCTTGGTAATTCAGCCGGCATGTCAGGAATTATACTACAAGATTAATTATTGTCAAACGGGGCTAGATTATTTCCCGCTCTTTGAGGATTTCCATAATTGCGTTGCGAGTTCCGGCTACTCTTCCAATCATTACTCCGGCTGTAATTGAAAACCCCACTGCTCCAACCATTGGCGCCGCAACAAAATATCCAATCAACCTACCTCTTACAAGTACGAAAGCCATATACAAAACTAAAATTATTACTCCAACTACGTCTAATCCGGAAACTATTTGTTTAGCGTCTTTATCCCAAGACAAATGACGCATTCTGGCAGTAATTATGCCTATAAATAGGCCTACGAAAATTCCGGCTACTGCAAATTCTAAGGGAAGAATTTTAATAAAAATTTCATAGAGAACGATTCCTAGCATGACCAGCGAAATAAGAACATAAATACGCAATCTAAAAATCAATTTTTTATCTAAGTGGTGATGAAGAGGTTTTCTTTTGGGCATATATAGATAGTAGCAGGAATTGGCTAGAACACAAACCGAGGATAAATTATTTCCCAGCGGGGATGGTAGATGCAATTAGATATGACCATGCTCAACCGGAGAGTTTAAATTTAAATTAAAAGCACCCGCTGCATCTGGATTTGGCTCTATTATCGCTTGCAATCCCCCTACTCCTTCAAATACTTCGTGCAAAAGCTCACCTTCCGGATCTGTAATTAATTTATGTGTAACCAAAGGAAATTGAGCATCAGGATTACTCGTACTAATAGCATGCAACCAAGCCAATTGGCTCTCGCTTAATTGCCTGCCATTCGATGTATGCCTAAGAGCTCTTTGCCTAACGATTTCCAAATCCACCGGACCGGATTGATCTTCTGTATAATGCCAAGTGCTAGTTAGCGTTCCTTCTTCTCCGTTAATTACATCGCAAAATGGGGCTCTTTCTTGCATGCGCCGATTATAACAAAAAGAATAGAAATAGCAATGCGGAAATAAATTATTCCCCAATCAACTCAAGTAGAAACGGGAATTGGCGGTACTGTTCACCTTTTTCTAAATTGAAGTGTCCTTGATCTTTTTTGACGATTAGTTCGCCGCCTAATTTTTCAGCGAGCGCCTTTGCGTCTTCCAACGGAGCATATGGATCGTTGTCGGAGTGAACTATGATAAACTTTTTGGCCTTATTTTTAATTTTTGCAAAGTCAAAATTATAGTCAAAAAGCTTTGCGTTTAGCTCCCACTTCCCGCCCAAAGATTCTTTGGTAAAGTAGCTGACTAAAATACATTTATCTAAAACAGTGTTTTCCGGCAATTCACTAAGAATTGAAAGAATGGCAATCGCGCCGGAAGAATGACCTACTATAATAGAATCGGAATTGAACTTCCAGTCTTTATTGCTAAAAATAAATTTATTGATTCCTGTAAGACTGGGAAGTTCTGCGTTTGGCAAATCCGGAAGCCAGACTCTAAAACCCTTCTTTTTTAACTCATCTGAAAGCCAGGTGAACCAGTTGGATTTTGAGGTAGCTTGTGTTCCGTGCAGAATTAGTACGTTTTTCATTATTTTACCGTGACTTCGATGCTTACTTTATCGATTTCCGAACCGTCTTTAGCGGAATGGTCAAAAACTTCAATAGTAGTTGTGCCTTTTGGTACCGAAGAAACAGTTGCGTCAAACGGGCCAAACTGACCGGCACTTGCGGCCTGAGCAGCCATAGTTCCCTCGATTAAAGACTGCCCTTTCGAATTTCTGACGCGGAAATTTAACTGGTTTTCAAAAATCCGGGCTTTGCCTTTTATTACAAATTGTGAGGAAAGTGTGTCTCCCGCTTTAGGACTTTCCAGTATAATGTTTGCGTTTGGATTAATTGTGGAAGATGAATTAGCTTTAGTCTGAACACAAGGCTTGGTTGGCATTGCAGTTTTTGGATTTCCTTGTTTTACCCAACTGCCGTTTTGGCAAATCCAGGTGTTTTCGTTTCCCCTCAAAAGTAAAATAAAGCCTACTGCGAGTACCAAAATGATTACAATAGCTATGATCTTTTTCATTAGGCAGATTATATCACTTCTGAGGCAATTGCGGTTTTACTTTACTTTAATAATGCCCAAGATGTTGCCGTCGGGGTCTTTAAACCAACATGCTTTCATTCCATCATTATCTGCGATACCTTTTTCGTCGGTTTTTAATCCCGGCATATCATAGTGCTCAAAAGTCACTCCTTTTTGAATGAGTTCATCCATAGTTTGCTCTAAATCATCTACCGAAAAACTGGCTAACGTATGCTCTGCATGGGATGGAGGTCTTTGATAAAGATACAACATTGTCCCTTTGCCGGCCTCGAATAAAGCGCCATCCTTTTCTGTTTCCATAGCGCTTCGCTTTAAACCAAGTTTATTGGCGTAAAAATCAATTGATTTGTTAATATCCGTTACCGGAATTGTTGGCATAACTTGCGCGTTAGTTAACATAATAATTTGATTATATCCGTATTTAAAAAGTGTTCAGTAATTTAACTTACAACTGGGGCTTGTGATAATTACAAAAAGTTTATTAGAATATATTTATAATGCAATCAATTCTTATGGTCGAGGATAACCTGGAGCTTCTCAAAATGTACAGAGAAGCTTTTGAGCATGAAGGATTCGAGTTTGCCACCGCGCAAAATGGCATAGACGGAGTTAAGCTATCGTTTGAAAAACGCCCCAATTTAATCCTCTTAGATCTTCTTTTGCCTGGAATGGACGGAATCAGCGTTATGAAAATATTACGGGAAAACAATTGGGGGAAAACCGTGCCGATAATAATTTTCTCAAATATGGACACCGGTGATGAAATCATGAATGCGGTAACCGAAAATGAACCAACCTATTACTTAGTTAAAGCCAATAACGATCCCTCAAGCGTTATAGAAAAAGTAAAAGATATCCTTAAGGAAAAACCCCTCAACTAATTCTCCTTTTACTTGTGCGTAAATAGTATCGCATTGGGAATATTCCTACCCGGCCCCAACTTGTAGCCACCATCCCAAAGCGCGGTCGAGCCGCCCTCATCCAGATTCATAGCGTTATCCATGCTTAAAGCCTTAAGCACTTTGGCGCTGTCTGTCATAGTTGCATTTAAGACATCACCGATATAAACCGTACTGCCTTTAACGGCAATAAAGCCCCGAGGCCCGCTTTCCGCAAATTTAGCATCGCCACCGCCGCCATAGACAATGTTTCCACCCGATATTAGTAGCGGATAGTTTGATAAAACCGCGTCAACGCTAGTATCTCTTCCCCACTCAAGCGCTTGTCCGACAAACCGCGAAGTATTGCCGTAAAAAATTACCGCCGGATTTGTTGAGTAAACATTATTATCGGAATTAAAATATTTTTTGTTTTTATTCATTAATAAAAGGTCGAATGAGCCGGTTTTACCGGCACAACTGGGATATTCCGCCGGACAAAAATACGAACCGTTAATGCCGGCGAAAGCACCTGATCTTGAAACATAATCCGAGAGTGGCATCACCGGACAATTATTTCCGCAATCGCCATCCGAAGCTGTATCAACAATTACCTTTGTTGAATTTAAATCCGCCGCTACTAAATATACCGTAAAACTGCCGTTGTCGGTTGTTACTGATTGAACCGAAAATCCGCTGCCCGGAGGAGTGTTGCTTTGGACAACATTTTGTTGCGCGGAAACTACAGCTGCGGCGGCCGCCAAAGCATCTTCCTGTTTTTTAATATTAATTTGAAGTGAAGCCAAACTGGCCGAAGCGGAGGAATAATTTAAATCTGACAGATACTTAAGGCTTTGAGCAAACTGTTTATCCAAATCCCCTGTGTCCTGTTTTTGGGCTTTTAAATCCAATATTCTTTGGTACAAATCCAAAGAACCTTTATAGGAAGTTTGAATATTGTTGATATTTTCCTTTAAACTTAAATTGATTTTAAACTGGTTTTGATTTTGTAAATTATTAAGCTTTACAGCAGTCGCTTTTAACTGCTTTGTAATTGCCAGATTCTGATTATTTTGCGTACTGAGTTTAAGTACCAAAAAAATAATTAATAAGGCTAAAATTACTAACAACGCCATTGAAACTGCTAATAAAAGCCAGTTCTTTTTGAAGAATAGTTTAATCGGAACCATTTTAATTTGAGGAATTTTCCCCGTCGGTAAACCAGTCACTAATTATAGTATAACAAAAAATCTATTGTTGGACTTGCCAGCGCGGTAATTTTGGCATCATTTCATCGGCCATTTTTTCCGCTTCCTCCCGGGTCTTTCCCATTGTACTAATGGCTGCCTTAATGCTTCCCTCTCTAACCATATCTCTTGATTTTAAACTGGCTGTTTCCTGATCCTGACAATAAATACAATAACGGCTGTCAATTCTAGAAGTCGTGTTGTCTTGAAGTGGCATTCCGCAACTTTCACATTGTTTCATTCTCTCACCTCCCTTTAAGCTTTACTTAAGCTTTAACTTCTACTTTGAGTATTCCACTAAAAATTTTAAAAGTCAAATCAATAGATCTATCCTAAAGAAGCTATTTTACTACAGTAAGCATCCTGGGAGATGGAAGATTATTCCCTCTATTCAAACCGGGTTGAACAACCCGTAGATGTTTTTTAGTAGCTATTTCCAAAAAACCCTCCCCAAGCCCGCTTATTCCCTCAATTCTTGCAATCGGTTTATTTTTTTTATCCGCAAGAGCTTGGCGTAATTTACCTACCGTATCGATATCCCGGGCGTTAAAAAGAAGACTACGGAAAAGGTTGCGTATCCTTATTAATTGCGCCTCTGTGGCTCCTATTTTAAGCCAGCCCTCTCCAACTAATTCTACTACCGCGCTCCTTCTGTCCGAATCCAAATTTGTTCTGGCAATTGCCGTAATCGAAGCATCATCGCTTATTTCTCCTAAAAAACTGTTGGCCGATTCCGCCAAATAAAGAATTGAGCCCGATGATATTTCATGATTGGGTTTTCCCGGATATCTTAATGTCGCTACTCGTGGAGCGTTTTCTGCAAACATAATTTATATTTTCCCATGTTTATATAAGTTAATTGGCAATATTTCCTTGGGGGTCAACCAGAATTGCGGTGTCATCCATTATCGTTCTATCCGTATCATTCTCCGGATCATCGTCCTTTAGATTTCTTTCAATAAAATAAAGTGAATAACCGGTTTTAACTGTATACTGTTGGGTTTTATATTCTGTGTTTTGCGACGTTAAAGTGACTTGAGTTGAACCGTCCGGCATAGCTTTTGTTGTAAAAGCAAACCCGGCCATTGCCTGTTTGGATGCGGTAGATAAAGTTCCGGGGAAGATTTTATAAGCATATTGAAAATCGTTTGAATCGCTAAATTTCTGTGTTCCCGTAGCGGAACTTGTAGCTGTTGGATTTTGAGTTGGTGAAGTTTGCATGGCGGTTGGAGCTACTGCCGTATTACTATTATAGCTTCCGCCTTTTTTAGCTAAAACAAAATAGTAAATCAATCCGTAAATAGCTATTGCCACAACCACATAGAGGATAACCCATTGCCAAAGCGGCCGCTTTCCATATGTTGCTTTATTTTCGTCGTCCATAAATTCAGATTACTATGAACCTAGGATACCGAATCTTTAACGGAGCGTATGTAATTTGTATTACAGTATTTGAAGTAAACCTATAAGACTGCTTGTCTGAATTTAACGATTTTTAAATTCTCCAACCTCTACCCCTACCATGATCTTGATTTCTGGGCGCATCCAGTGGCAATCCACATTCTAGTGCACCACGCTGCCCTTCAACTGTCTGCCTCATTTTTGAGATCAACGTTTGCCAATCTACTGAACCGGAAACAAGCGGTATTTTGCTATTTTGGCACTCTCTTCCAAGTAAGCTTCTGCTCCCCCAATCTGCCCTTACTAAAAGCTTTGCCTCCGGCAATAATTCTCCCATCTGTTGTTTAAAAGCTCTTAAATCACCCGGGGATCTGATTATCCCCTCAGGATCAAGCAAAAGTAAATCCGGTTTTTTATCTGTAAGGTCATCCTGGTTAAGATCTTCCCCGTCCCAGACCACTTTTACGCCAAAAGTTTCTAAGCCTTTAATGACAGGCTCTCTTGCATCCGGTAAATCACTGATTAAAGCCACTGTTATCGGCGGTAAATTTTTCATGAATACGGAGTATATCAAACCCGGTTAAATACTACAAGCCTTATGAAGATTGGTCTTCCAGCCATTTTTGCACTTCCAAAGCAGTTGAACAGCCATACCCGGCGGCGGTGATTGCCTGTTTGTATTGATTGTCATGGACATCGCCGGCCACAAAAACTCCGTCAACGTTAGTTAAATAATGGTCGTGAACTTTAACAAAACCTGCCTCATCCAAATCAATTCCCGTAAACATACTGCTATTTGGCATATGTCCAACAGCCACAAAAACTCCGTCAATCGGCATTTCGCTTATCTTTCCAGTCTGATTATCTTTAATTTTGACTTTCTCGACTTTTTGCTCACCCAAAATTTCCGTTAGCTCACTGTTAAGCATTATTTTTATTTTTGGATTTTCCTTAACCCTTTTTTGCATGATCTCCGAAGCTTTAAAACTGCCGCGTCTATGGACTAAAGTAACCATTGTGGCAAATTTTGTTAACACCAATGCTTCTTCCATAGCCGAATCTCCGCCGCCAACCACGATGACGTTTTTATTTCTGAAAAAAGCCCCGTCGCAAGGCGCGCAAGATGATACTCCGCGGCCGATTTTTTCTCTTTCTCCCGGAATATCTAACCATTTATTGTCGGCGCCTGTCGCAATAATCACCGATTTTGATTCATAAGACTTATCTCCCACTGAAATTTTAAATGGTTTTTTGGAAAAGTCCGCTGCGGTAAAATTGTCGTTAACAAATTCCGTGCCAAATTTTTCTGCCTGTTTTCGCATGTTAGCCATTAAGTCCGGCCCTTGGATTCCATCGGGGAAACCGGGAAAATTTTCAACCAATGTCGTTAACATCAACTGCCCACCCCACTTAACGCCGGAGATAAGTAAAGTTTTAAGGTCTGCACGGGTGGTGTAAATTGCAGCGGTTAAACCTGCCGGACCCGACCCAATAATAATCACATCGTAGATCATAATTTAAAACGAAGAACTCTTGTTTTCGAGCTTAATTACCCAAAACAGTGTCTATTTCTTTTTTATAACTGTCTTTGCTTTGCGCTCCCACTAATGTTGCCACAACTTTGCCGTTTTTAAAAAGTAAAACGCTTGGGATACTCATTATTCCGTAGTTATTGGCAACTTGATTTTTATCCACATCTACTTTTCCAACTTTAAGTTTTCCTGCATATTCCCCTGCCAATTCTTCAATAATTGGCCCGACAATTCTGCATGGATGACACCACTCTGCCCAAAAATCCACCAGAACCGGTGTGTCTGATTTTAAAACTTGGGCTTCAAAATCTTGGTCTGTTAAATTTAAATCCGCCATATTCGCCTCCTTTTGTACTACCATAGCAGAGACTAATTCTTCTGTCAACGAATAATCTTACAAATTTATTGGGGGTATTTTTTATCCAAAAAGAGTATAAAAAGCTATCTCTATAGAGCTTGCCTTATTGCCATAAATGAAAAATTCGGAAGAATTTTATTTAAACTCGAAAGTATTTGTAATTCCAGTCTTCTCTCTAAAAACTTTTATATCCTTAATTGCAATATCATTCCTCTTATATTCAATGATGCCCATTTGTTCAAATTTTTTCATCTCAAGGCTAACTGTTTCACGCGTTAACCCAACCATTGAAGCGATATCTTTATGCGCTAAGGGTAAATCGATCGTAACTTTGTGTCCATTCTTAACGCCAAACTGTTCGGCGCAAAACGCTAAAACATAAGCCACATTCTGACCGGCGCTACCTAATTTTAAAAGCTCTATTCTATTTAATAATTCCTGCCAACGGATAACTACTTCCTGGCTTAGCGAGAATAATAGAAAAGTGTTAGTAGAAATAAGCTCGGTAAATGTTTCCCTTGGCGCTCTTCTTAAAGTTACCGGCGTATGCGCTTCAAAATAGTATTTTGTGGTTGTATCGCCCAAAAAAGTAAACAGCAAAGGAAATATGTACCCCGGTTTATAAATTAAAAACGTCATCTCTTTCCCATCTTCCGAAAGATAATAAAACTTAACGTAGCCTTTTTCAATAAAATAAATGTACTTAATTTCGTCTTCCGGCCTTATAATCACCTGCCCTTTTTTGTATTGAAGAGGTTTATATTGGGAGAAAAATGGATTGAGCTTTTTTAAGAGATCCGTATCCACTACAGCATCGATACTAGCACTCTTACTGCTTCTTTTCAATAAGTGTTAGTTGCATTACAGGAGTTTTGTTTGCAAGCTTACTGAGTTAAGCATAGAAGTTCTATATGATTCACCAAGGATAATAAGCGGGGTGATGGATTATGAAAGTGTTTAATAAGGCATTGCAATTAAAAAATCTCTTTACAGAGCTTGGAAATGACTTAAGACGTGAACAAAAAGAATTCTTCTTTAGGAAAAAAGCTGAGGAAGAAGAGGAAGAATACTTTAATTTTTTTAAGTTCCTTTTCCAGTCGCCTGACAAAAGAATGGGATTTTAGGTCTTGACAAAAGTTTTTTAAAAACTATACAATCCTTTTATGGCAAAAAGAATAGTAGTAAAAAAGTCGCCTGCCACGGAATCTAAAAAAATAGAATTAGAAACTAAAAAAGAAATCAAACTTCCTTTAAAAGTTGCCCTCAAAAGTGTAGATTGGAAGAAGTTTATGCCAAGATCTTCAAACCAAATATTAGTCGCGTTGCTTGTGGTCGCCGCTTTCTTAATCGGAGTGCTGTTTACAAAAGTCCAGTATCTTGAAAAAGGTCAACTCGCCGCAGGCGGAACACAACCCGCAGCAGTTCCAACCCAAGCAGCCCAAGCCGCTCCCGCTGCAGGCGCTAAAGTTAACGTGGCCATAGGTCACCTCCCCATTAAAGGCGACGCAAAAGCCAAAGTAACCATTGTTGAATTTGCCGATTTTAGATGCCCGTTCTGCGAACAATTCTACACAAACACGTTGCCGCAAATTATTAAAGACTATGTTGACACAGGCAAAGTTAAATTCGCTTTTAGAAGTTTTGCATTTTTAGGGCCGGCCTCTATTACGGCTTCCGATGCTGCCGAATGCGCCAACGATCAGGGCAAATTCTGGGATTTCTATGATTATCTCTATAAAAACCAGCCGGATGAATCCGACACCAGTATGTATAATACAGATACACTTACCCAGGCTGCGGTAAGTTTGGGAATGAATGATGCTACCTTTAGAGCTTGCCTTGATGGAAAAACCGATGAATCCAAAGTTAATGCGGATTTAGCAGACGGACAAAAAGCCGGAGTCAGCGGTACACCAAGTTTCTTTATTAATGGTGTTTCCCTAGTTGGAGCAGAACCATATTCCTCATTCAAAACCATTATTGACCAGGAGCTGGCCAAAGCTAAGTAATCCGCGTTACCAAGAAGATAAACAACACCCCGATTATTGTTAACCCGATCATTCTAAAAGAACTGTGTTCGCTATGCGCTTCCGGCAAAAGATCACTTGCTCCAATGTAAAGCAAAAATCCGGCAAAAAAACCGAGATATAGAATTAAAAACTGATTTGGAATCCGGAATAAAAGCGTCGATGCCGCTCCGATAAGCGGCGTTGTCGCATCAACTAACAGCAAAATCAAAGCTCTTTTTGAACTATTTTTATGGCTCAGCATCAAGGTTACCGTATTTAAACCATCGGAAAAATCATGAGCGATAACTGCCAGAGCCACAATTAAACCGACCTGCGGACTAACTTGAAAACCTAAACCGATGCCAACACCATCTAAGAAACTATGAAACGAGAGTCCTGAGGCACTGATTAAACCGGCTGTCGGATGTCGGTGCGGCGCGTATTCTTCTTCATGTCGTCGGTTATGAATCAATGCATACTTTTCTAAAATATGAATTACTAAAAAGCCGCAAATCAAGGCGATTAAAGTCGGCGTCACATCAAAATTGTTGCTTTTTGAAAGGTTAAAAATCTCCGGCATTAAATCAAAAAAAACTACTCCCATTAAAACTCCTGCAGTTAAACTCATTATGAGATGCAGCTTGTCTTTGTTTTTTAACGCGAACAATCCCCCCGAGAAGGTGGAAATAAAAGTAAAAAATGCTAGTAATAATGCTTCCATAAATAATTTATTCTGAACCTGCCGAACGGATTACTTCTGGCAATCCTCACAAAGACCGAAAAATTCCAAAGCATGATCTTTGACTTTGAATTTTTTATCTTTATAAATCTTATCTTCCATTTGTTTTAAGAAATCCCCTTCCACTTCTTCAATCTTGCCACAATTAGTACAGATTAAATGATGATGATGCTTTTTGTTTGACAATTCATATCTGGCTTTACCTTCTTGAAATTGGATTTGTTTGGTAATCCCCTTTTTCAAAAAATCGTTCATCATCCTAAAAACAGTTGCGGGATTTGTGTCAACATCTTTTTGTCTAAGATAATCCAGAATCGAATTAACATCAACCGGCTGGTCAACCGCTTCCAAGAATTTCATTACGGCAATTCTGGCCGGAGTAGCTTTTAGTGAAACTTCCTGAAGCTCCTCTTTACAGTTGTGATAAGTTTTTAAATTGAACATATTAAATGCGACTTAATTGCAAATTATATGCAATCTACTTGCATTTGTCAAGAGAGAACATTTAAAATTTGTTATAATCAGTACTCATGAAAAAAATATTAATATTACTAATTCCCCTGCTCTTTACTTTGTTTGCGCCTTCAAGAATCTCTGCTCAAAATATACCATCCGCACCAAATGCGCCTAAAGAAGAATATTTTAAAGCTCAAGTCGTAAATATTGAGAAACAAGGACAAAGAGACAATCAAGGCTATAAAAGCTATTTTCAAACTCTAAAAGCCCGGATCGAAAATGGTCCGCAAAAAGGCAAAACCGTTGTTGTCGAAAACGGTGATGAATCGCAAATTACCAAAGATCAATTTGTGATCAACGGTCAAGAAATAATTGTTGATAAAATCACTACGGTAAATAACAACGCTTCTTATTCTGTCTACGATGCTTATAGACTGAACAATATCTTCATATTTTTAATTGTCTTTTGCATTGCAGTTATTCTAATTGCCGGATTTAAAGGTTTTGGCTCTTTAATCGGAATGGGGCTTAGCCTTGGCGTTATTCTAATCTATATTGTGCCTGAAATTTTAAGAGGAGCTGACCCATTAACTGTAACTTTAATTGGAGCAACTGTTATTATTTTGCTAACCACTTATCTCGCTCATGGCATATCCTGGAAAACCACGATTGCCCTTTCTTCAACTCTAATTTCGATTTTTCTGACTGCCGGATTGGCAATTTTGGCTGTCAACTTTACCAATATCAGCGGCATTGGCAATGAAGATGCTTTTGCCCTGCAAGTCGGCACAACCAGCATTATTAATTTAAAAGGACTGTTTTTAAGCGGGATCATCATTGCTACCTTAGGCGCACTAAATGATATTACAACTACCCAAGCGATGACTATTCTAGAACTTAAAAAAGCCGATCCAAAACTTAAATTTGTCGCACTTTTTGAAAAAGGCTTTTCCGTTGGCCGAGAACATATTGCCTCCTTGGTTAACACTTTAATTCTGGCCTACGTCGGTGCTGCTTTTGCAGTTTTTATTTTCTTTGTTTTGAATCCGGCCAAGATCCCTTATTGGGTAGTCTTAAATAATGAAATTGTGGCCGATGAAATCGTAAAAATCCTGGCCGGAAGTATTGGACTGTTACTATCTGTTCCAATTGTCACTTTCTTAGCCAGTCTTGTTTTCTCAAATAGAAAATTTTAGAAGATTATTTCAAAACTGTCAAAAGCCGAATCCTGTTTCTCCCAATCAACTACTATTGATTTTACTTCCGCCAGAAACGGACCTTTTTTACAAATCAGAAGTAGATCCTCTATTCCCTCTTTTGGTCCTTGGATTAAAGCCTCTACTCTGCCATCTGGGGTATTTTTAATCCAGCCCGTAAGCCCGAGTTTTTTAGCGTTCCATTTTACAAATCGTCTATAACCCACGCTCTGAACAAACCCTAAAATCGTAATTCTTGCTTGCTGCATATTATTTTTCTACCTTTGCGGTTTTTGCAGTCTTTATCTGTTTTAATTTCCATAAAAATAAAGCTATTTTGTTGTCGGCCGTTGAATCTTTAACAAAAGACATTGCCTGTTCTAGAACCGAGCGGTGATTGGTTTTGGCCAAGCGGATCCACATTCCCCGATTCTTATAGTCATTGAACTCTTCTGCCAAATAAAGTCCGTACGACTGGAATTCTCTTGAAATGTATTTGTCTTTGACGGGGTCAAATTTTTTTAAGATTTGTGAAACTTTCTGCATTATTTAGTATTAAAGCGGTTCATGGCTTTTTCCAAGCCCTCTTCTAAGGAATCTTCAATTGCTTTCATGGCTTTTTTGACTATTTCCCGCGCCTTTCCTTTTTCCCCTTCGGAAAACTCACCCAAAACAAAATTATCAATCGCTTTTACTTTTCTATCGTGGACTTTTTCATGCTGCGCGCCGATTCCCAACCTAAACCGCCAAAACTTATCTGTTCCCAAATGTTCGATAATTGATTCAACGCCCTTATGCCCCGCCGAGGCGCCGGCAAAACGTATTTTCATGCCTCCCAATGGCAAATCTACTTCATCGTGCACTATCCAAATATCATCCGGTTCGATTTTATAAAATTTGGCGATTGAGGAAACTGCCAATCCTGAACCATTCATAAAAGTTAATGGCTCGGCCAAGATGACTTTTTCCGATTTACCTTTTTTAGGCTGCCAATTAATTTCTGCAACCTCGCTTTGGAATTTTTTTTCCTCATGCCACAAGCTTTCAGAAGCGGATGAAAAATCTTTTAAAAATGCGTTTACCACCACGAATCCGAGGTTATGTCTGGTTTTTTCATGTTTTAAACCGGGGTTACCAAGTCCAACAATTAATTTCATAAAATGTATTCTATCACTTTTGGGCAAAAAAGCTGTAGTTTTTAACTACATAAAAATATGCTTAAATAATAAGCAATCTATCAAGCCAACCTTGACCTAAGATTACGGCTTATTTATAGTAAGATTCTACTTGGAATAAGATATAGAAAGCGATTGCCGCACCGATTAAAGCTGAGACAACGTCTCCTACTCTAAGCGAAACAACTGAACTTACGACTGCTAAAACTTCGCTTACAACTAATAAATTCCAACCTCTTACTTTTCTGGCTTTAAGTGGCATGAAAGCTAAAACCATTATCGCTCCCTCCACAATTGCGACTACTGCCGATACCAATAATAATACCGAGAATCCTGCTCCGGCGTACATGTATGCCAAAGGTGAGAAAGCTGTAAATAATCCTAAGCCTCCAATTCCTGCTAAAACCGCCAAAACTCCGAACACCAAAGCTATCCAAGGCGCGATTGAAACCAAAACATCCTTAGCGTTAGTGGGTAGTGCCGGCGCTTTTGCGTAAATATCTTTAAGAGGTTTTAATAACTCTTTTACTTTTGCGTCCATAATTTTCACCTCCTTCTTGCCCGCCGCTAAGTCATTCCGTGAGCCGTATTCGAATAGAATTGAAAAGGCGAACGGCATGACTAGGCGGGTCTACTACTACTTAATCTATCTTGCTACGATTTAAAAGTCAATTCCCAATTGGCTCTTTGCTTCTTCTTGTTTTTCCGAGACCTTTTTATCATCCCAAATTTTAACAATTCCGTACTGTCCGTCAAAACCCGGCAAAATAACAATATTCCCACGTCTTACCTTATCTACTCCCTCTGCTACTCTTGGACCGGCTTCTTTTTCGATATCTTGAACCGGAGCCCTTAATAAAACATTTAATTCCGAACCAAACTTACGGCAAAGCTCATCGAATAAATCTTTGACTTTTTGGCTTGAGACGGTTGAATGTAGACTTTCGGCAATTATTTCATTTAGCGGCACTAATTTTACAAACGGTGGATGATTATAACTTGGATCAATTATCCACTTAACGCCATTAGCGTTTAATTTTGAGACTTCCTCGGGAAATTTGTCGGTTTTAGCCAATTCTTCGACCCGGTGCATTACACCAACTGTTAAGGGACGTTTACAAACCGGGCAAATATCGCCATCCAATTTAGTTTGTCTTGGATCCTGGACAAAATTGCAATTCCTGTGTCCGGTATAATGGTATTTTCCCTCCTCCGGATAAAATTCAATTGTGTAGCCAATTTTAAGTTTTGAATCTTTCTCTTGTTTAATTGCATCGGTGATATCTCTATAAGTGAGCTTGAACTTTGCGTCTTCATTTTTGCTCACAAAAACTGTCGCTTCCCTGCCCATTTTAGGAAGACTGTGCGCGTCGGAATTGGAAATAAGCGAACGGTGATTTAATTCCTTAATTTGCCAATTCATAAACGGGTCGCTGGAAAGTCCGGTTTCTACACTTACGATTTTATCTGCATACTCGCCGAAACAATCGTCAATTGAATCAAAGCCGGAATTTGAACCATACAAAGCAAACCACGGCGTCCAGGCGTGACAAGGAACTAAAAGAACATCCTTATCAATTGAATAGATCAATTCCATTAATTGAATTGAAGAAAGGCCGACAATCGGCCGCCCGTCGGATGACAAATTACAACCCCGTTTGATTAATTCCGCCGCGATTTTTTCGGAAACTTCAATGCTTGGTGAAAAAATCAGATTATGAATGCGGTGGACTTGGCCTTTTTGCGTATAAATACTGGAGATTTCGACCGATAAAATAAAGCGGGTTTTAAACTCCTTATTATTTTTAATCTTGAAGATTCCCCGGCCGTCTTCTTCGAGTTCCTGTTGAATTTCCCGGCGCCATAGCGGATGCAGCCAGTCGGTGGTTGAAAGCAGGTCCAAGCCCTTTTTAGTCCCCCACAAAGCCATGTTGTAGAGGTTCATGTCTTTTGAAACCGCCCTCGAATATTTTGAGTGAAGATGCAAATCGGCTACGAATTCCATATACGGATTGTAGCACAAATCAATTTACCTGAATAAGATATCTTAGAGTGATTTTGGGGGTTGTGCAAATTAAATCCCAATTGTTACTATTAAATATAGATGGGTTATTCCACTGCCGAAGTATTTATTGGAGATTCTGTTGCCCCAGCTGCCGAAATTGTTCCTGAGCCTGATGTCTTTCCTACTCCCGAAGAAGAGGTCGCAGCAGCTACCGCCCAATTATCTCCTGAAGAAGAATATGACCAACGTTATCAAGAATTTCAAAGAATACCTACACCACCTGAAGGATCTGGAAGATATATTGTTTATGACGCAGGAACCAGAGATATCGGAGATCGTTGGGTTGCCCGCACTCTAACATTGCCACAAGGAGAAAAACCAAGAACCATAAATCAACTCAGAGTAGTAAAATCTGTTACTGGTTTCTTTGAAAGAACTATTTGGCGAGATTCGGAGAGACATGAAACTAGAAACTTTAATGACGTAGTTTTTGACCAAGTTATAGTTAAATTTAAACAAAGCGAAAGCAAAGCAGATAGAAAAGCGGCAAGAGAATCTGGGTTATTACCGGAAAGTCATGTCCATCCATTAACACCTAACCTCTCCCTTGTTGGCCGTACATCTCAATTAGCTCGACAACCGAGGTAGCGTCTTCTCCTCTTTTATCTAAACCCCTAAATGATACTAAACGCGGAAATCTTAAAGCATATCCGGGTTCTTTTTCGCCAGACACTGAGTTTACCGAAGCACCGGCAGTATGAATTGGCGACCTAGTAATTTCATCTGCCAAAACCTCAATAACAATTTTAGGCTCAATCCAAACCGATGGGATAATGTTTGAACTGACCCTGGCCGGTTTTTGTTCAAGACTAATTTTATCCGCCCTTTTGTGCACTTCCCGCCATTCCTCGTCTGTTAAACCGGTTCCAATTTTACTAACCGAAACAAACTCGTCCTTTTCTTTATCGTAAACGCCGACTAAAAGCGCTCCTGCGCCAAAAGCTGTCCTCTTCCCTTTTCCGCTAATGTATCCCAAAATTACACAATCAATTGTGTCATTTAATTCGCCCGATGAATGTCTTTTAAGCTTTACCCAATTAAAATTCCTTGCCCCGGCTTCGTACGGACTTTCCAGTTTTTTAATTACCAAGCCCTCCAAGCCTTTAGAAATTGCATCTTCCAGTAAAACGCTGAGTACTTTTGCATCATCAATGGTTTGATTTTTAGTACGGATTAGAACGTCATCCTCCGGCAAAACTTCTTTTAGAATTTCCATTCTTTTGGTCAATGGCTCGTCAATTAAAGATTCCCCATCTTTATATAAAATATCGAAAACAAAAGCTTTAAGCGGCAAACTTTTGGCCATTTCTTCGATCCCATGTTTTCTGCGTCTTTTGGTCGTTTCCTGAAACGGCAAAAATTCTTCCGATTCGGGATTGTAAGCCAAAGCTTCGGAGTCTAAAATGATTGTTTTAGCTTTAATTTGCTTTCTGACAGCTTCGATTAACTCCGGAAACATGTGTGTCATTTCTTCTAAATTACGGGAGAACATACGTACTTCGTTGCCGTTTTTATGGATTTGAACACGGAACCCGTCATATTTATACTGCGCGTCAACCACCTCCATTTTTTCAATTACTTTCTGTGGATTTGGCAACCTCTCACAAAGCTCCGAACGGACAGGATAACCAACCATTAGCTTCAGATTTTGCACGGCGGTTAAACCATCTACCCATAAAGTTTTAGCAATTAACCCAAGATCTGAAGTACGGTTGTAGGCTCCTTCTAATAATTTGCGCTGTGATTTATCACCTAATTTTGCTGTTGCCAATGCGTCAAGAACCGTCGGGTCGCCGATTCCAAGTCGTGTGTTCCCCAGTGGAATACGGACCAAGTGCTTAGCTGAAATTGGATCAAGTTTTTTCAAAAGGTCCGATAATAAATTTTGTCTTATTTCAACTGTTCCATTGCCCTTAGTATTAGCGATTTGCAAAAGAACATTTACGACTTCCGTTACAGTTAATTGTGCATTCTGAACTTTGAATTTTGCATTTTTAGCCAGTTCGTAAGCTGTAAGTCCCATATCACCTAAATTTTGATAATTTTTTAAAACCTCTTCCCGCGATAATCCATAAGCATTTGCAATTGCCTGAGCCACGGTTTTTTCCGCCATGCCAATTTCAATTGGCATAAAAAACGGAGCCAGACGCCCTTGAATTAAATAAACAATCTTTTCAATTTCACTTGATGGGGTTTTTTTGAACAAATCCGAAAGAATTTCAATTAAACTAAGTCTTGAAGCTGTTCCTTCTAACTTTTCAAAATATTCTGTCAGTTCCGAAAATTTCATATTTATTAATCTGTCATTATGTACCGTGCGCCTTTGGTTACACCAAATTTTTTGATGATTCCGGCCTCAACCAAGGCTTTTATTTCATTTAAAACAGTATCTTCGGAAACCATTGGAAACAGCTGTTCGAAAGCCTGATTTTGCAAATAGCCAATTTTTTGGATGTATTCGATTATTTTAAGTTGCCTAGGAGTTAGCATAATCGGATTACCGCCTAATTTTTCTTTAATTTTGGCGTCAATCGAAATACTTTCCACTTTTCTCCTGATTTTTTCAAGCTCAATCGAAAGCCCTAAGGTAAAATATTCCAACCAGTGTGTTAAATCTCCCTCGTTTTTTTCCACACTTTGCAAAGCCTCGTAATAAGAACTAGCATCTTTATCAAAGTATTCCTCCAAAGAAAAGAATTTTCTGATATCATAACCATCCTGATACAGAATTACCGTTGCTAAAGCCCTCGCCACCCTGCCATTTCCATCCAAAAAAGGATGGATTCTAACTAATTCGTAATGCACGATCCCCGACTTTAAAACCGGATGCACTTCTTCATCCCGGGTAGCATCAACAAATTCGAATAAATTTTTAATCTGGAACGGCACTGCCACCGCCATCGGCGGGCGGAATGAAATTTCCCCGGTTTGGCTGTTTTTAACTACAACTTGGGTTTTTCTAAAAACTCCGCATTGCTCCGGCGCCAAAATTTTTTCGACAGTTAGTTGATGTAATTGCTTTACTAATTCCTCATCAATTTTAAGCTCCGAATTTTGCTTTTTGAATTGGTCAATGTAATCCATTACTTTTCTATAATTAATTACTTCCTGGATGTCACGGTCGCGGGCCGCAATATCCTGCCCCGCCAAAACCTTTTCCGCCTCAGACAAATTAAGTTCATTTCCCTCAATGTGAGTTCCATAATGAACAGTTCTGACCATAGCATCTTCCCTGAATTCTTTTTCAAAATAAGGCAAAAGCGGCGCGTTATCGATTACCTCTTTTGAAGCTTCAATGCTGCCGATATTTTTGAGGACTTTGTTGGTAATGGTGAATTTAGGCGTGTACATAAATAAAATTTATAATTTGCGGCGAGATTACAAAATTTTCTCTGTTTTCACTCGAATCATCAAACTTCAGGTTTATTTCTTTATAACCTTGAGCTGAAAACAAGAAAATTTTCGTAAGCGAGCAAAAGCAAATTAATATTTTGAACTCAAACTTTTTATATAATATCACAAATTCCCGAGCAATTCCCTACTTTATGATATAATTACTATATGCCAAAGCCTAAGAAAAAAGAAGATAAAAAATTACACGTAGAAATTGTTAAACAAATGGTCACATTATCAACCAGCGCCTTTGGCTTGGTCGCGGCTTTGGCCTGGAACAGCGTTATCCAAGAATTTGTAAATTCATATGTTAAAAAATGGATTCCGGCAGGAGGCGGCATAGTTTCATTACTGATTTACGCTTTAATTATTACTGTTTTGGCGGTTTTGATAACAGTCCAACTTTCTAAGCTAGCAGATAAACTTCAAGAGTAAATTTCTTTCATGACTACTGGTATTTCCGTGGCTAAATCCGAAGAATTAAAATAAACTCCCACTTTTTGAGCTAAATGTTCCCCGGCTTTTTTGTTGATGAATGAACCGGCCGCAGCCGACAAAAACGCGTCGTTTTTACAATATAGCGCCGCGACGAGTCCTGCCAAAACATCACCTGTTCCGCCTTTGGTCATCCCGCCATTTCCACCTTTAATTTGAACAGTTTCTTTTCCATCCGATACCAAATCAATCTCTCCCTTCACGAGTACCACGCAATTATATTCTTTAGCAAACATTTGAACCTGATCCTCAGGTTTTGAGTCTTGAATCTTAATTCTTAATTCATGATTCTTAATTCTAGATTTTAGAATATCAAACTCCTTATGATGTGGAGTTAAAATTGCATTGTCTGGAATAAGCTCGGGTTCAATTGTCTGCAATGAGCCGCCATCCACTACCCATTTTTTGTTTGAATATTTTTTGAATAGAGTTTCCGTCAGCTCTTTGGTGTCGTCGTCACCTATCTCTACCCCATCTTCACGGGGCAATCCCGGACCAATTAAAACACAATCCGCTTCTTCAATGTAGTGATCTATTTTATTCCTGGGAACAATAATGCCGTTTCGAAATTCCTCTTTTTCTTTTTCAACTATTTCGTTATTTTGCGGAACTGACGAATAAAAAACCATGTCCACAATCCTTGATGCCACCTGCAAAGACCATAAAGATGCGGCGTGGAATAAAACCGAACCACCGATAATTAAAAGCTTCCCGTTATCACCTTTATGTGAACCGGAACCCGGTGTATACAACTGTTTTAAATCATTTTGATCGAACTCGTTCATAACGTCTCCAAAAACCAATCAACTGTAATTCTATTAAATTCTATTTTTGCTTCTGGATTGCCATTTAAATTATGACCTGCATTTTTTTGTGTAAATAGCTTTCTTTCTGCTGCATTTATAGCTACATTATAATAGTCTTTAACTTCTTCGGGTAATAATACTTCTTCTTTCTCTGATTCGATTACCAATAAGCTCCCC
>Ga0182027_10003478_pt1 | contig 24898 bp, 22 predicted proteins | sample 712E1DmetaG_FD_121300 | JGI IMG/M metagenome (GOLD analysis project Ga0182027, IMG submission 121300) | Permafrost microbial communities from Stordalen Mire, Sweden - 712E1D metaG (Illumina Assembly) | ecosystem: Environmental > Terrestrial > Soil > Wetlands > Permafrost | place: Sweden...
GGCACGACGGTCAAGGGCGACCCGCGCGCGACGACCAACAAGAAATTCGTCTCCTCGTTCGCCGCGCTGATGCCGATCCAGAATCCGCGCATCGCCATTTATGTTTACGTCGACGAGCCGAGCACCGGCCTGTTCTACGGCGCCGCGGTCGCGGCCCCGGTCTTCCGCGAAATCGCCGTCAAGATCGCCCATATTCTCGATATCCAGCCCGACGATCCGGTCGCTTTCGAACAGGCCGAAAAGTTGGTCGCGCAACCGGCGCCGCCGGGCCAAAGCGCCGCCGGCGCCGACTTGACCAGCGACACCCTCCTGGCCACGCCGACCGTTGACGAGGTCGAGCCGGCCCTGCCGCCGCTGGCGGCCGATATCGCCCCCCCCCCGGACGCCAAACGGATGCCCAACTGCCAGGGCATGACCATGCCCGAGGCCTGGGTCGCCCTGGCCAAGGAGGGGATCAAGCCCGAAATGCGCGGCTCGGGCGTCGTCGTGCGCCAGGAGCCGGCGGCCGGAGCAGCGATGACGACCACCCAGACGGCGACGATGATTTTCGCCCTCCCCTCGGAACTGCTCAAGCCCGAAGCGATGAAAAGTGTTGGCACCCGGGCGCTAAGCGAGGCACAATAAGCAACAAAATGTCCTCGGGAGGGGGAGTGCCGAACGTGAACCTGGACGCCCTGCTGAACCAATGCCACATCCCGGTCCTGCTTGGTGACACGCCGGACTGGCCCATCCGCGCCGTCACCGACAACTCCAAAGCCTGCAACGCCGAAACGCTCTTCGTCGCCATTCGCGGCCAAAAGGCCGATGGCCATGATTTTCTGGCCGAGGCGGCCGAGCGCGGCGCGCGGGTCGCGCTGGTCAGCCAGTCCGACGCCCCGGCTCCCCCCGGCCTGCGTTTGTTGACGGTCGCCAACACGCGGCGCGCCCTGGCGCTGGCGGCCCAGTGCCTGGCCGGCGATCCGACCCGCGAAATGCTGGTGCTCGCGGTGACCGGCACCAACGGCAAGACCACCGTCACGTATCTGCTCGAGGCGATCTTTCGCGCCGCCGGGCTCAAGCCGGGGGTGATCGGGACGATCAGCTACCGCTGGGACGGCCATGACGAGCCCGCCCCGCAGACCACCCCCTCGCCGCTGGAGCTGGCCGACCGGCTGGCCCGGATGAAAGCGGACGGCGTGGGGGCCGTGGCGATCGAGGTCAGCTCGCACGCGATCGATCAGTGCCGCGCCGACGGCATTCACTTCCGCGCCGCCGCGCTGACCAACCTGACCCAGGACCACCTCGATTATCACGCGACGATGGACGCGTACGGGCGGGCCAAGGAGCGCCTGTTCAGCGAAATGCTGGCCGATTGCCCCGGCGCCGTGGCCGTGCTCAACCTGGACGACGCGGCCGGCCGGCGCTTCGTGCAAACCAACCGCGCCGCCCGGACGATGGGTTATAGTCTTTACCACCCCGAGGCCGAACTGCTCGTCCAATCGATTTTCTTTCACGCGGGCGGCATGCGTCTCGACGCCGCCTACCAGGGCCGGCCGCTCGCGATCGAATCCCCCATGCACGGGTTGTTCAACGCCGTCAATTGCCTGACCGCGGCGGGCCTGGCGTTGGCCGCGGAGCTGCCGCTCGAGGCGATCCAGGCCGGCTGCGCGGCGATGCCCGGCGCGCCGGGGCGCTTCGAATTCATCCAGGCCGGCCAGAGCTTCCCGGTCATCGTCGATTACGCCCACACGCCCGACTCGCTGACCCAGGCGCTGCTCTACGCGCGCGGCTTCGCCCGCCGCCATCTGATCGCCGTCATCGGCTGCGGCGGCGACCGCGATCCCGGCAAGCGCCCGCTGATGGGCCGCGCCGCCGCCCGCCTGGCCGACGAGGTCATCGTGACCAACGACAACCCGCGCACCGAGGAGCCGACGGCGATCGCCGAGGCCATCGTCGAAGGGATCAAACAGGGCGCCGGCGCCGGCCTCCAATGGCACGTCCAGCTCGACCGGCGCGAGGCGATCCGCCAGGCGATCGCGCGGGCCACGGCCGACGACGCGGTGATCATCGCCGGCAAGGGCCACGAGGACTACCAGATCCTGGGCACGACCAAGCACCATTTCGACGACCGCGAAGAGGCGCGCGCGGCGGCGGCGCGGCGCTAAGTGGTTCCGCTTGTTTGGCAATAATTGACAAATTATGGCATTGATGGCATCCTCATGAGAAGGAGGAAACCAGCCATGACGACGATGAATATTTCGTTACCCGAACCCATGCGGGCTTATGTGGATCGGCAAGTCAAGCGGGGTGGATATAGTACAACCAGTGAATACCTTCGTGAATTGATCCGTGAAGATCAGCGCCGTAAAGCCCGCGAAGAATTGGAAGCCCAGCTTCTTGAAGGCCTGGAATCCGAGACGAGCGAAATGACGGATGAGGATTGGGAGACCATTCGGCGTGACGCGCGCGAACGGATAAAGAGCAAGAAGAAGCACGCCGCATGACGTACAGGGTACTTAAGAAGCGTAAAGCCCAGCGCGATCTCACCGAATACTGCGCCTATATCGGAGAGGATAATCCCCGCGCCGGGGGGCGACTCCTGACCAGTGCGCGAAATACGCTCAATACTCTGGCTTCGATGCCGAAGATGGGCGCCTTGCGTTATTTTGAAAACCCCAAGCTGGTTGATATTCGATGCTGGCCAATTAAGGGTTTTGAGCATTATCTGATTTTTTATCGTCCGATAAAGAATGGGATCGAAGTAATCCGCATTTTGCATGCCTCGCAAGACATTCGTAATATTTTGAACGAGCAGGGCGACTGATGAATCCTTCCTCTCAGCTCTCCCCCCTTGCCTCCTGGACCCTTGGCGAAGTCGCCGCGATTGTGCAGGGCGATGTTGACCCCCGCTTTGCCGGGCGGCCCTTCGCGCCGGTCTCGACCGACTCGCGTAGCGTCGCGCCGGGGGAGTTTTTTCTGGCCTTGCGCGGCGAGAAATTCGACGGCCACCGCTTTTGCGAAGTGGCCGCGGGGCGCGGCGCGGCGGGCCTGATCGTCGATCGGCATTATGAAGTTCCGGCGGCGCTCGCGGGTCTGCCGATCCTGGTGGTTGGCGACACGCTACGCGCGTACGGCGACCTGGCCGCGGCGCGCCGGCGCGCGTGGGGCGGGCCGGCGCTGGCCATCTCGGGTAGCGCCGGCAAAACCACCACGCGCCGCCTGCTGGCCGACGCGCTGCGCCGCCACCGCCGCGTGCTGGAACCGGTCAAGAATTACAACAACCTGATCGGCCTTCCCTATACCCTCCTGCGGCTCGAGGCGGCGCACGAGATCGCCGTGCTCGAGCTGGGGATGAACCTGCCCGGCGAGCTCAAGCGTCTGGCCGAGATCGCGGCGCCGACGGCCGCGCTGCTGACCCAGATCAACCTGACCCACGTCGGCATGTTCGCCTCGATGGCCGAGCTGGTCTCGGCCAAGCTCGACCTGTTTCGCGCCACGCCGGCCGGGGCGCCGCTGGTCGTCAACGCCGCCTGCCCCAACACGATGGCGGCGCTGGCGCAATTCGAGGCCGGCCACCCCATCGTGCGCTTCCTGGGCGAAAGGATGCCGGTGGACGGCCGGCCCGCCGATGTTTTCGTCAGCAACATTTCAACCGTCGCCCCGCTGGGATACCGCTTCGATCTGAACCTGCCCGGCGCTCGGCGGACGGGTTTGGTCCTGAAGATGTTCGGCCGTCATCACCTGGACAACGTGGCCGCCGCCGCGGCGCTGCTGCACGCGGCCGGACTGCCGCCGGAGTGGGTCGCCGAGGCGCTCGATGATTTCCGGACCGAACCGCTGCGCGGGGAAAGGATCGCGACGCGCCAATACACGCTGATCCTGGATTGTTACAACGCCTCGCCGCCGTCGATGCTGAGTGCGCTCGCGTCGCTGGCCGAGTTGGCCCCCCCGCCGGGCCGGCGCGTGCTGGTGCTGGCCGACATGCTCGAGCTGGGCGAGCACGCCGCCGCCGCGCATGCAGGGATGCTCGGGCCGCTGCGCCGCCTGGCCCCGGCGCTCTTTTTCGGCCTGGGGCCGCACTGCGCGGCGCTGGCCGACACCCTGGAGCGCGAAGGATGGGCGGCGCGCGGTTTCGACAAGCGCGACGCTTTAATTGACGCGCTGAAAGAGGATTTGCGCCCCGGCGACCAGGTCTTCTTCAAGGGCTCGCACGGCTTCGGGCTGGAGCGGGTCGCCCAGGCGATTGCGCCGGACGCGAATATTCTGGATGATAAAAGCCCTTGAATCTCATTTTATGAGCCTGAAGAGTGAATCGCTTTGACAATCCTGAACGTTGATTACATAATGTAATCATGCGTGTCATCAGCAACAGGCCGCTTCGAAGTTTTTGGAGACAGCACGCAAAGGCCGCCAAGCCTTTAGACGAATGGTTCAAGAAAGCGCAATCCGTCGAATGGGAGAATTTCCATCAGACGCGCCTGACCTTCCCCCATACCGATCGGGTCGGGGTCGCCAGCGGCCGGATCGCCACGGTATTTAACGCCGGCGGGAACGATTATCGCATCATCACGGCGATCCATTACAATACCCAGAAGGTGTTCGTGCTACGCGTTCTGACGCATCGGGAATATAATAAAGGGACATGGAAAAAACAATTATGAGAACGACTGTCATAACCACACAAACTCGGGCTCGCAAGTCGGGCAAGCGCCTTGCAGTAACGCTTCGATTGGCCGTCTGGCCCATCCGTAACGATGAGGATTACGACCGGGCGATGAAGGTCATCGAGAAACTGGTTTTGCGCGACGACCTGACCGCGGCCGAAGAGGCTCGGCTGGAGATCTTCAGCGTGTTGATTGAGGCTTACGATCAAGAGCATTATCCGATCGACACTTCGCATATCACGCCGATCGATATGCTCAAATCACTGATGGGCGATCATGGCATGAACGCCTCGGACTTGGGGCGGCTGCTGGGCAACCGTTCGCTGGGCTCGCTGATCCTGAACGGCAAACGCCAGCTCAGCAAGGCCCATATCAAGAAGCTCTGCGCGCGTTTCGCCATGAAGCCGGAGGCGTTTCTATAAAAGGATGAATGGAAAGGGAAACGCAGTCATTAGCCCCGGAATTTATTCCGGGGATAGCCCGGGTGAAAAATCACCGGGGAACCGTTTCAACGGTTTCCAGAAGGCCCGAAAACCGTTGAAAGAACCGAAAGCTGAACCAACATGTTGATTCTAATCCTGGATTTTCTGCGCGCCCACCTGCCCCTCGCCCAGCGCGCCATCGGGCCGATGCGCGTGCTGGAGTACATCACCGTGCGCACCGCGCTGTCGCTGGCCCTTTCGTTCTTGATCTCGCTGGCGATCGGCCCGCGCGTCATCCGGCGCCTGGCCGAGCTGAGGGCCGGCCAGGTCATCCGCAAAAGCCGCGGCGCCGGGGCGCTCGACCTTTCGGCGATGCACGCCATGAAAGCCGGCACCCCGACCATGGGCGGCCTGCTGATGATCCTTTCGCTGCTCAGTTCGGTCTTTCTGTTCTGCCGCCTGACCAACATCTACATCATTTTGCTGCTGGCCATGACCCTCGGATACGGCGCGCTGGGCTTCTGGGACGATTACCTCAAGGTCAGCGAGCAGAACCACAAGGGGGTGACCCCGCGCCGCAAGTTGCTGATCCAGGCCGCCCTGGGCCTGGTCTTGGGCCTGGCGCTTTTCGTCGGCCCCTGGCCGGTGCACTACGCGCCGACCAACACCTATGGCTACGCTTACCTGCTCGTGCCGTTCGTCAAGACGCTCTACACCCCGCTGGGCCTGATGTTTATTCCCTTTGTGATGCTGGTGATGATGTGCACCTCCAACGCGGTCAACCTGACCGACGGGCTGGACGGGCTGGCCATCGGCGTCACGATCGTCAACATCGTGGCCTTTCTGATCATCGCCTATATCGTCTCGCAAAACCGTTTTGCCGAATACCTGTTCGTCCCCTACATTGCCGGCGGCGGCGAGATCGTCGTCTTCCTCGGCGCGCTGCTGGGCGCCTCGATCGGCTTTCTGTGGTTCAACGCCCACCCGGCGCAGGTCTTCATGGGCGACACCGGCTCGATGATGCTCGGCGGCGCGCTCGGCACGACGGCCGTCGTGCTCAAGCAGGAGATCCTCTTGATCGTGATCGGCGGCATCTTCGTGGTCGAGGCGCTCTCGGTCATCCTGCAGGTCGGCACGTTCAAGCTGACCGGCACGCGCTTTTTCCGCATGTCGCCGCTGCACCACCACTACGAGCGCAAGGGAGTCCAGGAGAGCAAGATCATCATCCGCTTCTGGATTATCTCCTGGCTGCTGGCGATCGCCGGCCTGGCGATGCTCAAGCTGCGCTAGGCGCGCACGCGTTCAGCGCGAAAACCGGGGGAAGCGAAACCGTAACCCAATGCGGAAGGCCCTATACCGTCTGTAGTTTTGAATTCTGAACAGGAGAAAACGGAGACAACGGAGAATGATATTCTCCGTTCACTCCGTTGCCTCCTGTTGAGTGATGGGCCGCGCTTGAATTCGGGGTCAAGGATTACCATCAATAAATACCGTCTGTTCCCTTTTGCCCCCGCCGTTTTCCAGTTTTTCACCTTTCACCCTTCACTCTTCGTCATCTCCAGCACCGCCGCGCCGCGCACCCGTCCCGCGCGCAAATCCTCCAGCGCCTCGTTCGCGCGCTCGAGCGGATAGGGCTGGATCTCGGTCCGGACCGGCGCCCGGCCGACCACCGCCAGCAGTTCCTCGCCGTCGCGCCGCGTCGGGCGGAGTTATAAATACCGCCTGTCCGCTATTTCCCGATTTCTGAGTTCGAGCTTGCGCTCGTTCCGGCGTTGGCAAGTTGAGCCGCGCGGGCGCTCTGAAGGGTCTGCGCAACCGAACCGCCGCTGCTGCTCGTAGTCGCCGATCCCAGGTATTTTTGGACCTGGGCGAGCGTTAGATTCAATTTCCTGGCGATCTGTTCGGCCGTCTTGCCTTGATTGCCAAGTTGCTTGACCTGGGCCGCCACGGAAATTTGCACCGTGGCTCCCGCGGACGAAGAACTTGAGGATTGCGTCGCGGCCGTGGTCTTGGCCGTCGTGCGGATCGTCTTCGCGGATTGGGCGTCGGACAAGGCTTGCGCTTGCGCCGACGATGTCCGCAGGTCAACAGCCGAAATTGTAGTTGTCATTTTGTGCCTCCTTGGAGGATTTTCCTCCGTATGCACTATCGGGCAAGCCGGTCGGACTCATGAGCGGAATGACAAAATCTTATTTCATCATGAGGGCTTTGACAAGGTTCGCAAGGGGCTGAAGGCCGCGTTTTAGCTGCGCATTCCGGTCATCAGACGGGTTTGCCGGAAGTCCGGCTGCGGAGAAATCAGGGCAGATGAGAATAGATCATGCCTTGGCAAACGTAATCGCTCCATAATATCCGCCTTGATAGAAGGACATGCTGCCGTCTCGCAACCAAGCTGATTCTTCATCAGCGCAAGATCGGCCCGGATGACGTTCGAGAAACTGGCGCAGAGGACTCACAAGCCCAGGTGTTACCGGCCTGGTCAGGTAAATCCGCGCGTGGTGGAGCGACTGAGGAAAACCCTAAAAGGACAGCCCGCCTCCAGCGGCGGACGCTGGTGAGGTAACCGCTTGCAGGCTTTTATAGGAAGGTTCACCCCTGACCGGAAGAGATGGGTCGGCGCTATTCTGGCCCTGGGGTTTGCGTTGCGCATTGTCGCGTGGGCCCGAAACCAGTCGCTGTGGAGCGATGAAGCCAGTTTGGCGCTCAACCTGCTCCACCGTGATTGGTCTGGTCTGCTCGCTCCCTTGGAATTGAACCAGGGAGCCCCCATCGGTTTTCTTTACGCCATGAAAACCGCTTTGATCGTGTTTGGCAATCATGAATACGCCCTTCGCCTTGTCCCCCTGCTCGCGGGTCTGGCGGCGCTTCCCATGTTTTACCTTGTTTGTTGCCGGTTATTCGCCCCAGGGGCGCGGCTTTTGGCGTTGCTGCTGTTCGCGACTCTCGGCTCACTCATTTATTACAGCGCCGAGGCCAAGCAATATTCGTCCGACCTTTTGTTCGCCCTGATCTTTCTTTGGCTGGCCTTGCGTGTGGAACATATCGGTTGGAACCGCAATCGTGCGTGGGGCTTTGCCGTCGCCGGCGCCCTGGGACTGTGGTTCTCCCATCCCTTGATTTTTGTTTTGACCGCCATCCTGCTCGTCCAATTTGGCGATGCCCTCCGGCGGGAAAATTGGTCCGAATGCCGTCTTCTCCTTCTTCCGGGTTTGCTTTGGCTCACCAGTTTCGGCCTGTTTTATGTTGTCTCCCTGTCGCATCTGCAAAGCGACCCCTATCTCCTCGACTTCTGGGAAGGCCATAACGCCTTCCTGCCGCATAACGCCACTGCACCGGTCTGGCTGGTCCACGCCCTCCTGGGTAACGTCTTTAACAGCACGCTGCGGATCGGGGAGTATTACCCGGCGGCGTGCGCTTTATGGCTTATGGGGCATTGGCGGCTCTTTGGGCGGGACCGCAAAACCTGGTTCCTGCTTGTCACGCCGATCCTGGTCACCCTTGTGGCCTCGGCGCTGAGACGGTATCCCTTTTCCGCGCGACTGCTCCTTTTCCTCGTCCCCATTTACATTCTGCTGCTGGTCAAGGGGGTTGAGCTCATGCGCGACCTGCCGCATCCTTTCATGCGCCCGCTCCTATACGTTCTGATTTTCTTACTGGCGCTCGGCTGGCGGCACAGTCTTGTTTCGCCCCCCATCTTAAAAAATCCTGTCCGCCCGCTGATCGCGCAACTGGGCCGCCAGGCGGAGTCTCGGGATTTCCTTCTTCTCTTGATTTACCGTCCTCTGTTCGATTATTACGCTGAACGGATGGCTTGGCCACACGCTCCGGATTTCCAGTCGGGGCACGCCGATCGCATTATCAATTCGGAAAATTCCAGGTTCAAACCCTCCTTGCTCTTCAACAACGAGTTACAGTGGTTGGCAGCTTTATTCAACGATAGGACCGGCCAGCTTAGGCAACCGGCCATGCGGCTCTGGCTCATCAGCGGCAGCCATCAGCCCAGCGATCTGCAATTCGGGAAAGAATTGATCAATATCTTCGACAGAACGGGCCAGCGGATCGTCGACGTCAGGCAAGGTGAAGCCAGGCTGATTCTTTACAATCTGGACGTTCAAAAGACCCGACGAATCTTAAGCAGGTTTCAGATTCAAACGCACGGGGCAATTCTGGACGCTGGCGGGTGAGAAAGCACTGAGGGCGCCGGAACTGGCCTAGTAACAAGGGACGGCAATATTAGCGCTTCACGCCCCCTGGCCTTCCCCTCGCGCCTCACTCACTCAAAATAACTCCACTGGTTCGCGGCGTTCTTGAAGGCCGCCGCATCGCCCAGGACCATCAGCCCGCCGACCCCATCGGCGACGCATACCAGGTTGCCGTTGACCGTAACCCCTTCGGGCGGCGCCGGGAACGGCCCATAGCTGCTGAAACTGCTCAGCGGCGGGGTCGGGTTGCTCAGATCGATCACCTTGAGCATGCCATCGGACGTGAGCGCGAAAACAAAGGAGCCGGCCACGCGGACGTCGCGCAAGCTCCCCACGGAAGCGCTATTGATGGTTTGTTGCCGCGTCAGATTGTAAACCGTCAGCGAATCAGGGCCGCCCAGATAGAGGTTGTCCCCCGCCAGATCCAACGCGGTGACGAACATGCTACTGGAGGTGTCAATTGTCGTGCTGACCAGGGGGGGGTGCGTGGAGCCATCCACCGTGATGACATTCAGGCCCGCCGAATAACCGTAACCGGAGTTGGTGTTAAACTGGGTAAAAAAGGCCTGGGTGCCGCTGGTGGCGACATCGCGGGCAAAGATGGGCGCATCGCTCGAGTCGTAAGCACTCGAATAAAGCATTTGAACGACCGGCGGGCCGGGCTGCGCGAAGTCAATCCGGAATAACTTTACCGCCGGGTTACTATAGTTCGATGCATCATTGTTCAGGATGTAAACCCGATCGCCCTGGACTCCCAGCGCCATCAGGGTTCCGGTCGTCTGCGCCGTGCCCAGCAGCGTCGGCGCGCCGCCGCCCTGGTAATCCACTTGCAGCACCGATTTCTGATAATCGGTCAGGATCGCCTTCCCATTGGAAAGTTTCACATTGTCGGCCACGTCCATCGGATATTCACCGCTCAGCGTGGGGAGTCGGGGATTGGACACGTCGAAAACTTCCAGCCCGTTGAAGAAATCGGCCACCAGTCCCTTGTCGCCGTCGAGCGCCACGCGGTACGCCGACCCCGGCGTGCCATAGCTCCCCGCGAGCACCGGATTCTTTGGATCCGCGACATCGAAGATCTTTAGACTCGCGTTCTCCGCGACCAGGGCCAGCGAACCCAGCAGGGCCAGCCGCGCGGGCGTATCCACGGTTGCGTACTGCCAGCCGAGCACGGGGCTGTCGGGGTCCGTGAGGTCAATCACTTCCAGGGTGTAGTTACGATCGGCGAGGTAAGCGGAGGCGCCGTCGGCGGCAACGCGGACGCTGAACACGCAGGCGGTCGTGTGGACCAGGCCCTTGAGCACCGGCGCGCCGGGCGTCGTCAAATCGACGACCTGCAACCCATTGGTCGTATCGCCGAGGGCCACCAGGGCGCGCGGACCGCTCAGCGCCACATCCATGGCCGAACCCGGCAGCGCCACGACGCAGGTCGTGGTCGGCGAAGTCGGGTCGGCGAGATTCATGATCTCAAGCCCCTTCGCTTTGACCGCCACGCAGGCAACCCCATCGCCCAGGGCGACGCCCATCGCGTCGGCCGGCGTGACGCACGCGCGCAACAGGACCGGCGCGGCGGGATCCGAGAGATCGTAAACCGCCAACCCCGCGTCGCCGCATGCGACATAAGCCAGCGCGGCGCGGACCGCGATATCCTTGACATTGCCGGCGACGCTGATGGGTGGATGGCTGACCGGCGCGGTGGGGTCGGTCAAGTCAACAATCTGGAGGAAGTTTTGCGAGATGTCGCCGACCAGGGCCAGTTTGCCCGCCACCCGCACGCAGCCGGCCACGTGCGCCAGCGGGACCCGGCTTACGGCGCGCGGCTTGGCCGGGTCGCTTACGTCGAGCACCGTCAGACTGGCGCCCTCGCCAATAACGGCCAGGCTGCCCAGGGTATCCACCCCCCGGCAGACACCCCCCGCCATGCCGAGCAGCTTGAGCTTTTCCCACGCCGCGTCGGCTTTCGCGCCGCTCAAGGCCAGCACGGCCGCGACCAGAAGTGTCCAGGCCATCAAGGCCAGGTGCGAGTATGGATGCCGGCTCCCGCCGCGGACTGAACGGTTCATGAACGACCTTCCTGAAAAAAATGGGTGCGCGCCTGCTCCGACTAACTTCTCAAGATGAAAAGAATAATGCGTTCGCGCAAGAGGTGGAAGCATTATTCTTCTTGCCACGGACGCGCCGGTTGTTTCTAATCGCTCCGGGTGGGTTTTTAATCCTTGGGCGGCAGGTGAGTGGGACGCGCGATGAGCACCAACGGTTTTGATGTCCGAATATATCCTTCCGGGCCGTTGGGCGGTTACGTGGCGGCGCCGCCGTCCAAAAACGCCACCACCCGCTTGATCCTGGGTGCGGCGCTGGCCGCCGGAACGAGCCTGATCCGCCGGCCCGCGGCCAACGACGACGCCCGCGCCCTCGTAGGCTGCTGCCGCGCCCTCGGCGCGCGGATCGACGAAGTCGCCGGCGACCTGGCCATCACCGGTGTCGCCGGAGCGCCGCGCAGTCCCGGACGGCTCAATCCGGGCAACGCCGGCGCCGTGCTGCGCCTGCTGTTGGGGACGGCCTGCCTGGTCGAAGGGGAAGTCCTGTTCGAAACCGAGTTCAAGGATTCGCTCGGCAAACGGCCCAATGAGGATCTGCTCGCCGCCTTGCGCCAGCTCGGCGCCGAGGCCGAAGGGACCGGGCCGCAGGGAACGCTGCCGATCCGCATCGCCGGCGGGCGCGGGCGCGTGCGCGGCGGGCCGGTGCGCGTGTGCGGCGCCCGCAGTTCCCAGTTTCTCAGTTCCCTCCTCTTTCTGACGCCCACTCTCGTGGGCCACTCCGATATTTACGTGACCGGGGCCGACGTCGCCGGCGAGCCGGCCCGGCCGCCCGTCCTGGTCTCGCGGCCGCTGATCGACCAGACGCTGGAGGCGCTGGGCGAATTCGGCCTGACCCTGCGCACCGACTTCGAGCATTTGCATTTTTTCGTCCCCGGCGGCCAGCGCGGCCAGGCCGGCGAGATCGCCGTCAATGGCGACTGGCCTTCGGGCGCGGCCTTGATGGCGGCGGTGGCTGTGGCCGGCGGCATGGCCACGTTTTATAACCTGGTCAGCGATGCCCAGGGCGAACACCGCGCCGCCCCGTGGCTCGCCGCGATGGGCTGCGCGATCGACTCCCCGCGCCCCGGCGAATGGATCCTGCACAGCAAGGCCGAGCTGCGCGCGGCGCGGTTCGACGGCGACCTGGCCACCGATGCCGTGCTGGCCCTGGTCGGCGCCGCCTGCCTCGCCGAGGGGACCAGCCGCTTTGATAACATCGCCAACCTGCGCCTTAAGGAATGCGACCGCATCCGCGAACCGCTCGAAGAGCTTGCCAAAATCGGGGTTGAGGCCCGCTCGGGCGAAGACTGGATCGAGGTGACCGGCCGCCCGGAAGGATACGAGGGGGGGATCGAGGTCGATTCGCGCGGCGACCACCGCGTCGCGCAACTCCTGGCCATCGTCGGCCTGCGCTGCGCGCGCGGGCTGATCATCCGTCGCGCCGAGCACATCGCCAAATCCTACCCCGATTTCTTCGCGGACCTTCAACGCCTGGGCGTCAAGCTGGAGCTGATCGCGGCGCGATAAATCCGGGGCGTGGGCATGCGTGGGAACTGCTTTCAAGGAAAGATGCCGTGTTGAAAAAACGGGTCCTGATTCTTTGCTGACTTCTCATCGTCGGGATCTGGAACCGCGTCGCGGTTCGATCTCCAAGCCGTGGGTTGGTATTCCAACCCACGGGCAGCGAACCAAACAACATCGAACCGATTGATCGGTTCGATCATCATAATCACCGGAGGGATTCGCCATGGCCAATTCGTATTATTCTGTTTACGAACACATCGTGTTCAGCACCAAACATCGCGAGCCCTGGCTGAATCCTGAAATCTCTCCGGAACCGCACCAATATTTGGGCGGGTCGATCAATCAACAGGAGTGTCATTCGCTTTGGGATTTGGAAAAGATCAGATCGTACATCCTCAATCAAGAACGACATCACCAGCGCATGAGTTGGGAGACGAAGTTCCGCAAATTGTTGATCAAGCATGGCGAGACATTCGATGAGCGATATTCTTTGGATTGAAACGATCAAAGGATTGAATGATCGAACCGATCAATCGGTTCGTTTTATTGCGCATTCGGACCGTGGGTTGGAATACCAACTCACGGCTTTGGGATCGAACCGCTCACGCGGTTCAGACCAAAACGTACAAACTTGATCGCTCACGCCACCTACTTCAAAAACTCGGCGATCCGCCGGACCCCTTCCCGGATCTTCTCGAGCGAGGTCGCGTAGGACAGCCGGATGCAGCGGTCCTCGCCGAACGGCGCGCCGGGCACGCAGACGACCTTGGCTTCGTCGAGCAACTTGTCGCAAAAGCCGATCGAGCCGGCGACGCCCAGCTTGGCGTAGGTCGCCGAGACGTCGGGGAAGACGTAGAAGGCGCCCATCGGCTCGGGGCAGCGCACGCCGCTCAGGGCGTTGAGCAGGCGGACCATTTCGCGCCGCCGCCCGTCAAAAGCTTCGAGCATCCGCGTGGTGTCCGCCTCGCACTCCTCCAGCGCGGTGACCGACGCCGGCATGCAGAAGGTCGTCGGATTGCTGGTCGAGTGGCTCTGCATCCGGCCCATCGCGCTGATGAACGCCTTGGGGCCGGCCGTGTATCCGATGCGCCAGCCCGTCATCGCGTAGGCCTTGCTCATGCCGTTGACCAGCAGCGTGCGCGCCTGGAGCGCGGGCGAAAGCTGGGCGATCGAGACGTGGCGCTCTCCGCCGTAGATCAGCTTTTCGTAGATTTCGTCGCTGACGATCGTGATCGCGGGATGGCGCTCCAGAACGGCGGCCAGCGCTTCCAATTCCTCGCGCGTGTAGAGCATGCCGGTGGGGTTGCTCGGCGAGTTGAGCAGCAAGGCCACCGTTCGGGGGGTGATGGCCGCTTCGAGCTGCGCCGGGGTGATCTTGAAGTTCTGCGCGACACTGGTCGGCAGAACGACCGTCTTGCCGCCGGCCATCGTCACCTGCTCGGGGTAGGTCAGCCAGTACGGGGCGGGCAGGAGCACCTCGTCGCCCGCGTCGAGCAGGGTCATGAAGATGTTATAGAGCGAATGCTTGGCGCCGCAACTGATGATGATCTGCGCGGGCTCGTATTCCAGGCCCTGGTCGCGCTTGAGCTTGGCCGCGACGGCCTTCTTCAGCTCGAGCGTGCCCGAGGCCGGGGCGTACTTGGTGTTGCCGGCCTCGATCTCGCGGATCGCGCGCCGCTTGATCGGCTCGGGGGTGTCGAAATCCGGCTCGCCGGCGGCAAAGCCGAGCACGTCCGCGCCGGCGGCTTTCATCGCCTTGGCCTTGGCGTCCAAGGCCAGGGTCATCGATTCCTGCACGCTTTGAATGCGCTGCGCAATTTTCATGGGGTCAATTCCTTCCGGTTATTAATCATCGATCATTTCAAATGGATTGGTGCTATAGTCCGATTCGTCATCCTGCACAATTTCCATATACTGGCCAAAATTCTCCAGGGTCTTATTGTATGTGCCCTTTTGATGATGCCGCACCTGGTTGGCAACATACTTTTGCACGGCCGGCAGATCCCGGCGGGCGAAGCTGACCGCCCCATAGCCCCGCTGCCACTCCAGCACCATCAAACCGGCTTCATGATTCAACTCGTGGGAACTGGAACCCTTGATCTGACCGACCCATTCGGCCAGGCAGATATGGGGTTCCATCTGAACGAGCAGATGGACATGGTCATCCGTGCCGCCGGCGCCAAAGAACTTGATCCCCTTGGCTTTGGCGCAATACTGCTCCAGATGCTCATACAGGGAGTCATGCAGGCGGGGGCCGATCAAGGGGCGATCATCCTTACAATGCCAATTCAGATGGATGTAGATTTCCGAAAAGACATGGCTGCTGGTGGAGAGCATGATCGGCTCAAGCCCTTTCGAGAAGCCGCGCTAAAGCGCGCTTGCTCTGTATTTTTCTTTCCCACCCACCGGCTAAAGCCGGGGGCAAGGGGGAGCCGGCTGAAGCCGGCTAAAAGATTCAGAAAAGAATCATTTCGTTGCTCTGAAAGCCTCGTGTTCATGAGATCGTCGTGCGTGATTCCGGCGGGAGAACTTAGCCGCGGTCCTGAACGAGTCGTGCTGGAATCTCCCGGCAGAACTTAGCCTGCTTTAGCAGGCTCCTCCTTGCCCCCGGCTTCAGCCGGTGGGTAACGCTGGGTACTTTCATCCTCAGCGCGCTTCAGCGCGGCTTCTCGCTCCGGGCTTTAGCCTTTGCTATCTTCGCGCATTCCGGGGGCGCGCCTCATTAAAAAAATGAGACGGCGCCGGGGCCGTCTCATTTTTCATCGTTGCATGGATCAAGCCCTCTCCCGGGTCGCGGGAGCGGGCGGCTATTATTCGATCAACTGGAAATCGGCCTGGCGGCGCTGGTCGGCCAGCCATTCCTGGAGGATTGTGCCGCGCTGGATCTGCAGGTAATCCTTCTCAATCTTGCGCTGGTCCTTGATGAATTCGGCCTGGCTCGGCGGATCGATCTTCTTGACCATCCAGACGGCGAACCCCGTCGGCTTTTTCGCATCGTATCCGTACGAAGACATCCCGGTCGAGCCGACGGCGATCTTGAGGGTCTGCTTGGCGAAGTCGTTCAGCGGCGACTCCAGGCCGGGGACCGCATCCGCCCGCGTGAATGGCTGGGTCTCGAACGGGGCCTTGGGGGCGTTGGAGAGTGCCTTGGCGAACTCCGCGCCGCTCTGGACCAGCTTCAGGCTCTGCTCGGCCGCGCCGCGCGCCAGCTCGACGCCGTGCGCCTGGCGGTAAGCCTCTTCGACCTTGCCGCGCACTTCGCCCAGCTTGGGATCGTAGCCCTCGAGCGCCTCGACCACCTGGACCACCGCCAGCAAGTCCGGCGTCTGGATCACGTCGCTCAGCTCGTTCTCCTTCAGCCCGGCCAGGTAGTCGCTGTTCTCGGCCAGCGAGCCGAGCCCGGGCAAGGTGGTGGCGGTGGCCAGGACGCGCGTGGTCAGCTCGTCCTTGAGCTTGAGGTCCTGGGCCAGCGCGCGCATCGTGACGGCGCCGCCCTTCTCCTGCAGCCGCTTGACGGCCTCCTTGAAGCGATCGGCCTCGGCGTTCATGCGCTTGTCGGCCTCTTGGGCTTTCCAAAGCTCTTCCACATGCGTGCGAATCTCGGCCAGCGGCTTGGTGGCGCCCTGGCGGCGGCCGAGCACCCGCACCATGTACGTGCCGCGGCTGTCGGCGATCGGCGTGGAAACCCGGTCCTCACTGAGCGTCTTGATCCGCTTGAGGAAGTTGGGATCGTGCGCCGTCGAGTTGTCCTCGACCCACGTCTCGGATTCGTGCAGCAGGTTCAGGGTCGGATTCTTCTTGTTGAGGTCCTGGGTCAGCGTGGCCCAGTCCTTGTTCTTGCCGGCCTCGACGCGGGCCTCCGAGAGCACCTTGACCGCCGTCGTCGAGGGCTTGTCCTCCGCCAGCGGCGCGAAGATCGTCTCGATCTTGGTCGCCGGCTCCTGCTTGAAGTCGGCCTGGTTCTGTTCGTAGTAGGCTTGAAGCTGCGCGGGCGTGGGTTTGAGCTGCGCGATCAGATCCTGCTTGCTCAGCTTGACGAAGGCATAGCGTCGCTGCGGCGCCACATGGAAATCGTCCTTGTGCCCGGTCAGGTATTTCTCCAGATCGGCGTCGGTGACCACCACCTGCTTCTCGAAATCCTTGAGCGGGTAGGCGCCCATGGCGAGCGAGATCTTTTCCTTGTCCAGGCGGTATTCCTGCCAGATCTCGAACAGCGAGGCGTGGGCCATCATGCTCTTCATCGCGCGCACGCGGTTGATCTCCTGCTCCTTGCGGATCTGCTCGATCAGCTCGTCGGGGGTCTCGTCGTTCTGGGTCGCGAGATTCTCCAGCCTTTGCCGGGTCATGCCCGGCTGCGACTTCAGCATCTCGATCACGTCCTTTTCCGAGGACTCGATCCCCATCCGCTCGGCCGCCCGCTCGGTCAGGATGCTGTCGGCCTTGGCCCGGGCGGCGTCCTCGTGGCTGATCATCCGGTCCATCAGCCCCTGACGCTGGAAAAACTGGCCGTATTGGCCCAGCATCTGCATCTTTTCTTCCTTGGCCTGCCGCGCACCTTCGCGCATGGCCCGATTGTCCAGGTTCAGCCAGCGGTCAAAGGGATTCAGGCTCCCCGAGCGCAGGCGGGCAAAGTCCCGGCCCGCGCCCCCCGCATTCTTGGAATTCTGGCTCCAGCCGTAGAAGGAGATGAAGGAGACGATGATCAGCGCAAAGACGGCCACGATCGTCGAATAGAAAAGGACCGAGAAGATCCGTTTGGCCCGGCTGACCGGCTTATTGCCGTGGCGCATTTTGAAAATATCATGTAAATCTTGTAATTTCATAACTCAGTCATCCCTTATTGATGATCCCAGGCGGCCTCTCTTTAGGCTGTTCGGGGGTATTTCCGTCGATCCACGATAGCCAATTGCGGCATCATGTCAACTTTATTTGTTTAAAATGACGTTTGCCGACCTTGATCAGGTGCTCGCCGTTCTCCAGCTTGTGGTCGATCGCGCCGATCTTTTCGCCATTGACCGACACGCCGCCCTGCTCAATCAGCCGTTTGGCCTCGCTAATCGATTTTACCAGATCGACCCCCGTGCTGGCCAGCAGGCGCGTCAGCATCGTCCCGCCGGGTTCGCCGGGCAATTCCACCGTTTCGAGCTCGGCGGGGGTCTCGCGCTCGCGGAACAGGCGGTCGAAGCGCTCGCGGGCGGCGCCGGCGGCGGCCTCGCCCTGGTACCGGGCGGCCAGCTCCTGGGCGATGCGCGCCTTGAGCTCGCGCGGGTGCAGCCTGCCGTCGCGGCTGGCCGCCACCAATCGCTCGGCCTCGGCCGGCCGGGTGCTCAACGTCAGCACCAGGTAATCCATCATCATCTCGTCGGGGACGCTCATCGCCTTGCCGAAAATCTCGTCGGCCGACTCGTTGATGCCGATGTAATTGCCCAGGCTCTTGCTCATCTTGTTGACCCCGTCCAGGCCGACCAGAAGCGGCAGGGTCAGGATGCACTGGGGGACCATGCCGGCCTCGCGCATCAGCTCGCGCCCGACCAGCAGGTTGAATTTCTGGTCGGTGCCGCCCAGTTCGATGTCGGCGCGCACCTCGATCGAGTCGTAACCCTGCACCAGCGGGTAGAGGAATTCGTGGACGTGGATCGGCCGGCCCTCGGCGTATCGCTTGGCGAAATCGTCGCGCTCGAGCATCCGCGCCACGGTATATTGCGAGGCCAGGCGGATGACGTCGGGGAACGACATTTTATTGAACCAGTCGCCGTTGCGCACGATCTCGGTTTTGGCCGGGTCCAGGATCTTGAAAATCTGGTCGAGGTACGTGACGGCGTTGCGGTCGACCTCTTCGGCCGTCAGCGCCTTGCGCGTCTCGCTTTTGCCGGTCGGGTCGCCGATGCGCGCGGTGAAATCGCCGACGATGAAGACCACGTGGTGGCCCAGATCCTGAAACTGGCGCAGCTTGTTGAGCTGCACGGTGTGGCCCAGGTGCAGGTCGGGGGCCGAGGGGTCCATGCCCACCTTGACGCGCAGGGGCCGGCCCTCGCGCCGGGCCTTGACCAGGCGCGCCGCCAATTCCGCGGCGGGCAGCACGTCCACCGCGCCGGCGGTGATCGTCTCCCATTCCTCGCGGATTTCAGCGGGAATTTCCAGGGGCTGCGTCTCGGTCATGAACCCACGGTTCCTTTCCCTTGCCTGCGGCCCGGACAAGCCTCCTTCCGGCCGGCGGCCGCGACGTTCCAGGCTTGAGCGAGTCCCTTCCAGCATACAAGGCCCGCGCCCTGAAAACAAGCGCGATGTAATCACGGACGAACCTGGCGTGGCGGAACCGCAACAAATGCGGCGCGCAAAATTCTTAACAGGAGAGAACGGAGCAAACGGAGGTCCTGGCGCGACGAAGGAGCAGCCAAAATGCCTCATACTGTATGGAGAATTATTTTCTCTGTTCTCTCCGTCGCCTCCTGTTTACCTTGTGGAAGATTGTAGTAGGAATGAACGCGGATTCAGAAGGTTCAATGGGTTTCTTAACTCCGCAGCACGAACTTTGGGGGGCACACGTGGCCAACCTGAAAGATCCCTGCGCCATCCGTGTTCATCGGTGTTAATCTGTGGTTAATGATTCTTTTCTCAGAACCAGCGCCGGACCTTATTGCGGTAATCGTCATACGCCGCGCCGAATTGCCGGCTCAGCATCCGCTCTTCGGAGGGCATGTACCAGCGGTCGCTGACCGCGACGAAAAGGATCACGCCCACGATGGGGGAGAGGGCGCCCAACAGAATCCACACGCCGCCAAGGACCAGGGACAGCCCCAAATACATCGGATTGCGGGTGACTTGGAATACCCCGCTCGTGACCAGCTTGTCGGCCTTGCGGAAGGGATGGATGTTGGTTCGTTCCCAACGGAATTTAAACGCTCCCGTCCCCGCGAGCGCCAATCCCACGATCAGCGGCGCAAGGCCCAGCAGGCTCAAGGCAGTGCCGATGAGGACCTTGATCGGCCAGATCCGGCGCAGGAGCCCCATGAGGACCAGACAAATCAGAAACAGGACCGGGGGAACAAGTTTTTTCATGGCTGGCGGTACTTTTTCTTTGTTTCCGTGTATTCCGCGTCTTCCGTGGTTGTCCCTTACCCGCGCGGATTTCCGCCCCGCCCGAGCAGGATGGGGATCTTGGTCGTGAGAATGGCGACCGAGATGTCGATCAGCAGCGCCACGGCGGCCAGGCGGGTCAGCAAGCTGAACACAAGCATCGCTCCGGCCACGATCTCGACCCCGCCGACAAAGGGCGCCAGCGCTTCGGGATGCGGAATGCCGATCTTGACGAATCGCCCCACCCCCAAGTCGGCGGGATAGAGGAATTTCTGAATGCCTTCGGAGAGAAAGATCGCCCCCACAATGAGGCGGATCAAAACGACGGAGCGTGGGGCGCGGGTTTGCACGATGCCTTGAATGACGCGCTTCATGGCCTCTCCCATCCTTACTTGGGCTTGATTCATTTCGAGTATTGCTTCCCGATCTTCTCCAGTCCGCCCCTCCGGAGGTCTTCGGGCGACATCACGATCCGAAATTCAACGCCGGAGTTAAACGTTAGGAACCACGGCTCGGCGAGCGCCGGAATCCGCGTGGGATTTTCGACCTCCACGATGAGGTACGCTCCCCGCACGCCGTCGCGCTCGGTGAAATATGCCGCTTCGGGTTTTTGCTCGTCGAGAATGCGGCCGATCTTCTGGCTGGCGGTGCCATCGCGAACCGCCGCATTGAACGCCTCGGTGGGCAACGAGACATGCATCAACATCCTCATGATCGTGTTCCTCCTCTGATTTAAGCCCGAGCGTGAATGGGAACGCTCAGACGATTGCCCTATGACTTGCATCCGGGATGAGAGGAATGACTGAGATGCTGATGACAAAATATTCTTGATGAGCAGTCACACAGGACGCCCTTCCCAAGGACATTTTCACTCGGTTGCCTCGGTAAAAGCCAGGGTGAAAGTCGGCGCGGCGCAAAAAGATTGCCAAGCCTTTGCCGTAGCGGCACCTTTGCCGTAGCGGCACCTTTTGCCGGATGCGGAATGGACGGCATGGACATTTTTCCCACTCCGCCTTGTGAGTCCCCCCGCCTCCTGAAACTTCCCCATCATTTTCGATTTCCCCGTGGCCTGAATCCCGCCCTCCAAACCCTAAGAAAACCGTTTCTCGCGGCAGCCTGAAGGGATGACCCCATCCGAACGAAAGTTCTGGATTAACAATTGTTGGCATCTGGCACAAACCATGCTCGTATCGCTGTGTATGAAGCGATTGCAGGAACTTCACGCGCGGCAAAGGGGGTGATGGCCTTCTCCCTATCGGCATAACCCTGATGTGGACAGCGAATCGAAGCGGGATGCCTCAACATTTCGTTCGTTTTTGAACAAGCCAATGAACCATTTCGGACATCTGGAAATTATCTGAAAATTTGTTAAAGAACTTCCAGATCCAAGCCGAATTCACCTGTAGCAGGTGAGGCAGTCAAAGGCTCCCTCATTCAAGTTTTTTACGGAGGTTTTATCATGTCAATCTCGGCAATCGGAGCGGTCGGTTCAAACACCAGCGCCTATCAGACCAGCGCCGCTCAGAGCAACTCTCAGCAGAGTTACTTTCAACAACTGATGCAGGCGGTCCAATCGGGCAATCTGACCCAAGCTCAGCAAGCCTACACCGCACTGACGCAAAACGCCTCCACTTCCGACCAGTCTCAGAACAGCCAGTTGGCGCAGGATTTCGCCGCCTTGGGACAGGCGATCCAGTCGGGCAACGTGACGGATGCGCAGAAGGCGCTCAGCACCTTCCAGCAGGACTTGCAAAAGGCCGGGCAAGCCCACCATCATCACCACCATCATGGGGGCGGGGCGCAGAGCGCCGCCGCCAGTTCCAGCGGCAGCGCCGATTCCAGCAGCGTCATCAGCGGCACCACCTCAACCACTGGCGGAAACGTGAATACCGTGGCCTGATCGCGGTTGTGTGCGCCGCTCTTTCTTGATGGACGCCCCACACCGCTGAATTTCCCTTCTGAAAATGAGATGGGGACAAGTACTCGAAATGAGTACTTGCTTCCCCACTCCCGACCCGCCTGAAAATCATCTTTTATCGATCCACCCTCAACCTCCGCATCTGGGTTTAACAAAAGAGGGATGAGTTCAATCGTTGCCTGTTTAGTTTCCTCGGCAAGTATTGATCAGAGATCGCACGCTCAAGGCTTCGGGTTTTTTCCATCCGCCGCCGGTTGGATGTCCCGCCGGGTTAGGCCGGTCAGCCGCGCGTATTGGCCCGGCTTGAGCGTGAGCTCGTGCGGGCCGGGCGCCCAAGTCATATCAGCGCCCGGAGGAGCGGGATAGACGCGCGCCGTACGCCCTTGGGGAACCACCAGCCGGAGCACTTCATCCTTGGCGGATTGCGAACACAGGTAAGCCATGGACTGGCCCTCGCGGCTAAAGACCCGCCCCTGAATTTTGCCCTCATTGAGGCTCAGCTCGGTGCCGAGCAGCGCGCGCCGGGGGCTTATGATCCGCACGGAGAATCGATTCTCGCCCCGGCGCACGTTGCAGACCAGCTCGCCATTCAGATTATCGGTAAAAGGGGCCAGCATCGGAACGAAACGGCAATCGCCCTGGGGCTTGAACCAGCCGGCCCCTTTTTTCCAGGCGCGCGGGATGTCCCAGAGCGCCAGGGCCAGGTTCTTTTGGTCGGCCCGCGCCGAGACCGTGAGCGTGATCTCCAGCGCGCCGCCCGACTCGCGGTCCTGGCGCGTGACCTTGAACGCGCGCGTGTCGATCATCTTGGGGGTCAGTTTGAACTTATCGGGAGTCTGGGGGCTCAATTTGTCCTCGGCCGTCGTGAACAGGTATCCCTTGGCGTCGCGCGCGATCGCCTCGTTCCCGAAATCGGCGTAATCCCAGCGGGTCGTATAGTCATATTGCTCGAAAGGGAGAAGCTCGGGGCGGCGGTGCACCGCGCGCAGCTCGGGGCCTTCCATCTCCATCATGTCGGGAGCGCAGGCCGGCTTGCCGTTGAGCACGAAGCCGCAAAAGACATCGGGCAAGTAAAGGGTCGTCTCGGGGGTCGCGCGGTAGTGCCGGCGATAGTAATCGCTGACCGCGTCGCCGGTGCTGAAGACGATGGGCTGGCGGGCGCACTGCCTCACGAGATGCTCGATGAAAGCGGCGTTGCCCTCTTCGGCGCCGGGCCAGACGCCGCCGAACTCGAATCCCGCGCCGAAGACGTAAGGGACGTGCTGCGCGCGCCGGTTGAGCACGAGCGCGTCAAAGAAGTCGATGAGGTGGGAGATCGCGATCGCGTCGGTCTGCTTGCGCCCCTTGGCTTCGGGAAAAAGCGGGTGGAAGGCGGTGCACGGCTGCAGCATGTACATCACGTCGTAATAGATCGACAAGGGGGTGACCCGCTGGGCCTGCTGGATGCCGACCAGCGCTTGGGGGCCGCCGGGGCCGGGCTTGCGGAAGTCGTCCGCGGCGATGAAATATGGGCGGTCGGGCATGCCGGAGTGGTTGATCGTGAAATCGCCGTCCTTCCAGTTCTGGCCGGCGTAGAGGCTGCCCAGGGTTTTGTAACCCAGTTCGCGGGTCATGGCGACGTTGGCGTTGGTGAAGCAGTAGTGATGGAGGTTCGCCGCCGGATCGTCAAAGCCGTAGGCGGGCCACAGCTCTTCCTTGGCGCGCTTGAGGAGCACCCGCTGGACCTCGGGGCTCTGGCGGCTGAAGATGACCTGGGCGCCGTCGCGTCCCGGATCGTACTGGGGGTTGTGTCGGATATAAAGGTTATCGGAAGCCCAAATCATCATCGCCGGCGTGTCGCCGAACTGGCGGAAGGGGCGCGAGAATTTCGCCCAGGCCTCGGCGTTCCAGCCGTCGCGAAAGAGGGATAAAACCACCCATTCCTTGAAGGGAAGATGATACTTGTGCATGAGCGGATCCGGTCCGTGTCCCGGCAGGTTTCCGCCGGTGGCCTCGAGCGTGCAGACGGCGCAGCCCGCGTCGATCACGCCAAAGGGCCGCCAGAAATCCGGGATATCGCCGAGCGTGTCGCAGCGCCAGTGGACGAGATGATTGCCCGGCCGCGAGGGCTTATAATGCAGCGTGGCCGTGTAGAGATGGCCCGGACCCCTGGCCGCGCGCGCTTCCCATTTGAGCTTGAAGATTTGCGGCGCGCCCGTGGGATTCTCCAAATAACGGGACTGGATTTCAAGCCGCGCGGCGGGCGGGCGGGCGGCCACGACTTCCAGCGAGACGGTGACCTCTTCGCCCAGCTTGATCAGTCGCGGCTCAACCGTCAGGTGAACGCTCACCAGCGCGTCGAGGGCCGGCTTGAGCGATTGGTATTGTTTGAGGAAGGCGTCGATGTTCGCGTTGACTTCCCGAGGGGTGGAGGGCAAGAGGGTGACGCGTTTTTCCTCGGCGCGCGCGCACCGGGCCGTCAGAATGAGGCCCAGGATGAGCGCCAAAGCCGCCGCGACGGCAAGCCGGGCCAGGGACCGGCGCGGCGATGGGCGCCAAGACATTCTCATGATCAATCACCCCCCAAGCGTTTTCAACCGCTCGATGGAATCGAATGAATTCAGCATAACCAGATCGAAAATCAGAAATCACGCGAAATCGAAATCTTTGTCTCCGTTATCTCCGTTATCTCCTGTTCAGATATCTGCGCGCCGCGAGACCTTGCGCGGCGGTAGAGAAGAAGGAAAACAGGAGGCAACGGAGAGAATAGGGAAGATCATTCTCGCACTACGATCTTTCACGATTTAATCATTTGTTGAGTATTTTGGTTGCGGCTTCGATACTCCAAGCCATCAGTGTCCATCGGTGTTGATCCGTGGTTCATGATTCTTTAGAATCTGAAGGACGGAGTTTTGCGTATGAACTACCGCCGCTTCATCCTCAAGAACGCCCTGCGCAACAAGCGCCGCACCGCGCTGACCGTGCTCAGCATCGGCTTTTCGCTTTTCCTGCTCATCGCGCTCTGGACCTTCCTCGACCTGCTCTTCAACCCGCC
>Ga0182027_10003479_pt1 | contig 24898 bp, 25 predicted proteins | sample 712E1DmetaG_FD_121300 | JGI IMG/M metagenome (GOLD analysis project Ga0182027, IMG submission 121300) | Permafrost microbial communities from Stordalen Mire, Sweden - 712E1D metaG (Illumina Assembly) | ecosystem: Environmental > Terrestrial > Soil > Wetlands > Permafrost | place: Sweden...
CCTTAAAACGATTAATGAGGTATTGACAGACTGAGGAAGCCTCTCCCCGATGTCCAGCAGCGACAGCAACTTTGAGCACGCCGATGCGATGGGTGAAAGCGATATTTTCTACCGGCCATTATGCCGGGCTTCGTCAACGATTTTCTGCAATCCCTCTATGGATTTGCCGTCTTGGGGCTGATACTACTACCGAAACAACTTTATTACCGTGGGAATTATGGAGCGACGCCGCCACCGTCTGCGGCAGGTTGAGGTTTCAAAGTCACACCGGGACCCGGTTGAACGGGAGCCTTGGCTTCCGGTTGTTTTACTTCGGTTGGTTTTACCTCAACCACTTTCGGCGGGAGTGTTTCTCCTCTGAATAATGCTTCCAATTCATCAGTATCCAGTGTTTCTCTGGAGACTAAAGCCTCACTCAATTTTATCAGCAGAGGTTTCTTCTCAGTTAAAATTCGAGTCGCGGTTTCAGAAGCTTCATTGATAATTCTGTCAATTTCCCGGTCAATCTCAAGCGATGTTCTTTCGCTATAATCCTTAGTTTCCGATATTTCACGACCGAGGAACACCAGTTCCTGTTTATCTCCATAGGTACGAGGTCCGAGTTTATCGCTCATGCCGAGGTCGGTAACCATTCTACGTGCTAACCCCGTGGCAGATCGCAGGTCGCTGGAGGAACCGGAAGAAGCTTCTCCAAATATCAGTTTCTCTGTACATAGTCCGGCTAACGAGACTGCAATACCGTCCGTTAATCTGGACTTAGACCAATATGCCCTGTCTTCAGGCAGCATTCTGGTATAGCCGCCGGCCACGCCGCGGGCAATGATGGAAACCTTATGGGGTGGATCGGCGTTTGGCAGAAAATGAGCTACAAGAGCATGACCAGCCTCATGGAAAGCGGTGAGTTCTTTGTCTTTAGGACTCATCCGTTTACTGCGTCTCTCCGGCCCCATCGCTACCTTATCGATCGACTCTTCCAGATCGACCATTTCAATGGTTTTCTGACCTTTTCGGGCTGCAAGAATAGCAGCTTCGTTCATCAGATTAGCCAGGTCGGCGCCGCTGAATCCGGCTGTCTCTTTGGCTAGTGTCTCCATATTCACCGCTGTGCTTAAAGGTTTATTTTTGGCGTGTACTTTGAGAATAGCGACGCGCCCGATAACATCTGGTAAGTCCAGTACTACCCGCCGGTCAAAACGTCCGGGTCGGAGAAGCGCCGGATCGAGAATATCCGGTCGGTTGGTCGCCGCTAAAATAATGATGTTGGTATTAGTATCAAAACCATCCATTTCGGTCAGGATTTGATTCAGGGTTTGCTCGCGCTCATCGTGGCTGCCGCCCAATCCGGCGCCGCGGTGACGTCCTACCGCATCGATTTCATCGATGAAAATAATACAGGGAGCGTGATGCTTGGCCTGTTCGAAGAGGTCGCGTACACGGGAAGCGCCGACGCCGACGAACATCTCTACGAATTCACTACCGCTAATGGAGAAGAACGGCACGCCGGCTTCGCCGGCAATAGCTTTAGCCAGTAGCGTTTTACCGGTGCCGGGCGGTCCGACGAGTAAAATACCGCGGGGGATTCGTGCCCCGAGAGCGGTGAAACGCTCACGCGTTTTCAGGAAGTCAACTACCTCGTGGAGTTCCTGCTTGGCTTCATCGACCCCGGCCACATCATTAAAGGTAACCTGTGGTTTGTCGCCGGGGAATAAACGGGCATTACTCTTCCCAAAACTCATGGCCTGATTATTGACGCCGCGCGATCGCAAGAATATAAAGATGAAAAATCCGGCCAGGAGGATTATCGCTCCGTACGAGAAAATAATTGTCAACCAATCTATGCCGGCGGGTTGAATGAAGTATTCCACTCCCGTAAGATTTAAATCTTTGATGTCAAAAAGGCCTAAAGTGCCTATATAGCTCTTGTATTCTTTACCGTCGGTACCGGTAAGATTCATCCACTGACCTTGCACATTAAGGGTTTTAATCTGGTTGGGGTTGGCTTCCGACATTGTAACAACCTGGCTCAGGTTAATTTGTGTCGGTTTAACCGTAGGTGTAGCACGGAATATCCAAATCATAAAAGCGATCAGGCAAACAAACATTATTATATAAACAAAACTGACGCTACGAACTTTTGGTTGTTTCATTTTTACCTCTGATGCCCAATTGGGCTTCACTTACATTATAGCAAAAACCGTGTCAATTGAAATAGCAAGATGGTCACGGAGGTGCTTTTCAGTGAGCAGGGTACGGGAATTACACATCAGGAGAGTGAGTGGAGCGGAAGACGAGATTCGAACTCGCGACCTCCTCCTTGGCAAGGAGGCATTCTACCACTGAACTACTTCCGCCTGCTGTAAGTGGTGCCGAGGCCCAGAATCGAACTGGGGACACGTAGATTTTCAGTCTACTGCTCTACCGACTGAGCTACCTCGGCAACAAGCTTAATTGTAACTTTTGATGGCGAATAGTGTCAAGCAGAGATGGATTAGAGCTTATTTACATATAATTGCGTCAAGAAGACATTTACTGTATATTGGGAGAAAATCTGAAAGACAAGGATATTTTGCGATGAATCGGGATATCCATCTCCAGAACATGAAAAGGGCTGAAATTTACGGAATGATAAAGATCATAAAATGAAAAAACGAATAATCCCACCCGGTGCCAATCAGACTAAAGAATCTTATAATCGCACAGCGGAGAATTTTAAAGAAAGATTCGAGAACTATCAGCCTTATAGAAAAAGCGTTGAGAAATTCATTTCAATTTTACCTGCAAAATGTCATATCCTTGATGTCGGATGCGGACCGGGTATCAACGCCAGGCGATTTATCGAACATGGCTATCGGGTAACCGGAATCGATTATACAACGGAAATGATAAAGATCGCTAAAGCATCCTGTCGCGGTGGGACATTTTTGGTTGCAGATCTGAACGATATTAACCTTAGAGCTAAATATAATGCCATATGTGCGTCATTTGTAATCGTGCATCTGTCCGATGAGGAAACCAATCAATTCTTAGAAAAGCTACTAATTTGTTAATGGGTGATAAACCGAAGCTATATTTGAGTTTTATGTGTGGGAAAACATCCGGATACGAGAAAACCAGCTTTTCCGAATACCCGATATTTTATAATTATTACGATAAAAAAGTAATTAAGAACAAGCTCGAAAAATTGGGATTTAAAGTTTTATCTGAGGATAAACAGCCTTACAAAGAAAGGGACGGCAGTATCACTACGGACATATTTTTAATATTGGAATATGCCGGTAAGAGTCCGGTTGCAAGGAATTGATTTGCGAAGTACAATTAAAGCCATTCGCGTTTCGATTTTCAGACCTTAAAAGAACGTATTTAAAACAAGCAGGAGATTTCGATAATGATAAACGGCGAACGTCCACAGGTTATCCTCCGGTTTTGCGATACTTACCATACCCCTACCATCAGGACGATAATTCGTGACGGCCTCCGGCAACTGAAAATACGCCCCTCCGGACGCGTATTATTAAAACCTAATCTCGTCTCCAGCGGCATGTTATTTGACCATGCTTATACACGTTCCGAGTTCACTGAAGGGGTATTACTGGCGCTTCGTGACGAAAATGACGGCAGGATGACCGAATTGGCAGTGGGTGAACGTAGCGGTATTACAATACCCACTCGCTATGCCTTTACCGGCGCCGGCTATGACAAAATGCTCAAGCGGATGAAGGTCAAGCGGTATTGTTTTGACGAAGAACAGCAGGTTGAATTCCAATTGAAACACGAAGGTCGACTGCGGGACTACATCTTCATTCCGGAAGTGATTACAAAAACTGATTTTTTTGTAAATTGCCCCAAATATAAGGCTCATCCATGGACGACTGTTACCTTCTCGATGAAGAATTATATCGGTTTGCAGGATGACAGACACCGTCTTATCGACCACGACCACCATCTTAATCAAAAAGTCGCCGATCTCCAATATATCATCCAGCCGCAGTTCATTGCAGCTGATGCAATCATTGCCGGAGAGGGTCGAATGCTGACACCGCTGCCTTTCGACATGAAACTCGTTATTATGGGTAATAACCAGGTGGCTTTTGATGCCGTCTGCTGCCAGATCATCGGTATCGACCCGCTGAAGGTAGAGCATATCCGGTTAGCTTGTGAGCGCGGTTTTGGTCCGGTCGATCTTTCACAAATCGATATCACCGGTGATGTTACACTTGAGCAAGCCCGGGAACGGGCGCGCGGTTTCCGGAAAGGTCTGATCCGGGTGGAAGATTATTTCCGGGACACGAAAATCAAAACGTATGCCGGAGTACCGTCTAAAAATGAATCGTGCGATTATTGCTGGGGCGGGTGTCCGGGCGCGCTTGAGGAAGCAATCGAAATCCTCCGCCAATTCGATGACAAGATTGACAATAAGATGCCTCCAATTCATTTAGTTTTCGGAGCTTACAACGGCCCAATAGATGCCAAACCCGGCGAAAAGGTCATTTTCATGGGTAATTGCGCGGAATGGCAGGGAACTATTGCCGGAAAGTCAGTCGTGATAAAACCGTTGCCTCAACCCCGCGCTAATAAAGACCCGCATTACGCCATGACTTCGGATATTTATCAGAAAATGGTGAGTGTGACCTTTAGTCTCTTTAAGTCGAAGAAAAAAACCTCTCTGCGGTTGCCGGGATGTCCGGTGAGTGTCGCCGAACAGGTGCTGTTACTGGCGGATATCAGCGGCGCCAGGAATCCGTATTTTGATCCCAGGATTGCCATTACCTTCACTAAATCCTACTTGGCCTTCCGCGCGGCCAACCTGTTTAAATTCCGGCCTTATCAGAAACGGAAAAGTGGTGTATAGAATAGTTGACCGGCAACCAGGATATTATTCGGGTTTGTAGAAATCTTGCCCGCAACCGTAGCAATGGTAAACCTTCATTCTTTGCCCGCGAAATACTTTTACTTCGCCTTTGGATATGAATTTCAGGCTTCCGCAAATGTTGCATCCTAAACCATCAGTGCGTTTAACGCCTGTCTCAGGTTTGGGGGCGTTTAAAATATCTTGCAGACTAAAGTCCGGCATTTTCTTTGGTGTTTTATTTTGTTTTTTCTTTTGTTTCAATTTTAATAATCACCTGATTATGAAGTAGCATCATTGAGAGTTGGACAAGAGAGAAAGCGGTTATAACCCACAAATCTAATATTTCCTCTTATTTTATACTCTCATTCGATAGCTGTCTATCGCAGGTACATGATGCAATGATTATGTCTGTTCGGAAGAAATTACTGTTTCTGAGATTACGTATCACGGCACAGAATGGAGCGGTTTTGCTTAAGCTTGTCGTACGCTGAACCCTTTTTACTTCTTCCCCTCTACTTCCGCCAATTCCCCCTTTAGTCTTTCCGCTTCCAGCGAAAGGCTCTCCCATTCTGCGGTGAGACGCTGGATATCCAGTTTGAGCTGATGGTGTTTCTCCATTGTCGCCTGCACTTCGGATGTATTAGCGTAAAACTCCGGTTCAGCAAAAGCAGCCTCGATTCCCGCCAATTGAGCTTCGTTGGTTGCCAGCTGAGCCTCGTTATCGGCAAGCTGTTTGGCGATTTCTTTACTTGCTTGTTGGAGACGTTTTAGGAGGGCTATTTTCGGGTCGGCGGGCGGTTTCGGCTTTCTCTTGGGCGGTTGTCTGACCGCAATCCAGCCCCGTCCGTCGTCAAATTCATCTTCTTCTACGGGTGCTGATGCTTCGATTTCCGGCTCTTTCTCTACCACAGGCGGTGGAGCGCCATGTTCCTTGCGGTAAAGGTAACTGGCATAGTCGCCGGGGAAAATTTCCGGGACGCCTGCCTGGATCTCGATGATTTTGTTGGCCGTCTGCTGAATCAGGGTGCGATCGTGAGTAATAAGACAGATCGTGCCATGATAAGCTTCCAGCGCATCAGCCAGGATTTCCCGCGAGGCAATATCGAGGTGGTTGGTCGGTTCATCCATCAGCAGGAGGTTACTCGGTTGCATCAATATTTTAGCGAGGGCAACGCGGGCTTTTTCACCGCCGGATAAAACTGACACTGTTTTGCGGACATCATCGCCGCTGAATAAAAATCCGCCGAGTATCCGTCGCAGGTTCTGCTCCGTCTGGTCAGGCGCTGACCTGGCTAATTCCCCAAGAACGGTATTTTCCGGCTTCAGCAGGTCTAAGACATATTGGGCATAGTAGGCAGTAATGACATTAGCTCCCGGAACAAGCTCGCCGTCTTCGAACGGCAGGACACCGGCTAGGATTTTCAGCAGTGTGGTTTTACCGGCGCCATTCGGACCAACTAACGTGATTCTATCACCGCGTTCGATTGAGAGATTCAGGTCGGTATAAATAATTTTATCGCCGTAAGCCTTTTTAACATGACGCAGACTGATAACTTCCCAGCCGCTGTGCGGCGGCTCCGGGAAAGAGAAGTGTATCTTCTTAGTGGTGCGGGGGATGGTGATGCTTTGTAATTTTTCGAGGCGCTTAATGCGACTCTGCACCTGGCTGGCCTTCGTCGCTTTCGAACGGAAACGCTCGATAAATTTAGTCTCTTTCTCAACAAGTTTTTCCTGACGCTTGGCCGATGCTTCCAGTTGTTCCATTCTTTTCTGCCGTGCCAATACGTAGCTATCGTAATTGCCGTGATGAAAAACCACTTCACCCGGCTCGATGGCCAGCACCTTGGTGACCACGCGGTTGAGGAAAGCACGGTCGTGGGAAGTGACCATCACCGCGCCGCGGTATGATGACAGATACTTTTCAAACCAGATTTGCGCTTCGAGGTCGAGATGGTTGGTCGGTTCATCCAGCAATAACAGGTCGGGTTTTATGAGTAAAAGTTTAGCCAGTTCGGCGCGCATCAGCCAGCCGCCGCTGAATTCGTTCAAAGGACGCGGGTAATCAGTTTGTTTAAACCCCAGACCCGAAAGGATGGCCTGCGCTTCGTGATGGACATTATACCCGCCGGCTAGTTCATAGCTGTGCTGTAATTCGCCAAGCTGGCTCAAGAGCTTATCGTGGTTCGAGGTGTCAGAACTTTCCAATGCTTTATGCACGGTATTCATCTTTTCGGCGATTTCGCTGATTTCTTTGGAAGCGCTCTCCACCTCTTCCAGCAGGGGATTATTGGAACTGGGATTAATATCCTGATGTAAATAGCCGATAGTGCCGTCTTTACGCTGGATAATCTGACCGGAGTCCGGAAGACTGGTGCTGCTAATGATATCGAACAAAGTGGTTTTTCCGGAACCATTCGATCCGATTAAGGCGATGCGGTCTCTATCGCCAATATCGAAGCTCAGGTCGGCGAAGAGAACCCGGTCGGCATAGGATTTTACAATATCAACGACACGCAGCATACTTTAATTTCCATTGTGCACTGGCAGGAGCGAGTCTATACAAGTTCCCCACTTCTCTGTATCTCCCTCCCTTTCAGGCCGCAGGTACTGAGCGTAGCGAATGTAGAGGGATTTAGGGAGAGTGCCAAATTTCAAATCCCCTTTTTACCCAAAGGGAGAGCCTGATTAAAACACAAGATGGAGGGCTATAGCCCTCCATCTTCAATAACTCAATAAAACACAGTAATTCTAGACATCCAGATTCTTAACATACTGGGCATTGGCGGTGATAAAGGCCTTCCGCGGGGCGACTTCATCCCCCATTAAAATCTGGAAAATCTGGTCGGATTTAGCGGCGTCTTCCACATTGACCTGTAAAAGAGTTCTGGTGGCCGGATTCATGGTAGTTTCCCATAACTGTTCGCTGTTCATTTCGCCCAGACCCTTGTACCTTTGCACATCTACCCGTTTGTCCTTTAATTCTTTTAAAGTAGCATCTCTTTCCGCATCGGAGTAAATCCATCGCTCCTCTTTATTGGTTTTCAGACGGTACAGCGGCGGTTGGGCAATAAAGAGATGCTGCTCCGTAATCAGTTTCGGCATGTGGCGGAAGAAGAATGTCAATAAAAGCGTGCGGATATGCGCGCCATCGACATCGGCATCGGTCATTAGAATTACTTTGTGGTAGCGTAACTTGAGCGAATCGAAACTCTCATCCAGTCCGGCGCCTAATGCAGTAATCATGAAGCGGATTTCTGCCACTCCCAGCATCTTCTCAGGAGAGGCCTTTTCTACATTTAAAATCTTGCCCCTTAACGGAAGAATTGCCTGGAAACGGCGCTCTCTACCTTGCTTGGCGGAACCGCCGGCCGAATCGCCTTCTACCAGATATAATTCGCAAAGTGTCGGGTCTTTCTCGGAACAGTCCGCCAATTTGCCGGGTAACGTTCCCGTATCGAGACTGTTTTTCCTGACGATCAAATCACGGGCTTTGCGAGCGGCTTCCCGGGCGCGGGCGGAGAGCAGACATTTATCGATAATTGCCTTGGCATCGTCCGGATGCTCTTCCAAATACAAAGCCAGTCCTTCAGCCACCACGCTTTCCACCGCGGGTTTGGCTTCGGCATTACCCAGTTTCCCTTTGGTCTGGCCTTCGAATTGAGGTTCGCCAATCTTGACGCTGACAACTGCTGTCAGACCTTCCCGCACATCGTCGCCGGATAGATTCGGGTCTTCATCTTTAAGGAATTTATTTTTATGGGCATAATCGTTATAAACACGGGTTAAGGCGGAGCGGAAACCGGTAAGGTGTGTGCCGCCGTCGATAGTATTGACGCAGTTGGCAAAACTGAAAATCGATTCGCTGAAACCGTCGTTATACTGCAGAGCTACTTCTACTCCGATACCGTTGCTGGATTTAGCCACCGCAATCGGTTGTTTGTGAATTACCGGGCGGTTATGGTTCAGATGGCGCACAAAACTGGTGATGCCGCCTTCGAAGTAAAAAGTCTGCTCCTTGTCTTCGTTGACATCGGTGATGGATATTTCAAGCCCTTTATTGAGATAAGCCACTTCTCGGACACGTTCGGACAAGGTATTGAAATCATATTTAATCGTGCCGAAGATTTCCGGATCGGCTAGAAAGCTGGTAGTGGTACCCGTGCCCTCTGATTTACCGGCAATGGCGACATCCACCACGGGGATGCCCTGGTGGTATTCTTGAAAATAGAGTTTATTGTTACGTTTAACCCACACTTTAACCCAGGTAGAGAGGGCATTGACTACCGAGGCGCCGACACCGTGGAGACCGCCGGAAACCTGGTATGTCTTCCCGCCGAACTTGGCGCCGGCGTGGAGAACGGTCATGACCGTTTCCAACGCTGATTTACCGGTGGCGGGGTGGATTTCTACCGGGATGCCGCGGCCATCATCTTCTACGGTAATGGAGTTATCTTTTTCAATGGTAACTTTAATATGGGTACAGAAGCCGGCCATCGCTTCGTCAACGCTGTTATAGATGATTTCATAAACGAGATGATGTAAACCGCGCTGGTCGGTGCTCCCGATGTACATACCGGGACGGCGACGTACCGCTTCGCGTCCTCCCAGGACGTGAATTGCCGCGGCATTATATTCTTCGACACCATTATCATGTTTATCTTTTTTAGACGCAGATGAGGGTACGTTATTTTGTGTCATAATTGGTAATTACTCCGAATCGATAATATGGAATTATTGAATAATACTTGTGAGGACAGCTTATCTGGGCTTTCAGATTCAAGCAACGAGCTCTCCCTTTGCATTCTTAATTATACCATATTATATCATGCCTCAGCTTCAAAGTGAAGCTAGTGTAAGATTAAATTTAGTTGACATTGTTAAACGGCTCGTTATATAGTTTGTCTGTCCGCTGTCCGTAAATATCTGGAGAATCGGAATACTGCTAACATGGTGAGTTCTAACAATGGATATTCAGGTAGCAATTCTGGCCGGAGGTCTGGCCACCAGACTGGGTGAATTAACCAGGAATCGCCCCAAGTCCCTGGTTGAAATACTCCACAAGCCTTTTCTGACATATCAGCTTGAATTACTAAAACAACAAGGCGTTACTGACGTTGTGCTCTGTATCGGTCATCTGGGAACACAAATTAAAGAGGCTTTCGGCGATGGTAGTAAATACGGATTACATATCGATTACAGTGTCGAGGAAAGACCGTTGGGTACTGCCGGCGCTTTAAAGAACGCCGAATCTCTGTTACACGATGTCTTTGTGGTAATGTACGGGGATTCTTACCTCTTCATGGATTTACAGAAAATCTTGCCTTATTTTCTGGCGCGGAATAAACTTGGCCTAAATACGGTCTATCTGAACCACGACTCTTATGACCAAAGTAATATGGTAGTAAGTGGCAATATGGTAGTAAAGTATAGTAAAGTTGAAAAATCAAAAGACATGGTGTACATCGATTATGGCGCCACAGTCTTGAAAAAAGAAGCGCTTCAGTTAATCCCGGACAATCGTCCCTATCCTCTTGAAGACCTTTTTGCTAGTTTAATAAGTATGGAGCAGTTTCTGGCCTATGAGGTAAAAGAGCGTTTTTACGAGATAGGCTCTTTACGTGGCTTGAGAGAATTCGAGCAATATGCCGGCACATTGGCCGATAAAAGGTGTTTTTCTACACCTCAAGAAATGCGGGGAAAGTAAAATATGATTATTTCCAGAGCCCCAACCAGAATTACGCTTGGAGGAGGAGGCACAGACCTTCAATCCTACTATTCCAAGCGTGGCGGTTTTTTGATTGCCGGGGGAATAAACAAATACTGCACGATTCTGGCAAATCATAGATTCTACAGCGATATCCGTCTCAGTTACTCAAAAACGGAATTGAAAGAAAAAGTAAGCGAAATCGAACACCGCATTTTCCGGGCAGCGTTACAAATCACCGGCATCAATGAGAGTATTGAACTCCATTCTACCTCCGATGTTCCTGCCGGTTGCGGTTTGGGTACGTCGTCCAGTTTTACGGTTGCTTTACTTAACGGACTGCACGCCTATAAACGGAGGTTCGTGACCCAGAAACAATTAGCAGAAGAAGCCTGCGATATTGAAATCAATATGCTGGGCGAACCGATTGGGAAACAGGATCAATACATGGCCGCATTTGGCGGACTGACCTGCCTGACATTTGAGAAGAACGGCGATGTACTGGTAGAGCCGTTGAACGTGGCTGACGGAATCATCGACCAGTTGGAAGGTAATCTAATCCTTTTCTTCACCGGAAAGGAGAGGAGCGCTTCGGAGATATTACGCGACCAGGATACAAAAAGTAAAAAAGACGATCCGAATATGCTGCAGAACCTCGACCAGATAAAAGAAATCGGTTTACAAACAAAAAAATACCTTGAAAATGGTCAGGTAGATATGATCGGAGAACTTTTTCACGTTCATTGGGAAACAAAGAAAAAGAGGTCTCCCAATATGACCAACCCGTTTATCGATGAATGTTATGAAGCAGCCAGGAAAAACGGCGCTCTCGGCGGCAAATTAATCGGAGCCGGCGGCGGCGGTTTCCTGATGTTCTACTGTAAGAACGGCAATAAACACAAGGTTGTAGAAACAATTCAACAATTGGGTTTAAGGTGGGAGCGATTTCACTTTGATCTGGATGGCGCTAAAATCCTGGTCAATGCGTAATATCAAAGACTAAAAGTATACTTATACACGGAAAAAGGAAACACGATGTCTTATATTGATGATTACATGGAAGAAGTAAAATCCGTCGCGGAGAAAACCGACCGGAAAACCATCGAAAAGATGGTAGATATCCTGGTTAGTATCCGGGAGAAAAAGGGACGTCTTTTTTTCCTTGGGGTCGGGGGAGGAGCCGGTAATGCGACTCATGCGGTAAATGATTTCAGGAAAATCGCCGGGATTGAGTCTTATTCTCCGACCGACAATGTCTCGGAGTTAACTGCCAGAGTTAATGATGACGGATGGGAAAATATTTTCACTGCCTGGTTAAAAGGCAGTAATCTTAATGCCAAAGATGGGGTTTTTATTTTTTCCGTAGGTGGAGGGAATCAGGAAAAAAACGTTAGTGTTAATCTGGTCAGGGCGCTGGAATACGCTAAAAAAGTCGGGGCTAAAATATTGGGAGTGGTTGGCAGGGATGGCGGCTATACAGGACAAGTGGCCGATGCTTGTGTTATCATACCTACGGTAAATCCTCAAAATATAACCCCCCATACCGAAGCCTTTCAGGGCGTTGTCTGGCACTTGATAGTCTCTCATCCACGGATGCGTGTGGCAGAGATGAAGTGGGAGTCTATTAAATAAACAAGCGCCAGGAATACTTTTTCCCGTTTTATGTTTCTTCTCGCAGTCTGAAAACATTAGATTTACTTACTCTTGAAAATGGAGATTGATAAGGAGTAATACTTGCGTGGCGCAAAAAGCTAAGGCAGTATTTTTGGATAGGGATGGCGTAGTCAATGAACTGGTGTATTTCCAGGAGCAAGGCGTTATAGACTCTCCTTTTATCGCCAGTCAATTCCAGCTATGCCATGGAATTATACCGGCCGTCAAGAAATTCCAAAATGCAGGCTATAAGGTTATCATTGCTTCTAACCAGCCCGGAATTGCCAAAGGACATATAACTGAAGAAAACTTCACAAAAATTAAAGAAACGATGAAAAAACAATTGAAAAAAGGTGGTGCGGTTCTCGATGGCGAATATTATTGTTTCCATCATCCCGATGCGAAAATCACGCAATATAAAGTCGACTGTAAATGCCGCAAACCGAAGCCCGGGTTAATTCTCCAAGCGGCGAAGGATATGAACATTGACGTTTCACAGTCATGGTTCATAGGTGATAATTTGACCGACATTAAAGCAGGTAAGAATGCTGGATGTCATACCATGTTAATCGGAAAAATGAGATGTGAACTCTGCGATTTGATGGATAACCAGGGCGTAAAGCCGGATGTTATCAAATTAAATATCACGGAAGCCTCGGAATATATTTTGAAAGGAGACTGACATGAAGATTTTTATTGATTCCGCCAATGTGAAGGAAATAGAAAAATGGTTGAACACCGGCATTGTGGATGGTGTCACCACTAATCCTTCAATCATGTTGAAAGACGGTTTGTACAATATTGAGGAAGGTGTGAAGACACTCGCAAAATTGGTTGACCCTTTACCGGTCAGTGCGGAAGTAACGACTAACGAGATAAAAGAAATGATTGAACAGGGGAAATGGCTGGCTTCGTTAGCGCCCAATGTGGTTGTAAAAATCCCGGTACAAAACGAATTTGGCGTTCCTACTTACAACGCTATAAATCAACTTGAAAGATCCGGAATTAAGGTTAATGCCACCGCCATCTTATCCATCGGACAGATGATGCTTGCGGCAAAAGCCGACGCTACTTTCGTCAGTATTTTTGCCGGAAGAATTGCCGATGAAGGCGGAAACTCGACTGAAATTATCTCTGAAGCAGTAGAATGGCTGGAAAATTGGGAGTACAAGAGCCGGTTGGTTATCGGCAGTATCAGATCCGTGGGCGATGTCATCGGCGCCGCGTTAGCCGGTGCGCATATTGTCACCATCCCCCCGCAGTTCCTGGGTAAAATGGCAGACCATAAGTTTACGAGAGAGACTGTAAAGCAATTTATGACTGATGCCCAGAGTACTATGAAAATGATGGGGAAATCCAAGCCCTGACAATTAAATAAGTTAATAAATCTACAGGATATTAATACCGAACTCTTTTAACGTCTCGACCAGGGAGTTTAGGGGGAGACCCATTACGTTATAATAATCGCCTTCAATTCTTTCAACGATTATCGACCCCAGTCCTTGGATGGCATAGGCTCCCGCTTTGTCCAATGGCTCGCCAGTTTTAACATAGGCCTCGATTTCACCGTTGGTCAGTTTCTTAATATAGACCTTTGTATCTACGGTTTTGGTGATTATTTTATTCGTCGCCGTGTCCATGACTGTGAAGCAGGTGATGACGGTATGAGGTTTGCCTGCTATAACTTTCAGCATTTTACGGGCTTCATCTTCGGTATGAGGCTTGCCTAATATTTTATTGCCGATCAATCCGATAGTATCAGCAGCGATAATGATGGCATTTTTATTGCCGGCTAACGCCGATTTAGCTTTAATTATCGATAATTGACGCACGAGTTCGTGAGGTTCAAGTCCCGAATTGATACCTTCTTCACAATTACCGGAATCTACCTCAAACTTAAGCCCCAGTTTTTCGAGTAATTCCTTTCGCCGCGGTGATGCCGATGCCAATATTATCTTTTTCATTTCGTTGTTGTATTAGCGGTAATTTCAAGGAGCTTGATTTCAAAGGTCAAATCTTTTCCGGCTAACGGATTATTTGTATCCAATGTTACGGTCGTATCGTCTACTTTGACGATAGGGTATACAACGACTGTGCCATCTGCTTGAGTTGCTTGTAATTTTTGCCCGACCTGCGGTACCATATCCTGTGGTAATCGAGTCCGGTCGACAACAATCAGGAGGTCATCGCGGTATGGCCCATAGGCGTCAGCAGCCGGAATTGTGACTGTTTTGGATTCTCCCACTTTCATGCCGGTAACTGCTTTTTCAAAACCCGGAATCACTTGATTCGCGCCGAGAGTAAATTGCAGAGGTGTTTTACCTGTCGACGTGTCAAAAACTGTGCCGTCGGATAGTTTTCCCGTGTAGTCCACTTTGACAGTGTCACCGCTTTTAGCCGTCTTCGCCGCTGAACATCCAGCTGTGATTAACACCGTGGACAGTAATATTGGAATCATTAAAGCAATATGCAGTTTCTTAATCAATTTCATCTCCCTAAAATCACCTTATACCTTATTTTAATCGCTCAGTTCAACCTGAGTCGCACCGTCACCGCCATGTTGAGGGTCGGCCGGTCTTTGAGATCTGACCAGAGAATGCTTGGACATATAGCGCCGCACCTCCTGTCTTAGTTTACCGGAGCCCTTACCGTGGACAACCCAGACTCTAAAATGTCCTTTTTGAAATGCTTTATAGAGAAAATCATCCAGTATGGGAATTGCCTCTTCTACGGTCAGACGGTGCAGGTCGAGTTCTTCTGCATTTGATCCAAGCGGTAAACGACTGATTTGTTTCTCAGGAACCATATTTGCATTATACCACTACGTAATTTTCAGGCTTGTCCTTGGTACTACAGGAAATTCAACCCCCCCTTATTAGAGAAGCTGAATATTAGGTTCATAGAAATTGTCCGTTAGGGTCAAAACAGACCTTTGGGTCTATCACTACAGATACTCTTGTACTGGTACTAGAGATACTCAGGGTACTTTTATGGACAATCTGCGTATTAGATAATATCTTCAGTTTGTTTTAAAAATTCCGGTTTGGAATGGATCCTCAAATACCCAAGAGGTGAAAATGATAGTTGTTCAAACCCCCCTTAGAATAAGCTTCCTGGGCGGAGGCACTGATTTTGAAGACTACTATTGTCTAAACGGCGGTGGCGCTGTGTTAACCACTGCTATTAATAAACACACATTTGTCATTATCAAAGAGAGGTTCGACGATATGATTTACGTGAGTTATTCGCGTAAAGAAATTGTAGAACGGGTAGAAGACCTGCAGCATGAATTGATAAGAGAAGCAATGAAATTGACCGGTGTAAGGAAGGGAGTGGAAATCACCACTCTCGCCGATATTCCTTCGGAAGGAACCGGTTTGGGCTCGTCAAGCAGCATTTTAGTAGGACTTTTATTGGCATTACACACCTATCAAGGCGATTCGGCGACCGCGGAAACACTGGCTAAAGAGGCTTGCCAGATAGAAATAGAAACTCTTCATAAACCAATTGGAAAGCAGGACCAGTATATTTCAGCTTACGGTAACATGCGCTTCATGACCTTTAAAACCAGCGGCATCACAATTGAAAAATTTGATATTTGCGAGGATGGAAAACGGAGATTCGATGAACACCTGCTGCTTTTCTATACCGGACGCACGCGTCAGGCTGACCCGATACTGGCTGAGCAAAAGAGCAATATTAGTGAGACGCGTCCGCTTCTGGAAGAAATGACTAAGTTGGCTTACCGCGGCAAAGATGTTCTCTCGGAACAATCGTTTTGTGAATTCGGTGAGTTGTTGCATGAAGGGTGGAATATTAAAAAACAGTTTGCCAGTAGAGTCACGAATAGTGATATCGATGATATTTACGAGACGGCCAGAAATGCCGGTGCAATCGGAGGCAAAATTGCCGGGGCAGGCGGCGGTGGATTTATGCTGCTTTGTTGTCCGCCTGCTAAACGGGATGATATTAGAGCCAGCTTGCACGGATTGAAAGAATTCCCTTTCCGTAGTTATTGCGATGGCAGCAAAGTAATTTTTAATTACAGGAATTGAGTGAAAAGATGAACATACTAGTTACGGGTGGCGCCGGTTTCATCGGCTCGCATACTGTTGATCTGTTGCTCAAGAACGGTCACAATGTCCGGATTATCGATAACCTCTACCCGCGGATTCATCCTACTGGGAAAAAACCGGCTTACCTGCCGGACGAAGCCGAGTTTATTGTCGGCGATGTCTGTAACCCGGAACACATGAATCACGCACTTAAAGATATCGATGTTGTCTATCACCTGGCAGCTCGCCAGGATTATCTCCCTGATTTCAGCACTTTTGCCCTTGTTAACGATACGAGTACGGCCTTGCTTTATGAACTGATAGTCAAATACCGAATGCCGGTGCGGAAAGTAATTCTGGCCAGTTCACAGTCCGTTTACGGAGAAGGCAGATACTACTGTCCGCAGCACGGAATACAGTATCCGCCCCTCCGTTCTTTAAGTCAAATGGCTCTGGGAAAATGGGATATCCGGTGTGAAAAGTGTCATGATAGGATGGAGCCTCTATTAACCGATGAATCGGTTACCGGACCTCACAATCAATATGCGGTTTCAAAGTATTGTCAGGAATTATATGCGCTGACTCTGGGGAAAAGATATGACATCCCGACCGTAGTGCTCAGGTATAGCATTACGCAGGGCAAACGTCAGGGTTATCATAATGCTTTCTCCGACATTTTACGGAATTTTACGCTATCTCTGCTTAACAATTCGTCCCCCATCATATATGAAGACGGCCAACAATTGCGCGACTATGTTTATGTGGGCGATGTTGCAAACGCTAATTTACTGGTATTGGAGAACAAAGCCGTGGACTATCAAATCTATAACGTAGGGGGTAATCAGGTTCTCACCGTCCTCGACTATTTGAAAATCACCCAGAATGTCATCGGTAAAAATATTTCTCCTACAGTACGCGGTGAATTCCGCTTCGGCGATAACCGCAATTGTATATCGGATAGTTCAAAATTGATGAAATTGGGATGGCAGCCGAATACTAAGCTCGATGCGATCATAGCGGAATATGTCGATTGGGTAAAAGAGCAGGCGGAATTCTCAATCAGCGAACATCATAGCAAATACCGCAATATGATAGAAAACGGTGTGATTCGGGAAACAGTCGTCAGGAGATAATTTTTATGGGAGCAAACGCGGGTATTCACAGAGCCATGATTCTGGCGGCGGGTAAAGGCTCAAGACTTCACCCGATTACCGACAGCTTACCTAAAGCCTTGGTTCCGGTTGCGGGTGTTCCTTTGATTGCGTATCTGGTTAAATGGTTGTGCAGTCATAACATTGACGAAGTGGTGATCAATACCCATCATCTCGGGGAGCAGATAGAAACGTTTCTGGGTGACGGTGCTGATTTCGGCGCTTTAATACATTACTCGCCGGAAGAGGAATTAATCGGCACTGCCGGTAGCATCAAAAAGGCTGAGCGCTTTTTCGATAATTGCGATTCTTTCGTCGTCCATTATGGAGATGTTTTAACTGATTTTGACCTGACTAAGATGATGGATTTTCATTTAGCCCATAACGGTATCGCAACTCTGGCGCTAGTCCGAACTGATACACCGTGGGAATCAGGGATGGTCCAGCTCAGCAGTTCGGGAAGAGTCAGGGGTTTTCTAGAAAAACCTCCGGCCGGTTCTATTATTGGGGGTTTTTTAAACGGCGGCACGTATATTCTGAAAAAGGAAATTTTGGATTACATTCCGGCCCAGAAATTTTATGACTTCGGCCAAGATCTGTTTCCTGAATTAATCAACCTGAATAATCCGATTTTCGGTTACATTCTGGATAAAAGCGCGTATTTGTTGGACATCGGCACCATGGGAAGATATAGAAAAGTGAATGAGGATGTAGCTAACGGGGCGGTTAATTTGGACTTCATGAAAAGACGGGGCTTAAAAATTCTGGTTTAGTTGGAAGGTCGTTATGGAACAAATTAATAGCGAAATAATCGGCAACTATATGGATGAAGTGCGAGCGGTTATCAACAAAATGCCTACCGATCGCATCTTACGGGTAGTTGATGTTATTAATGAAGCACGGGAAAACGGCAAGAGGATTTATATCTTCGGTAATGGCGGTTCCGCCGCCACTGCCTCACATTTTGCTTGTGATTTGTCCAAAGGCGCGATACGTTCCGATAAACCGAGAATCAAGGCATTTTCATTAAACGATACCGTTCCTCAGGTTTCAGCTTGGGCGAATGATTCTGACTATGAGTTTGTTTTTTCAGAACAGGTTGAAAACTATGTGGAGCTCGGTGACGTTGTTATTGCGATCAGCGGCAGCGGCAATTCTTTAAATGTGCTCAATGGCATCGCTACCGCGCGTACCAAGGGGGCCATCACCATCGGTCTGACAGCTTTCGATGGCGGTAATTTGAGGGGTATGGTAGATATTGCAATCGTGGCGCCGGTATTCTCCATGGAGCAGGCAGAAGACATTCATCTTATGCTGGGACATGTTATCACTAATTGCCTGAGAAACGGAAGAGCCTTTTCCGAAAATATCTTCCGGAAGAAAGAACATGCCTTAGCGGTATCTATTCCTGCACGTTAATCCAGAGAAGTAATGGCTTCAGATACGGTTGTTTATCTGATGCATGGTAAAGGAAAAACTCAACCTTTTGATTTGTTCCTGCCTGGTTCACGGTAAATGTCACCGGATTTTCCCACTTTTCGTCAGGATTTAGAACAATACCTGTTACCTCATTATTTATTATGCCTTTAACTTGGACCTCAATCCTGTAATTCGTTACTTTTTGCTCATGATTAACAATGCCGACCGTTACCTGAGTGCTCTTCCCCACCTGAATATCTGTCGGATAGCTCCCGGTTTTATCATTTATCCCCAGAATGTAAAATTCAGCGTATTTTTCATTCACCCCGGCGTTCATTACAAAGTAGCTGATGGCGCCTATGACTCCCAGAATGACTATTATCAGAATAACGATCAGTGATTTCCTCATGCAGAATCCTTGATTTTACTTATTAATCTACAACTATAACATTTTTAACCGTTCAAAATGAAAGGACATTAGTCGGGTTCCTTTTTCGATGAAAACAGATAGCGGTCAGAAAGTACGAGTACCTTCGGGATATCAGTTATCAGCGTACTGACTTTGCGAGGAGCCATAGCCTATAGTTCCGTACTTGCCGTAGGCCCCAGCCGGAGGTACTTCACGAAGTGAATGTGAACGTATCTGACATCGCAATGGCGACCCCACCTTGTCATTCCTGGTGGGACAGGCGTCCCTGCCTGTCTTCTACTTAGGAATCCGCGTCTTTCTATCAAGGGCGCAACGCGACACTAAGGGGATTGTTGGATTCCTGCCGGAATTTCTAATAAAGCGAACGTCATTTCTCAGTAAAAAAACTGAAATATTATGAACGGGGAAATGCAGAAAAATGATATTCCCGAACAATACGCTGTGAAACCACTGAGTGGTATTTTAGAAAATAATGAATAAACAACAAGCAAAACAAGCTGAGGACAAGATTTAAAACTCAGCGGTATTATTTGTTATCGTTTTTTTTCTGAGCAGCGGCCAGGTGTTTGACGAGCGAAAGAATCGCGATGACGGCGCGTTGTACCTCCAGAGATTCATTACTGAGAACCTGGGCAACATAGGGGTCCATTTTACTGCTGCGGTAGCCCTTTTTCTCATCAGTAATACCCTGTTTTAGAGGTGACAGGTATCCGGCCAGCATCATTAATTCAGTCTCTTCAAAACCCAGAGGCCCGGCAAGACGCCGTAAAACCGAGGCAGAAGGAAACCTGCCCCCCTGCTCAATGCGGCTGAGATGTGAGGGAGACACGCCTGACTTTTCGGATACTTCCCGCATTGTCAGGGTTATGGATTTTCTCTGCTGTCTCAGTATTTTGCCTATATCAGGATTCCGGCCATAATTAACCATACGTCAATATTCCCTAGTTATATTTTCCTAGTGTCACTATCTAATTCTACGGTGCGGAAGGTTAATAGTCCATAAAATAATTATTAAAAATATACGAGGAAGCAGACCGTTTTTAGTCTTTTGCCGGGCCGACTCAAGAAAACAGGCTAATCTTGAAATCCGGAGAGCCTTTAACCTACAATGCTTGTATCGGCTATTTACACCGGTCATTAATTGGTAGGTGAGTGAAATGAGTAAATTTATCGAAAGGTTACAGCAGGTCTTGCAACCCCCGTCGCAATCGATGGGTTTCAAAACTGCCCAGGCGGAACAGGCGAGACCGAGAATACAATTGGTAGTGAACATTACCGGGAGTAAATCAAAATCTCCGTTAAAGGAACTGGATACAGCAGATGCGTTGGTATCGCCAAACCCGGTGGTTGGTATCGGTAAGACAATTTCAGGGAGTTGGCTTTTCAAGGGTGATGGTGAGGAAGTCGAAAAATCAGTAAAATCCGGAATAGATTTTGTGATTCTACCCGCAAATGGAGAAGTGATGCCTCCCGATAAAAAGATCGGGAAAATCCTCCAGATAGAGGCTGCGATAACTGATATCCTGTTACGTACCGTTAATGAACTGCCTGTGGATGCCATATTGTTAACCGAAGATAAAGAAACCGGTTTAACGCTCACCTGGAAGCGGTTGATGCTGATTCAGCGATTCTCCAGTATACTGAACAAGCCGCTACTGATAGAAGTTCTTCCGGATGTTAGTGATAGTGAATTGCAGCAAATCTGGGAAGCGGGCGTTAGCGGAATTATCATCACGGTGGACGCAGAGCAGGTAGAATCTGTAGTCCAGAAAATACGCAAGACAATCGATAAACTGTCGTTTCCATCGAGACGTAAACGCGATAAAAGTCTGGCGATTCTCCCGCGTGTCGAGATAGAACCCGAAAAGCCTGAAGAAGACGAGGGTGATGAGGACGAATAAAGCCGACCATGCGATATCTTACGAAGCATGATTACTTATTATGCAAAAGTATGGAGTTGTGAGTAATGAGTATCGAGAAAAGATACATTTTTTAGTTATAAGAATCCGGCTTGGCAGTACTGCCTTTTACAACAGGCGGTTCATACCTTTCGTAATATCCGATCAAATTGCCTCTTGTATCCCGCACGCCACGCATATAAACGCGGTGTTTCGGATTATCGGTAAAAAGGATTTCTTCTTCTCCGTTTTCTAACCGCGCAAAGCAATCGCGAATCATTTTGCAGGAATCAGCATTATGACAGTCGAAGATACTTTTTCCCAGCACATCGCCCCATTTGGCATAATGAACTCTGGCCGGGGCGTTAAGATATCGGATTACATGGTTGGTATCTACAAAAACAACCCCCTTTATTCCAACTATCCAAAATTAGAGACAATAATTCCAATTGTTCCATTTATTTCCTAGCAGGCGTTCTCCATCTTTTTCATTTGCTCGACTCTGTCGCCGTGCCGGCCGCCTTCAAATTTAGTCGTGAGAAAGGTTTTGATCATTTGCGGTAACTCGGAATTATCATTTTCCGCCCCCAGGCAGAGGATATTGGCATCGTTATGTTGACGCGCGCGGCCTGCCATGAATTCGTTAAGCGCCAACGCTGCTCTGATACCTTTTACCTTATTCGCTGCGATACTCATACCAATACCGGTGCCGCAGATTAAAATACCGAGTTCGTATTTTCCTGAAACAACGGCTTTTCCCACGGCTTCCGCAATATTCGGATAATCAACGCGGGCTTCGGAATATGCCCCGAAGTCTTTGTATTCCTGTCCTGCTTCGGTAACAAGTTTCATGACACGTTGTTTCAAATCTAATCCTCTATGGTCGCTACCAATGGCAATATGCATTCGATTCCTCCTAAGCTATTACAATATCGGGCAATATATTTCTCAGTTTCTCGATTGAAATGGCGCCTTGTCTCCTGATAACCGGCTTGTCTCCGGAAAGATCGATTACGGTCGACTCAGTGCCTCCAGGGCATTGGCCACCATCGATTACCATATCTATTTTATCACCAATTTGTTTCATCACTTCCGCGGCGGTCAGTGCACTATTCAGTCCGCTCATATTAGCGCTGGTGCCGACAATCGGCTTGCCTAGTTGCTTAATCAGAGCGATGGGCACCGGATGATTGGGAATACGGAAGGCAATTGTTTTGCCGCCGCCGGTGATGATATCCGGTATGGCATCAGACTTAGGCAGGATAATCGTCAGGGCACCGGGGAAAAACGCATCGGCGAGAAGTCGCGCGGCAGGTGACACCGATGTTACGATCTCTTCAATCTGTGTGCGGTTTGCCAGTAAAACCGGCAAAGCCATTCCCTTGGGACGGCCTTTGACCTGAAAGATTCTATCCACTGCGGCAATATCTGTCATGCAGGCTCCCAGACCATAGACCGTATCGGTGGGGTAAGCAACCAGTCCGCCCTGTTGCAGAATGGTGACGGCACGCTGAATTTGCTTTGTAATGTCGGAATTGGCTGAATTCACTTTTCCCGCCCGTAGATTTCTTATAAAAATAGTATATAGCATTGAGCACTGAGCTGTCAGTAATTAATATCCAAGAATCAATATTCAATAAACAAGAACAAAAAAGGAGCTCAGCCTTTAACAGCTGAGCTCCTTTTTTCGCAATAAACCAAACCATTCTATCGGCACTTAGGGTGCGACATAGCACGGTCTGAAAATTACCGATAAAAACAGCTTAACCAAGTTGGGTTGACAGGAATACCTGGAGACCCATTTGTTTTATCTGGTCTTGAACTTCTTCGATGCCGTCGATATGGGCATCTTCGTCCTTCAAAATGCTTTCGAGTAACTCACGGGTAACGAAATCTTTAGCCTCGCCGCATACCTTAATCGCAGCATTATAGGCTTTAATGGCGTCCGCTTCAAATGTATGGTCGGCGGCGAACATTTTAGGCACTTCATTGCCGATAAACATTTTCCCGAGATTGTTGACAATAGGAGTCCCCTCGAGGAAGATAATACGACCGATGAGTTTTTCAGCGTGTTTCATTTCATCGATGGCACGCTTTTCAATCGTTTTGTGCAGCTTACCGTATCCCCAATTTTCGCAAACACTGGAGTGCACCATATACTGACTGACTGCGGTGAGTTCGTCTGCCAACACAGAATTTAATACCTCAATGACTTTCGGATCTCCTTTCATCTTTGCCTCCTGTTTGAAATATTTAAAGTTTTATCCGTAACGAAGATTATATCCCGTGGCATAATCCAAGTAAATACATTATGTCGTCGTCTCATCAAAATGACATAAAATTGTTATATTCTACTCGTAATTTTCAGGTATCCAGCAAACCTTTCTTAACCACTAATTCGTCAATTTCCCTGTGCAGGTCGTCAAGCGAGCCGTCATTATTGAGAGAATAATCTGCATATTGCGCGGCCGACTGAATATGGAATAAATCTTCTTCCGCTTCATCCTGATTAATGAATTGCTCATAGCTACGCGGATCCCGGCTTTCATTCCGTTGTCGCATGCGGTTATAACGCACTTCCGGGATACTGATGTAAACATTTATTAAAATGAAATATTTACCGAAATTGTTTCGTAAAGTTTGAACATCATCCAGCGAGCGTATACCGGTAATACCTCCAATCTGCCAACCGTTCCGGCGTATTTTTTCAGCCGCCTGTTTTACAAAAAAGCCTCTTCCGAACTCCCTAAAATACCTCTCGGAAATTTCCTGCAAGTTCTCTCTGGTCGGGTCTATGTCTTCTTTCACTGCAATATCTCTGACCATATCTCCGGTAGATAGAAACGGTATATTATGTTTGGCGCGGAGATATTTCAGTACCTCATCTTTCCCCGAACCGTTTTGCCCGATTACACCTATGACTTTCATTTGTCTTCCTTAATAGTGAAAATGTTTTTTAATTATACCTAACTTGATACATAAAACCAATAGCTGAGCAGGCCTGTTACCTATGGTGGATTGACTTATGTACATTATAAGGGGTAGAATATTTTGGTGTTGTAATATCCACATCAGCTAGATGTGCGAATATATTATCAGGCAAGAATGTCAGATATTTTTAAACATACCGCGAATCCGGTGATGCGAAAAGCTGAATTGCCGGGTATTTTTTGTATGCAAAGAATCCCGATTGATTACTAGTCCTATAGTTATGGCATTAATAGGCAGGATTTGACTGCTAAAGTAAATAAGGAGTGTTTGAGTAAAACATGGCTGAAAACGTAGAACAGGGCATTACCTCCATGATGGAGGAAAAGAGGGTTTTCAAACCTTCTAAAGAGCTTAGTAAACAAGCTTATATCAAGAGTATGGCTGAGTACAAGAAGATTTATCAAAAGTCCATCGATGACCCGGAAGCTTTCTGGGGAGAGATGGCATTACAACTTGACTGGTTCAAGAAATGGGATAAAGTTCTTGTGCAGGATTTTGCTGAAGCCAAGCACCAATGGTTTGTCGGGGGCAAATTGAATGTTTCCTACAACTGCATCGACCGCCACCTCAAGACTGCCCGCAAGAACAAAGCGGCAATCATCTGGGAAGGCGATATCGGCGATAGTCGGACACTGACCTATCAGCAGTTGTCGAATGAAGTGAACAAATTCGCCAACGTCATGAAGAAACTGGGTGTTAAAAAGGGCGACCGGGTTTCCGTTTACCTGCCTATGATACCCGAACTTGC
>Ga0182027_10003480_pt1 | contig 24898 bp, 21 predicted proteins | sample 712E1DmetaG_FD_121300 | JGI IMG/M metagenome (GOLD analysis project Ga0182027, IMG submission 121300) | Permafrost microbial communities from Stordalen Mire, Sweden - 712E1D metaG (Illumina Assembly) | ecosystem: Environmental > Terrestrial > Soil > Wetlands > Permafrost | place: Sweden...
GTGATGAGTTCAACGGCAGACACAACTCCTGTAGTTAACTGGCTTGCGAGGACGTAGACCATGCGCGTTAAAGGTTTTGGGGCGATGGGCTACCCGTTTCAGAACGCACACGTTAACCTCGCAAATTGCTTGGTCAACCTACAAACATGGCCGTCTACAGGTACAGTAGTCCCGAACGAAACGCCAAGTTATCCAACATACGATGCCTCGTGCGCCGCAAACCGATATGTGCTACAATCTACCGGCGCATCCTCGTCGGTATTTTCCGCAAACACTGACTACATACTCATGCCAGGGCAAACGGCACCAGTGCAGAATATCCAAAACATCTCATTCGAGCTTGGTATCTACCTCTCAACAGTGTCTAACTCCCAGTACCTACTTGGAAAAGGGCATTGGTTTTTGGTGACAGAAGCAACAAACGCACTTGCACTCCTACGTTATGACGCCAACACCACATCATGGATTAAATGGCAAACGCCGAATGGCAGTTTTACCGCAGCCAACTTCTATGATATACAGTTCACACAGGCGCTTGGTGTGTTTGGAACCGCACCCGTAATTATGATTAATGGTATATCACAAACGCTCACGCCAACGAACTACCAGTCAGCCACAACATACGAGAGTGACGCAGGGAACGATTTTATCATTGGAAATGCGTGGGGTGGTGCTACCGCCGCCATGAGTATCACTGTTTATTTCGCACGCCTCTACAACGCAATACTGAGTAATGCGACGCTGTTAAACAACTGGTATGCCGACAGGTGGAGATTCGGGCAGGTGTTCTAATTGACCCCGACGTTAGGCAAAATCGTATGTATGGGGGACTCTATCACGCAAGGAGGATACGGAGACGTAGCCATATCGTATCCTAGGATTCTGCAAAATAACCTTAACACCATTGGCGGGATATGGGACGTTATCAACGCAGGGGTAAGTGGAAACACAACTGCAATGATGTTGGCGCGGTTCAATACAGACGTTGTAGCTCAAAACCCCTCATACGTGCTAATAATGGGTGGTGTAAACGATTCGTGCAGCGCAGCTACAACACTTTCAAATATTGAGAGTATGTGTGCGCTGGCAGTCAGCAGTGGGATACAACCTATTTTGGTACTGATGACTCCTTGTGGGACTGTTGCTGAAGGCACAATAAATAGTGGGCTTACCTCGTATGGCGCCGCAATGAACTATCCCGTAATAGACTTTTATTCACCACTAAATGACCCTACCAACCCCGGAAATCTCCAAACGATATACGTTGACCACGGAATACACCCGAACCAAATTGGGTTAAACGTGTTAGTAAACTCAATTAACATAACAAATGGATCAATTTTTACGATGCCCCCGCATCTCGAATATGCCGAGTATGGCGTACCGTTTACGTGGTGCGGCATGGAGTGGGTAGTACACACGCAACAGATCAGCGGGACATACATCGATACAACGACAAATTACCTCCACATGATCCTTCAACTTGTAGATGGTAGTTGGCCGTCGATTGATCTGATCTCACGATACCCCATTCACCCTGGTTCTTTTCAAGTTACGGCAGTAACGGACCTTTCCGCGATCATACTAGGGACTGCTCCGGGATTCGCGGGTGGCATGCCGGACTTCGCTTTCGCTATGTATGTTTGTGATGAAAATGTGCAACCGTACCGTGGAGAAATTTCTATTGAACCTTGTCAGTGGGGGCTTTGGGGCGCACCTACTATGTCATGGTTGCATAACAATGTAGTCCCGCCTAATACGGGGTCGGCATCGATTAGAGTTAACGTCAACGGGCCGAACGTTACGCACACATTAACATGGAATCCTCTCTATGTAAAATGGGAAGCGGACGGCGGCACAACCGGCCATCTTGAGCGCACATACTATAACGACGCTTTGCTCACCTCGCCAGTTGACACGGATGGGATGCATGTGAGATTAATGTTGAGTAACGCATTAAATGGTGGTAACTTCCCCCACGGGATGACGCAAATCGAAGTCGTATTGAGTGACTTTGTGTATAACCCGTTAGTCCCAACGTGGCCAGACATCACAACGATCCCACCATTAACCAATCCCCTTGTAAGTAAATCCGGAAGTGACCTCGCATTTGTAGTCACGCTCCTAGACAGCAACCAAAAGGGCATTAATCTAACAGCCGTGTCAGAGATATTTTGGTGTGTTTTTGATAATGGTGGAGTGATATTAGAGAAATGCTATACAAACACTCCCGCGACAGATACAATCACGATCCTTAACCCCGAAGCCGGTACTATTGTGGTCACTCTAACTGCCGATGAGACCTCTCCTCTATTATTAGGGTCTACTACTGCGACTAACAGCTACCACCATGAGGGGCGTTTAGTGTTCGCAGATGGCACACAGAAGATCCCCTCTAATTTGGATGGTACATTAAGAATCACCCCGACGTCTACGTGGGGGGTGAGTCCTCCAGATTCAGCAACACCGCCGGTTTCTAAACCATTGAGGGGTGTGAAGAAAGGGGCGCCTAAGGCGCCTAAGTTTGACAGAGAGAAATGGCGTCGCGACCACGGGCATTAGAAAAATGGTAGATGTAGAACAAATCGAGTTTGGGGCGTTTAAGGTTTACGACCCCAAAGTAACCGTGCGGAATAATATTCTGCCGCCCCTCGAAGAATTGAGTAATTGTACAATCTGGCTTGAGGGCTCAACATTGGACCAAACAAATTTAGAAGGTTCGTCGAGCGAAGAAATCGATCTTGAAGGTTCATCCTTGGATAAAACAAACGCCGACGGAGCATCGAGCGAAGAAAACGAAATTGATGGCTCATCACTAGACCAATCAAACTTAGATGGAGATTCACGATGATACGGCATCAGGATATTATCGACCCTCCTATCACCATAGGAGAACTCAAACAGATAGCAGGAACGATTTGGACCGACGACACCAAAACGACGATCGAGCCTGACCTGGAGGATGGCATCGTCCAATGGCGGTTGCGGGGTAGTTCTGGAGACGTTGTTACAAAGAGCAGCGCTGACGGCGCCATAACGATCAATGGCGCTGACGGAACCATCGTCATAACCGTGGTGGAGGATGATACTACAGGACTATCCCCTGGAGAATATACCCATATCGCAGAGTTTATTATTGGCGGCCATAAGCGGGGGCTGTTTAAAGGCATAGCAATCTTGGAGGGTGTATAACATGACCGAGGCCAAGGCTGATCGTGGGGAAAAACAATGACCTTGTGGGGATTCAGTTGGGATAAGTCAGCCGCAGGTGTTTACACTCGTTTAAATGCAGCTGTTGGTCTAAATCCCATTCCTTACGTCACCGGCTACGATGATGAAGGCTACAACATATATCATGCCTCGGATTTCGACACGATTGGCCCCTGGATGACGCGGCGCTGCAACGTGTGGGACGACGGGACCGTTACTGCCTATTATGGCGATCCCGAGTTTACCGACACAGATGTCGAGAATATGGGGCAAGTGATGGTCGAATATCCGAATGCCTATTACTACATCGACACGCAGACTTCCGGCTTGTACAAGTTCTTCATTTCTGACGATCCAACCGACGTTGTGCCGGTTGCAGGCAGTCCCACGGTGAAAATTCACCCGATCTTCCTTGTCGATGGCGTGCCGAAAGACCATGCATATATAGGCGCCTATGAAGGCTTTATAAACCCGAGCACAAGCATGCTTGAATCTCGGGGCTTGGTGCAGCCCGACGTAGGTAAAACTATAGCGCAATACAGAGCGGCAGCACAGGCGCGAGGCACCGGCTGGGGAATTGAAACCATCCAGCAAGTCGCATGGCGCCGGTTGCTTTTCAGCGTTGAATTTGCTCGCTTCGATTCGCAAGCTGCGCTCGGAGCTGGAAAAATCAACAATGGGATCATTTACGACACCGGACAGACCGCCGGAATGGGCAGCCGATCGTGGGGGAACCCGAATGCCGATAGGTATCCTGTCTCGCATCGAGGCTATGAAAACCCCTGGGGAAGCACAAAAGAACTTATTGACGGCGTTAATATCCAGGGGGATTCAAATTATCCCAACCTCCTCTTTTTAATATGGGTGCTCGATCAGACGCGCACAGCGGCGAAGTATGCGGGCGCGACGTATGACGGCGTGAATTACATTAACACGACTCTCGCTTTCCCACCAGGCGTAGGGTATATCTCAGATATTGGCATCGCGAATCCCTATGACTGGATGTTCCTGCCAAAAACGTTCGGAGGCAGTGATACCACATATTTCTGCGATGCCGCTGCGTGCTATGGTGGCGATAGTGCTTTGACTGTTGGAGGTGCCATTACGGAATCCCTCAACGCAGGACTCTTTTGGAGCTACGCTTACGATGTGGATGATACATATTCCCACGGCGGCGCTCGACTGAGTTATTTGGAGGCCTGAGAATGGCGGTATATCGCTTGCGAACATGGTTCGACAGTTGGGTAGTCAATGATACTTCCATTCAGTCATTCCTTCAGCGAAACCAGATGGAGTATAATCACGTCCTGCGATGTAACGACAATGACGCGCAGGGGAATATTATTAATGCTGAGTTTACTGACGCTGTAATCAACGACTTTAATTGGGTCGATCTGCGTTGCGCGAAGATCGAAAAGGTGCTGGCCGCAGGAATCCCGACATGGCTTGAGATCGAACTAGGTTTCGAGAACACATGGTTTAACCAGTTTACGCCGGGCAGCGTGCCGGAAGGCGGCTCGCTTACCTCGGCAATTACGGCAACGCCGACGCTGCCGACCAGCGACGTCACGGTAGTTGACGGGGCCGCGTTCAGCGTGGGCCAGTATGTCAATATCTATGACGGAAACTGGACGAATTGGGAGTCAAATACAATTTCCGCGATTAACGGCAATGTACTGACAATGGTAAACTCGCTTGAGACTGCCTATTCCCACACTAGCGGCAATGTTGTGTTCAATGGCGACCCAATAGGGCCGACCAATGATGTGAATGGGCATACAACCACGGTCAACGACTACGAAACGCTGTGGGGCTCCGCATTTGATAAGTATAACGCGCTTGGAGAGCTGAGCAATAGTGAAGACCTATTCATGGGCTACAGCATTGAGGGTGGCTTTGATAACGATTTATCGTGGCTGAGTGCTAAAGCGCATGGCGCTGGCAAGAAAGTCTCAACGTATGCGGCAGCAGGCGTTGACGCATGGAACGTTTTAGACGATGAAACCGCCCTGGCTGATCCCACATCGAGCACTCCGCCGCCAGGCACCGCTAACCTCCCAGAACTCTTCCCGCGAAATGGACCGCCGTTTAATAATTACTACGATCACGACACCGGATGGCGCTTTGACCTATGCGACGAGGTGATCTGGGAGTTTTACGAAATCGCACAGATGTGGGCGACGCTTCCGCTCATCCAGTGGACTACAAACTACAAGGACATCAAGCAGGGAATCAATACCGCGTTTGATCCCATTGGCGGCGGAAAAGGGCTGTGGTGGGGCTACTTCTTGTGTGTGAGTGACCAACCATTATGCCCGTTCTTGACTCCTACTGAGGAGCGCAGAATCGGCGTCGCGTATCTCCAAAAAGCGAAAGAGATAGTCGGCAGCTTTGATGTGTTTGAGATGCTTGTGAACTATCTCGGCGATTATGCGCCGGACGGGACCCCTCCGGCTGGTAGCATCCAGAACATCGCGAACTATGGATGGAGCCTCGCGCTCACCATACCTTACACGCTGCCGATAATGCCGGTCGGAAGGAACGCGAAAGACATCTTCCCTTATTTCATCACACGCTATTCGCGCCACGCCTGCAGTGATACGTTTGCCAATACCGGCAAAGAATATCTAGCCTTAAAGGCACCGACGGCGGCGATCCGAAACATAACTATCCAGGGGACGGTTGGTGGCGTCACTACAACGGAAGTCTTTCAGCCCTTCGTTTCAGCAACGACCGCATATATTGGGCCGTTTCCGCTTGCGGCATATGGCTCACCCGTTACCGTCACGTATGACAGCGGCACAATCCTTGTGGCCGTCGCTTTTGTTGGCGGCGCCGAAGACTCGAACATACCTTCGACTGAGTTGATCACAGCGCTGTCGGACTCCGACAACTTGATAGGAATCGCACCTGACAGTGACAACCTAACGGAAGAAGTTACAGAAGACAGCGTAGAACTAACTGAGGTGATAAAATGACATACGAAACCGTCTTGGTTCCGGACACTGACATCTACATGGACGAACAAAGCTCAAGAAAAGTGACCGTCAATGTTGTCTATCCGGACGGAACACCGCGAGATATAACAGGAGGCGCTGTGAATTGGGTTGCCTCCTTCAATGGCGTTCAGCAAATCAAAAAAGACACGCCGACAATGACCGTGATGCTTAGTCCTACCCCATCGACCGCTTTTTCGGCTGATGTAAGCGGCGACCAGAAAAATGTTGCGGTAGTGAAAGTGAAAGGCTTCGGCTACGATGACTGGGGCCGCGCAATTCCGGACTTCGCGCCAGGCGATATCGTGAACATCGCTGATAATGCAAGTCACGCAGAGACAAATACGGTAGCAACGATTGACACCGGCACCAATACACTCACGATGGTTAACGACCTGGTAAATTCATATGCAACCGGCGATAGTCCAACGGTGACGAAGATTATATCATCGTTTGTATTCTATCTCCTTCCTGGAGACACGAGTTTACCGGCTACGAAGTCATACGGGACGAAGATAATTTGGAACCACATGGCACAAGTGACATTCCCCGCCCCGCTTTCACCAGGGAATATCTACCAAGCGAACACGACCGTCGTGGCAGTTCGCGGGAGAATATTCATTGACCCAATACTTGATATGAGTTGATAAAAATGGTAGATGAGTTGAAAATTTAAATAAGTATAAATCCCGAAAGAGATACAGGAAGTGAGAGAATGGCATTTTATGTCTATGTGGATGACGCAGCGTGCATAGCTACCCTCGAAGAGCTCGCGGTCACCGCTCCTGAAGCGTGCGCCATAGGAGTCAATGCGGCCCTCGAAGAAGGTGCCGAAATCTCACGGTCGGAAGTCCCTGTTGATACGGGCGCTGCAAAGTCTAAAATTGACATTGTTCCTGCGACGCCGACAACGATATTCGACGCTCAGCTGCGTTCGATGGCTCAGTATTCATCAGTTATAGAAAATGTAGAGGGAGAACAATTTGCGAGAGCGCGTGGCTCAATCCCCCCACCTGCAAAAGCACTTTTAGGGTGGGCATCACGCCACAACCCCTACTGGAACCAAGGGACTAATTCGGATGTTCGGTTCGCCTATATCGTATCGCGCTCCATTGGCCGAAAAGGTATCCTTAGCCAGCGTTTTATCGCGTATCTTGCTGAGGAAAAACTCCCTGCATTGATCTTCGCCCAATTAGAAATTGCATTGGCTGCGTGGAGCGCCCTATGACGGCGTTAAGTTCAGCGGCATATCCGCTTCAGGTTGCATTAGTGAATCGCATCGAAGCAGCACTTCCGACCTGGAATATATCAGAGAAGCCACGGAAGAACCAACCACCGCCGTATATCGAGATTTTCAGTGTAGATATAATCTCCACCATCCCCACCAAGACGACGATCGTAGAAAAACTCAGAGTGACGATTAACGTATTTGACCAGAGTGAAAACTCAGATACGGTTAAAGATTGCATCGATGACATCAGGGCGGCAATAACAGACCCGAATATTGTGATCGATGGCAACTTTTATAACTACCTTCAAATTCACGAACGAACTGAATCTAGTCGGCTCCAACGCGACAACAAGACGTGGAAGGGCTCGACTGTCTTTCAGTTCAACATCAGGCAGGGCTCGTGAAAACCTGAAAACCTAAAACCGAATAAGTGTTTCCTCCGGGAAACACCAAAACCAAGAGGTGAACTAGAATATGACAGGCGAAATTCCCCTGATCGGGACCGACGTGCTTTTGCAATTCAATATAGCCGGCGCGTGGACTACAGTATTCGGTCAGAGAGGATGCACGTTGAACCTGAAGATGACGACAGTAGCCGTCAACTGGAAGGGTTCAAACAGATGGACATACAGAGTACCCGGCGATCGTGACTGGTCAATGGACTTGACCGGCATGCATTGGCTTCAGCAAGGCGGCATTCTTTGGGAGCCCACAGTTGAGTTCCTGAGATCAACGTTTATGGACGATGCAGCCTCACAGCCCGGGCGCGTCAAGATTGGGATGTATTTCCCTGGTGGCTACATGGCCTACGGCTTTGGCTACCTGGAAACCGCAACGCTTGACTACCAAGTGTCTACAGAAGGCACTATAAAAGGAACGTTCACTGCCGACGGACCGCTGACATTCCCAACTGCAGGATAGGAGTAGAACATGGCGACGTTAACGCCCACACTCCTTAGCGGCGCTGGAATCAATGAGTCATCGACGATGGTGCAGGCTGGCTCGTGCGGCGACAAGTTCAAGGTGACTGGAAATCGCTGTTTCATTAGACTTTCTAATGCGGCAGCGAACAGCAGAACAGTTACGATCCCGAACCAACAGCCACTCGGCGTTGATATCACGGTTCTCTTAGACACCCTATTGAATGCCCCGGCCAATGACAAGATGATCGCGTTTCCGTCGATTGACGCATTCGTAGACACAGACGGGTACGTCAACATAAACTATTCAGCCGTGACGTCGGTTACGGTCGGAGTATTTCAACTACCTTAAAGGAGGTAAGAAATGGCAACAAATCAAACAATAGTGCCAACGCCAATGGTCGCAACCGGCGTAGCACAAGAAAGTTTCATAGCGCAGCCCACGCAGGCTACGGTACTCTACACGCCATCAGCCAATAAGGACTTCATCGTGATAGGCAGCTCAAGTGGCACCGTTAATGTAACGGTCCAAGCCGTATCGCCGTGCAATATGCCTTTGGCATGCTACCAAGGCTCAGGCGCAGGAAAACCCAACGATCACGGCTTGCACAACTTCATTATGACCGTGACGAGCACTGGCACCTATGTCGAAAAGACGTTCGTAATACCCTATATTGACCACTACGTTGATCCCAGCCAGCTTGATGTCAACGGCAATGCTCAGGTAGCATTGGCCTGTGACGCAGGGATGACCACGAACGGCAAGATAGGCATATTCGAGATGCCGTAAGTGAAAACATGCCAGCACGCAAGGCAGGAGTTGGCGAGAAAGGGCTTAGAAAGACCAAAGGCGGAGCGGTGAACGCAAATAATGGCGATGAAGCCTACGATAAGCCAAAGCTACCGAAAGGAGGACGAAACATGAAAGGGGCAGGATCAGATTCGTCGGTCGAAGTAGAATTTAAAGACGGCGAAATACGACGTATTGACTACTTAATTGGAGCAATAGAAGCGATAGAGAACCATTATCCGGATGTGAATACAGGCAATCCAACCACGCCGATATCAGTTATCCTACGATGGCAGAAGGGCGGCTTCGGGATGTCATGGACGCAGCTCAAGGTGTTTCTGTGGGCTGGACTACTTTGGGAAACTCCGCAGTTACGGCTCGAAGAGCTGGACGCTATGATAGATCTGACGAAAATCAAGTATTATTCAGAGCAAGTAGACAAAGCACTTCTAACTTCGTTCGGAATCACCGATGAAGACATTGCTGCCGCAAACAAAGCCATGGAAGAGGGCAATCAGGATGCGGCGCAAAAAAATGGGATCTCGATTGGGGAGAACTAAAAAAACTAGCCTACGGATTACTTAAACTACGCCCACGCGAATTTTGGTGGGGATATCATTTGGCTGAGATCTACGAAATGCTGGCAGCATATCAGTATCATGAAGAGAGACTAAGCAGTGTAATCGCCTTCGGTGTTAATTTCGGGTTCACCGGAAAGGCGCCACAGCGAACTAGCCGCGCTGGTCAACCAACCGACCGCGAGCATCTGCTAAAGATGATGCGCGGAGAGATCGATGCACAGCCAGTTCAGCTCACGCCGGAAGTCGTTCAAACCGTCTTCGCTCGCGATATTATCGGGGCTAGGAAAATAGACATTCTTGCGCCGACAACTGAGCCAGGGGAAGACCCTGCAGCTGACTTGGCGTATCTAAAGAAACTAGATCGCCTTATGAATACTGAAGAGAGAACTGAGGAGAACTAAATGGCTGTAGAACCAATTATTGTCAGTATATTAGGTAACAGCACTGAGCTAGACACCTCTCTCGCAAGTGCTGGGGCGTCTGTAAAAGCATTCGGCGCTTCAGCGACACTTTCTTTTGCAGGTGTAGGGGCGGCTATAACAAGTGCAGGGACCGCTATAAAAGCGTTCGGTGCTACCATAACAGCCGTCGGCATGAGCATGTCGGTGCTTGTTACCGCACCCATCGTTGCGGTCGGCGCCGCTGCGTTACTTGCTGCCAATAATGTTCAAAAAGCGTATGCTATCATCATCGCGGGAACTGGCGCTACCGGCACTAAGTTGCAGGGCTTAGAGACGCAGTTCGATAACCTTGCCTCGACGATTCCTAACAGTTTCACTGACACGGCAACAGTCCTCACCACAGTCAACAACAAACTCTCTGAGGGTGGCTATGCCATCACTGAGATCTCTAAGAACATCCTCGACGTTTCGAGAATGACCGGCGAGAGCGCAACATCTCTCGCTTCTGATTTTACGGCAGCTATAACGAGCTGGGGTGTCTCGGCGAAGGATACCGAAGGCTTCATGAATCAGGTCTATACCGCAGCCCAAGCTGCGAGGGTTCCTGTTACTTCGATCCTCACTGACCTTACCACGTATAAGCCGGTCATTGAATCTGCGGGATACTCACTTCAGCAGATGATCCCCATAATCGGCGACCTCGAAAGCAAAGGCTTGGATGTCACGCGCACGATGCAAGGTATTGCATATGCGTGGGCAAACCTCTCAAAGGACATGGCTGCGCCGAGCAAAACAACGCAGGCCATGGTCGATGACGTAACCAAGTCGATGAAGGATGCAGGTATTCAGGGTAATACCACTGCTGACCAACTCCAAGGCGTCTTTTATGGCATACAGCACGGCCTGATCTCAAGCGCCGATGCGGCTGCTATCTTTGGCCCTCGTTTTGCTGACAACGTTTATCAAGTAATCAAGGACGGCAACCTGACTGCAGCCCAGTTCATTGCGTTGTCTAACGGACTGGATATCAGTCTTAATAAGGTGGGGGCCAGCACCATCACCTTCGCTCAGTCTATTGACATAATGAAGAACGCCCTTGAGATCGCCTTGAACCCTCTCGGCGAGAAGCTAATTCAGGCGTTCACTCAGCTGATGCCACTCGTCAAAGACACCATCGGCGTAATTGGTGAACTAACAAGCGCATTCGCCGCGCTTCCAACGCCGGTCGCTGACGCGCTTTTTGTAATAGTCGCCCTCGCTGCCGGAATAGGTCCAGCGTTAATATTAGTTGGGGGTCTTGTCTCAGCATTCGGGACCATCGTTACCGCCGCCGGTGCGGTTATCACAGCTATACCAGTAGTCGTAGGCGTTATCGCGTTGCTTGCTCCCGTGCTAGTCGTCGCGGCAGTAGCAGTTGGTGCGTTAACAGTCCTTATTGCGCCTCTGGTGGCTGCACTTTATCTTGCTTATACAAGCTCTGACGCACTTCGGGGTGCTCTTGGCACCCTGGAGGGTGCGCTTGGAACTGCAGCGGGGGCGTTTGATACATTAGGAAGTCACATCACCTCCGGACTGAGTTATATAATCAGTGGAAACTACAAAGCAGGATTTGCTGATTTTACTACTGGCTTCACCGATATGTGGACTACTATAACCAATATCGACTGGCTTGGGATGGGTGAGAACCTTGTCAACGAGATTGCATCTGGCATTTCTACTAATATGCCCAAGGTCGTGACGGGCCTACAATCTTTAATCACTGACGCTGACAAGACGTGGGACACAGTTTCAAAGGATTTCACTACATGGGTCAACGGTGTTAATTGGACTGCCGATGCCGCAAAGATCCCTAAAGCTATCATCGCAGCCCTAAGCACTCTTCAAAAGGATGTAACGCCTGTTTGGAACACCATAGAAACAAGTTTTAATAATTGGGTTGCGAGTGTTCAATGGGGGACCATTGCCGCCAAAATCCCGATTGATATCTCTAACTCCATCCAACTGTCAATGAAGACGATCGGCCCTGTATGGGACTATATTCAGATTAGTCTCATGAACTGGATTCAGGGCGTTAATTGGAGCAGCATCGGAAATCAGATTGGTGCCGGTCTTCGATATGCGATAAAACTTGCACTTGATTCCCTCGTTGGTGGTTTAATGGATCTTATTCCAACTGCCACGATTACCGCCGGTCAGCCAAATCTTATCGGTGTGGGTATAACTGCTGCAAAGAACTTCGTTAGCGGTTTTCAAAGCGGACTCGGCGATCTATGGAAGCTCATAATGGATGGGCTTGACCCACTTGCCGGTAAGCTTGCTGATTATATGGAGCACGATGTAGACTGGACTGGCATCGGAACCGCTATCGGTAATATTTTGGGGTCAGTAATTGCGGGAATCGTTGGGCAGCCTCTTGCTGAGCTGAATAGTACTGGTGGTGGGAACAGTGCAGGGACCACAATCAGCGAGCAGATAACACAAGGGAACAAGGGTGGGGAGCCTCAATGGGGGCCGTCCGGCATGAGTAAATTACAACAGGCCGGAGATGACGCTGGCAACGCCCTTGCTACGGGCTTTAAGCAAGGCGTCACAAGCGCAATGTCGGGCATCGATTGGAAGACTGTTGTTCTAAATTCTTTAGGTCTAAATACGGCGGCAAACCCGCCTGCCTCACCTTCTACCACATATAATGGCCCCAATATCCCGGGTATCGGAAACCTACCAACAATACCAAGTTGGGCAGAAGCGGTAAGAGGTGGGCCTTTAGAAAGCCTTACACAAGGCAGTTTTCCAGAGACGGGGAAATGGAGCTTACCCTCGATACCAAGTTGGTCGGAAGCGACAAAGGGCGGTCCACTTGCGAATCTAAGTATGCCAAATTTAGGTGACCTTAACCCATTTAACTGGAAGCCTATAGATAAGTCTAATTATAACGCTACCCAAGGTACGGGGTTCGGTTCGGCCATGATCGACCTCCCCTCAAAAATAATGGGACTGGGCAACACGGATTGGGGAAAACTTACAAAAGGCGGCATCTTTGACCTCGATCAAGGCCCACTAGCCCCTCTCGCTAAGGCAGATTATGGGACCGAATTTAGCAAACTTACAAAGGGTGGAATCTTTGACCTTGATAACGGCCCATTGGCTCCCCTAGCTAAAACCAACTGGGGGGCAATTCCTAGCCAAGTTAGCGGTGCTTTATCCACGGCAGGAGCCACTGTCACCGGCGCTGCAAAGTCGATTTGGGACTTCATAACCGGCGCTCCGAAAGAGATTTGGACGTGGATCACAGGCACCGCTAAGGAAGTCTGGACGTGGATCACCGGCACAGCTCATGACATTTGGACTTACATTACTGGTGGGGCGCACGACATCTGGACGTATATCACTGGCGGCGCGCATGACGTCTGGAGTTACATCACAGGTGGCGCAAGAGATATCTGGACCTATATTACGGGCGCAGCTAGAGATATTTGGACGTACATAACAGGTGCGGCGCGTGACATTTGGACATATATCACGGGCGCTGCGAGAGATATTTGGACCTACATTACGGGGAGCGCTAGAGATATTTGGACTTATATTACGGGCGGAGCGCACGACATTTGGACGACGTATATCACCGGCGGCGCTAAAGACCTTTGGCACGACTTAGTTTCAGGTTGGCCGATAAATATCGTAAGCTTAATCACCCCCGCGAATATCACGCAGTTTATCACAGGGTCAATACCTGCCTCCTCCACACCAGTCGACCAGCCTCAACAAGGAGCTGCCGGAACTCCGAATACGATGCTTAGCGCGGGACCTGGCTCTCCTGGAGCCATGCCGTGGCCAGTGCCGTGGCCATCCCCACGGCCAATAGTGCCGTGGCCATCCCCACGGCCAATAGCCGCACAGACCGGGGCAATATTCAATGCGCGATCAGGGGGCATCCATGCATTACTTGCCGAAGCTGGTGAGGCTGAGATGGTCGTCCCGCAAAACCGTTGGGGTGAATCATGGACGAACCTGATCCGGACGTTGCCCCACTTTGGCGCAGGAGGGATAGTCGGCAACGTAACTATGCCGGCAATATCAGCGTCGGACTCTGTATCCGATCTCAAGAACTATATTGAATCAGCGGTTAACAATGCAAACGCAGGGCCGAAATATGAGATTAATGTCACGCTCGATGCTGAAGCGATTAAGCGAGACATCCTTCAGTCTATCTTGGAACTCGAGCAGTATCATCATTTAGGGAATATGGGGTAATAAAATGGTCGAAGTATGGATTTTGAAAACGGCAGATGGAGAAGAATACAACCTTCAGGTAGTGCCGAACGATGACCCGACCTGCTACGATGCAACATATAACCTCTTGCAAGGTGTGACCGGCCACCACGGCACAGGGGTAACCATCACCTCTGATCCCGTTCCAGGAATCTCCGGCGCGGAGCTCATAGACGAGCAGCGCGGCACGCGAACGGTCTATCTCCCCCTTTACATTCGAGGTAACACGCCGGCGCAGTTCCACTATTACTTCGCCAAGCTGAGAAAGTCAGTCATTCAGATGGTCGATCATCAGCTTTGGGTGACCAATGAAGAGGGTCAAACCAGGGTGTTGTATTGCAGGTATCAAAAGGGGTTCGATGCGGCTGTCGATGACGATAAAAGTGGCCTTAGCTGGAAGTTGGTAGGACTCTACGTCGAAGCGTTTGATCCTTACTGGTATGATCCACCAGGCACGGAGATAACGCAAAGCTTCTCAAGCCCCCCGTGGAGCACACCGTTCTTTACCTTCACGGTTCCAGCTGCATTAACGGCTGACGCGATAACCGGCGCCACGCGGCTTAATGTTGCGAATACCGAAAACCTAGTTGCAGGGCGTCCGATTGAGCTCATCGGCGCGAAGGCAATATTGGGTGAAGAACCCGGACCAACTACACCAACATCCATTTCAATCATCGCACCATCCACAGGGGTTACTGGGACGAATTTTACGATCAGTGGAACCCTTTCGTATTCGGGAGGTTTCGTTTCTAGGGCGCAGGTTGTCTTACGGAACGCGGTCACCAATTCAGGCATCGCAACTACAACAACGGACGTCGATGGTAGTTATTCATTCAGCGTCGGTGAATCCATCGGGGCCGTGTATGAATATAAAGTTAGTTTTGCTGGTAACGCTACGTTCGATGATGTTGCGAGCGCAACAGTGAGCGTTAGAATAATAGGTAGTACAGGCGTCCCGCAGCACCAGCAGGGGATCACTACGGACGGGACTTATTATTATTATACTGTAGATACCGCGATTATAAAGACCAACCTATCTTTGGGTATCGTAGCGCAGAACAATAACGCAGCTACTCAGTGCGGGGGCGACCACTTAGGGAGTGCGGGATTCCGTCCTGGGGTGGGTCTTAGCGGCGCAGGGATAATCTACCAGTTCTGCACCAGTGCCGAAACACCGCAAGTTATGAAGTTGGGACTATTCAACGCAAGTGACCTTAGCTTTATCCAAGTGTATGATTTACCAACGCTGTCAGGGCTTACGTGGGACGCGCTAAACATCGGAGGCGTTGGTGTAGACGTTACGAATAGTTACCTCTGTGCAATCCACTACGGCGATTCCGGTAGCACCGCGAACGTCGAACCCAAAGTGTTCAGGTTTAATTTAACCACGATGGCGTATGTCGATACAATCACTGGCGACGGCCTCGTTGGACTTTATTATCAAGGGATAGCACCTTATGACGGACAATATTATTTCACATCTAATCTGATATCTGGCGAACCATTAACGCCGGGATACAGTCAAAGCAGCGGCGGAGTAAACGTGATGAACTCTGATGGGAGTGGTCAAACGTTACTAATACCGTGGTCATTCTTTTACGCTGCAGCCCCGGGTATAATGTACAATGGTGAAATAGAAGGACTATACGTAACGGCTACAGAGATAATTGTCACTGCCGGAGGCTACGTATTCAGCTTCGATAAAGTTGACCCTTACGCATTAAACTGGGTAGTACTAGGGGTACCCATTCTGTTCTCAGCAGAAGAAACAGAACGTGTAGGAGTAAGCGTTTCGTCCACAACAAGCATCTCAGTTACAACCGAGCAATCGAGTGTTCAGCTCAACCAGACGTTCCACGTGTCAGGGACGCTTACATCAGAGAGCCAAGTCGTTAAGAATACGATGGTTTCAATTCAGGAAACCGATCCCAATGGCGTAACGACGAACGATATTTCTTTTACTGACACTAACGGCGTTTATTATGTGACTAAGACCCTCAATATAAACGGAATATACAACTATATAGTGTCGTATCTCGGCGATGCTACTCGCACATCGTCTACTGCATCAACGTCAATCAAGGTCGGCACGATCGCTGAGACGACACTCACACTTACAGGTCCCGCAAACCCGGGAGCCAATACCAGCTTCACCCTTTCTGGAACGTTAAAGGCTGGAACTGTGGGGGTCAATGGACAAAAGATTACGCTACAACGATCTACACCAATGGGCATGTCAAATATGGGGAGTGCAACGACAGACTCAAATGGTGCGTATTCAGTGGCCGTTTTGGAACCACATGTAGGATGGGTTTCTTATACCGCAACTTACGCCGGAGATACGGTTTCTACACTGACAAAACAAGACCCGAAACTATCCACGTGGCTTCAATGGTTGTTCCAAAAGATATTCGGTGCTCTCGAAGGAAACGTCAAGTATGGGTCATTTGCAGCTTCTAGTGCGGGGCTCACAGTGCCGATTGGCACGTTCCATTATCCTATCAATTATATGGCCGCGTTGCCGCCGAGTATGATTAACGACGGAGAGATCCAATACTTCGGTTACAACGGGTTTATGGGAATTATCTGCATTGCTGAATTAGAACTTGATCCTGACGGGCCTGCAATCGGGGGCATCCATTATGCAGACTACGCACAGGAATACGCAACCATCACCGGGACAGGGACGGATCAAGCCGGTTTGTGGGGTGCGATTGATATTTCAGTTGTTACGAATAACGCTGCATCATTAGCGACATACCACGACTGGCTAACGGCGCTGTATAATGCCGGATGGCGCTACGTGATGGGTGGCAACTCTCACGACAGAGTTGGCGATCCTGCGTACCTAGCTACGATTGGAGCAACCGGACTCAAATACATCAACGACAATTCATCACCTCGAGGAAGCGGCACGACGCAACCGGACAGTTCCGGAACCGGCGTGTATCACAATAGTTTCGATCTCTACAACTCAAAGTCAATCCCGTCTATCCAGTCATTTACGACTTCAGCGTACTTAGGGTCGCCGTGCGTAAAAAGTGGGATAACTTCGTATGTGCGCCCAGATGATTCAAAGGGCATTAACGAGATGCTTACGAACTCCATTAACGGAACTGCGCCAACATACCAGGATGTACTAGATTGGAGTTACGCGATGGGTGTGGGGATGACCAACTTTGTCGTATGGTTCGCACCGAAATACAACGCCGTAACACCACGCGACATTGAGCCAGAACAGCTCAGTCTTTATAGATCGCTCAACTATGATGCACTCATTTCGGAACTCGCGGACACATATTATCCAGGAACGCATCTCTTAGATGGAATTACTTACACGTGGCACGCTCCGACGCACAAAGCAGTTAGTCTTACGATGAGCCAGACGACCAACCAAGCAGGGTCGTGTGTGTTTAAAGGCGCGTTAACTGAGTTAATCACCGGCGCATCAGTCACCGGCGCGACAATCAGTCTGTGGGAAGACATAGGCGGAACGTGGACACTACAGGCTACAACAACTACTAACAGTGGTGGGAACTACACTATCTCGTATGAAAGCACGGTCGGTATTCACGTATTCAAGCTCGTATATGCGGGAGATTCGACACATATGGCGTTTACGACTGCGCCTGTAAGGTTAAACCTCTGCGTCGTGGACCTCATACAGGTTAAAGAAAATAACGAGATTCTTAGCATTGACAGCCCAACTGTTCTAACCGTGCTTAATCCGATTGTAAATGATTACACGGTTGCCGAGGAAGCATACCTATCAGAAATTGATGTGGGCGATTCGTTCCTTACGTCGGGTGCGACGACGCGCACCATCAATGATAACTGCAATATGGTAATCTTCTGGATGCGCGGTTGCCCCCCGTGTTATACAGCCAAAGCACAGCTCAAAGCAATTCTCGCTGAGAACTATCCCTCCGCACAGAATCCGACTGAGACTACGAACCTCACTGTTACCTTCGTCGAGATTCAGGATCACGGTCCAAGTGTGGATATTTCAGGTGAAACAAGTATCGGGATGGACGCAGCTAAACTGTTGTATCCGGAAGCGTATGCGTTTCACTGTGCCTGTGGGCCGCCTGTACCACCTCCTTACGGGGCGATTGACGCTCTAAAAGGTGGTATGCCTGCTACGATTGCGATCTACCGGGATGGGTTCTTCATTAAAGCGTTCTGTGGCGTGCATACTACAGGACATGACCCGGTTTCAAGTGATGTACTTGAGGATGCGTGCGGTCCGAGGCAAACATGGCGCCTTGGACAAAGTAGTATTGAGGGTCGAGTTATCGTTGTTAATATGAGTGACGACGTTGCGTATCCCATCTGGACGGCCACGGGTCCAGGACGGACGCCAACGCTTACAAATGTCTCGACCGGCGATGTGTTCCAACTGAATCACGACCTCGTTGCCGGAGAAGCAGTAGTCATTGATGCAACTGAATACGCTCATACGTGTGCAGGCACAAATTCCGCAACCGTCACGGGTGCAGGCTATATGAAATCCGAGACGTGTCCGACGTGTCAGGGTACTGGCGTGATTGCAGCGTGCGCGACGTGCGGCGGTTCCGAGATATGTCCAACCTGTCACGGTTCGGGAGTTATAAGTGTCTGGGTTCCGGCATCCACAGGATCGACCAGCGATGTTGGAAGTATGTATAACCTTCGTTTCGCAATGGACCCGAACGCGAATACGTTCTGGGGTTTCCAGCCCGGGGCAAACGTAATTCAAGTTGAGATGGGGGTCGTGACCTACGGCAAAAGCATAATGAACTTGACACTTGTGCAACGGTATGAGGGAATATAATGGTAAACGCTCTTGCCGATGCTGATTGCACGATCATAATGCGCGATGCAAACTTAGAAGACGTAGGGGAGATCACGCGCTTCACGCAATGGCAACATACGCTCAAGCTTAATGATATCGCAAGTTGGGCGCTTGACCTACGAACGGTGGATTTTGACAGTTACGGGATCACCGAAGATACAGGGATACTGTTTTATCGGGACGACGTGTTATTAATCGACGGCCCCATCATGCCAAAAGGGATTCAACAGACCTTAACAGCTGGTGTGGAGACGACGAAGGTCGTCGGAGGTTGCGACAACGCATACCTGGCCTCACGCATCTGCTATCCTGTAGTGAGCGGGCCTATCTTTGACGCCACTACTGGTAACTGGAAATTTGGTGTTTTACGTTCCGCAGTAGGCATCTCAGCCGGCATCACAACCGGCGTCGTAGCGGGTGAAGAGTACGATATTCCGTTGGTTTTAGACGATGCCGAAGGGTTCCTAGGTGGTTCAACGGTAACGTGGGTACAAGCAAACGGCGTCGCTATCTCAGATTGGAGTCAACTTTCTGGGACAACCCCTTCCTCTTCGACGCCTGTTGCGTATAAAGCTGGCCCAATAGTCCTAGCAGGCGTTGATTTTAGCACTAACACGGTCACATTAGCAGTAGAGCAGCAATATCCTGCGCTTCTTGCACCGGCCTTCCCTGCAGGCGGTAGACTATACCAAACGTCCGGAGGGATTGTAGACGATCCGGCGTATCTAGGGTTTGACACACGCACGGGGCCGGCTGATAATGTCGCGAAGGAGTTAGTGTATTTCAATGCAGGACAGGGCGCGTGCTCTGACCACTTCGGCACGCGAGCAATTCCCCATCTGGTAGTAACTGCACCCACGGCTCAAGGTGCGATGGTTACATCGAACGCACGCGGAGAAACCTTACTGACTCAGGTTCAGGATGTGTGTCAAAGTGGGGTGGTGAATTTTAGGACCACTCAGGTAGGAAAAGAACTTGTGTTTGACACCTTCGTTGGAAACGACTTTAGTCAGGATGGCAACCTGATCTTCAGCATCGAAAGTGGGAATTTAAAAGATTATGTATTCTCATACGGGCCGCCAACCGCGAACATGGTGTGGGGCTGTGGTCCTGAAACCGGCCCTGACAAACTCATGCTGCCAAGTGCGGATATTAATTCGATCACGTCATATGGTAGATGGGAGTCGTGGATCAGTTCGGCAACTGCAAAGGCCGGGACCACAGCTGCCGACATTGCAGCCAACATGGTGCAAACCAACAACTTAGCTCTCGCGTCGTCAGTTCTTAACACGACGCTAACGCTTACGATCCAGGAGACGGATCAAGTTCAGTATCCCCGTGACTTCGGACTTGGTGACAAAGTGGGTGTTCAGATAGGGGGTAAACAGGTAACTGAGATCGTTACGGCTATCTCATTTTCAGTTCCAACTACGACAAGCGGAAGTGGTTCAGGTTCAACGCTTACAGCAGCACTCTCTATGCAGGAAACTCAACAGATGATAGGGTTGAAAAACCAGCGAAAGCAGTTACAAAAAATCTTAATGACTTAGGAGAGAAAATATGTTAAGCGCAAGTGATGCGGATTATAAAACTGCCGTTGCTACAAACCTTCTCAACCACAGCGCTGCGATAAAGGTTCTCGAGGCTAAAGGGTTCAGCCCTGCAGGTTGCACGGACGGAACAGACCATTGGGTCTTCGTTGTTGGTGATGACCAGAAATGTTATTACAAGTCCTATAGCGGGGGATGGACTACATGGCATGACCTAGGGGGACAATTCAGCTCAGGTTTGGCCGCTTACTGTTATAATTCCGGTGCGTCAGGAGAGAAAACAAAGATTTGGGTTTATGGCCAGGGCATAAATAACCAACTCTGGCAGATAGTTTGGAGCGGAAGTGCATGGGGCGCGTGGGTTGATTTGGGGGGGAATATAGACTAGATGACAGCAAAACGATTCTGCGCTCACTTTGGGAATCTTGATAATCTTAGCTGGTTAGCATCAAACGGATTCGCAGAAGCAGGTCTTGTATGGCCATGGGACGGTTCAACTACTGCCGCAGGAACCGCAAGTTCGATACACAACGCGGGTATTCCTACGGCAACGTTCAACGCTTTTAATGACGGGAACGCTGCAGTAACTCAACCCGACGCCGCTGGCGGTTCATATGCGGGATATTTTCAGGCGTTAGCGAGCGCCGGTTGGAACTGTATTGCAGGTGAGGGGTGTGGTGGCTCCGTGATTTCCACCGTTCAGAACTATTGCACGTATGTTAATTACGGCGGCATCGTGGGAGATAGTCAAGGTAATATGTATGCGTCTCCGTGGAATCACCCGACGGGCGGCGGAAAAGGGCATTGGGATTATATTGAAACGTATAATAACAGCAACGAATATCGTGATCCAAGCCAAGCACTCGGATGGTCGAAAGCTGCCGGAGCCGGACACCTCGGCATCTTAATAATGTACGGCCCGAACCCTGCCGCAGATTTTAACACATACTGTAATATCATCGATTCTAACGGCTGTGACTCTGTGCTATTTTGGAGCGGTTACGACAGCAATTCGTCTGTATGTGAAAGTTTAGCGTCGCAGTTAATCAGTCATTACGGGGCGTCAAAAACAGGATCAGCGGGTGGTGGCACTGGCGGGACGACGACTTCGGCCGGGACCGTCAACTGTCCGTGTAAGCACATCACGATAGCCTTTCTAGGCATAGCCGGAAGTGACACGTCGCAAAAACTTGAGTTTGAAGTGCAAATCACGGGGACTGCCGGTTGGGTAGATGATAATGAGAAATTTATACACGGTCGACCTTATACAGGACAACTAGAAATGTGGACGCGTAACCCTGCAGGCAAGAGCTGGTCATTAGGGAAAATTTGGCCCGATAAGAACGGGAACTTTTCGTTTATAGTCGGTTCCGATACTGCCGAAAAACGAGCGTACGCGGTGGATTTCGTGTGAGGTAAAATGGCACAAGCTTGTACACCTACAATCATCACTCTGTCCGGCTGTCCGCATTGCGCGAACCTCGAGTCTATGTTGGCGTCAGCTGGAATAACATACAACAACGACCAATCGCAAAGCTGCCAATGTTATCCATGTGCGGTCTTGTGCAACGGGACGCACGTTACAAGTTGCGGAGGCAATGCAGAGTATGACGTTCTTGCAGCGATTAAGACCTCAATAGCCTCTGCTACGACACCAACATCTACAACGACTCCGGCTACGACAGCATCTACGACGCCGGCAACCGCATCAACCGCTTGGAAAACTTCTAAGTGGTCTAATGAACTCTCAGTAGATTGGGGCGCTGCAAATCCGAAGCCCACGATCTTACAGACACCTGTAGGTTGGACACCTCCGGACGTGGCACTCACCCCTGTATCGCCAGTGCCGCCGGGGATCGCACAGGGGTTAACGGTCGCGATCAGAGCCAAAAAGAAGTCGAAGCAGACAATCGGTAGAAAAGTTGCATAAACAGGAGTTATAAAAACATGGTAGAAGTTAGTTATCCCCTCAGCACCCCCGCAAGTAGCAATCCCACTGGTGATACAATGACCGAGAACCAGTGGACTCAGATGATGCGGTACGTCCTCGGAACTGGTGTAATGTCCGTCGTCTTTCAGGACCAGTTAAACCAGCTACTTGTAACACCCGGTTCCGCGCCATCTACAGTTGATATTGCCACAGGCGCAGCGTGGATTCAAGGGGTTTATTATCAGAGTGATGCTATAAACACCTTAACAGTCAACACGAACGGCGGTTCCGGCATTCGTGCAGACCTGGTAGTTCTTGAATGTAAGTGGGGACTCGACGCACAGATCACGGCAAAGGTTATAGAAAACCCCGCCAACGGGACTGTGTGGCCATCTAACGATCCACGACACGGTTTCCCGATGCCACCTACCCCGGTTCAAACGTATGGTGTAAAGTGGCAAGTGCCGCTCGCACAGGTAAACAAAGCGCCCGATACTGGATTAGTATTTCAGCCTACAGACATTATTGACTGGCGCGTATTCGTGAACGCTGGCGGCGCAAAGTCGTCTACTTTTGTCGTTGCAGCGAGTAATTCCTCTGCCCTAATTCGGGCAAACGCGGATTATGTCATACCATTTGGTTCGGTTAATGCAGAACAAGTCATCAACCAGGCTATCCTTGACGCTGCCGCATATGGCGGCGGCACTGTACTCCTCTCAGAGGGGACATTTACAACGGGGTCGCCCATCAATCTCGCGACGAATGTAAACCTCAAGGGACTGGGTAACAACTCAGTAATCCTAAGTTCAAGTCTAATCACCTCAGTAGTTACAGGCGGCGTCTTAGGTGGGACACCTGTTAGTAATATAGTGATCGCCGATCTTGCAATAAATGGCGGCGCACCACCACTTGTTCAAAATACTTCAGGCAATGCGCCCGCAAACAATGCACTGGGCGAGGGGATCGCGATTAGTGAAGGTATAAACATCACGATTCGTAACTGCAAAATATTTAACTGCGCTGATAATGGCATCGGCATTGCATCCCAAGACTCAAGCGGCACCTCTTCATTTGGTGCGAGAGTACAGTCCTGTGATATATCCAACTGTGCAGGTTCCGGGATACTTGTACAAGGTAACTCAGGGATCTACGGAGATAACCAAATCTACGGCAACGGATTCGGGATTTACCTAATGGGCGGTGGCTCATGGGGTGCGAGCGACAACAACGTCTGTAACAACATCGTGCGCGACAACTTAGCGGATGGAATCGTCTTATCTGCTACATCAGGCCAGAACTGCACGCAGAACATCGTCTCTGGAAACGTTGTCGCGAACAACGGACTGAACTCTTCAGGGTCCACCTTTGCAGACATCTATCTGATGGGAACTGCGGCATATAACGCCGTCACGTCGAACACCGTACAAGCGTGGAACAATGCTCGGTTAGGAACCGGAATCTGGATTGATAGCGGTTGTGTCAACAATTCTATCAGCAACAACGAATGTTACGACGGCATTAATATGAGAGGGCAAACTAGCGCGTGTCCTGGAATCGCGGCAGGGGGGGGTCCAACATCCAATAGTACCCCTAACTGGATTCGTCGTAACCACAGTGGTTTGTGTCATTGTGGTGCCTCAGATGGCCCATCGACAGGGTATGATTGGTGAGTATAATGCCAAAAACAAAAACAGTAGTTAAGGACGAGAAAGTTACATTGCCAGTAACGTGTCCCTGCGGTTGGTGGAACACCGAATTTTTTAATACGCTGTTAAGCTGCGAGTGCACCACACAGGACGAATGTCCAATACAACCGTTCTGCACGGCACTCAAAAACAAGGTGAATAGATAAGGTTTAGAGGTGCGAGGTGCCACGCGGCGTCTATGTCCACAAGAAAGGGGTCAAACACCCTCACGCAGGAAGCCACGCAGCCCGGCCAGGTGCTCGAGGTGCGCGACCCAAGGCGCACCACCCTCACAAGGCTTACGTGCATAAGAAAGGCTATCATATCCATAGAACGGCCCCATACAGGAAAGGAATACACCACAAGGCTTACAAGCACAAGCGAGGGTATCACGTGCATAGAGTGGCACCCTACAGACGCGGATATCACTTAAAACACAAACGGATAGGCAGATAAATGTCAATTTCGCAATCTATAAGTAACCTTGAGTATAACCCTATA
>Ga0182027_10003481_pt1 | contig 24889 bp, 17 predicted proteins | sample 712E1DmetaG_FD_121300 | JGI IMG/M metagenome (GOLD analysis project Ga0182027, IMG submission 121300) | Permafrost microbial communities from Stordalen Mire, Sweden - 712E1D metaG (Illumina Assembly) | ecosystem: Environmental > Terrestrial > Soil > Wetlands > Permafrost | place: Sweden...
CCTCTTAAAGGAGGCATAGAAGAACCGCCCGGGATGACGCATAATATTTTTTTATTTCCGGGTACCCCGCCGGCATAATTATAAATAAGATCGGTAAGCAAAGTACCGGAAGGAAGTTCATAAACTCCCGGTTTGTTAACATGCCCGCTGATACCGTAAAGTAATGTCCCCGGATGTTTCGATTCGCCAATCTTAGAAAACCATTCCCATCCTTTATTAATAATTGGAGCAACATTTGTAATTGTTTCAACATTATTAATTGTTGTGGGGCAGCCCCACAAACCATTCTGTGCGGGGAACGGAGGTTTAACTCTTGGATATCCTCTTTTGCCTTCCAAAGAATTCATAAGTGAAGATTCCTCACCACAGATATAAGCTCCGGCGCCTTTATGAATAAAGATATTGCAGAAGAATTCCGTACCGAGTTTCTCTTTCATCTTTTCACCAACAAAGCCCTGTTCATAAGCATCAGCAAGAGCTTTTTCCATCAACCTGATCCATTTATGATATTCCCCTCTTATATATAGATAAGCGGATTTGGCGCCGATTGCATAACAGGTAATAAGTATACCTTCAATCAACTGATGAGGATTCGATTCAAAAATCTGCCTGTCCTTAAAAGAACCCGGTTCACTTTCATCCCCATTTATACAAAGATATTTCGGTTTATCTGAAGTCTTAGGCATGAAACTCCATTTAAGCCCTGCGGAAAATGCGGCTCCTCCCCTTCCCCTCAAACCGGATCTTTTAACCAGATCAATTATTTCATCTGGAGACATTGAAAATGCTTTCTTTGCAGCGCTATAACCTTCATGCTGAAGATAAACATCTAAGATGTGAAGGTCTTTAATTTCCGGGAGAACTATTCTTTCCATTTAATTTTTATTCTTTAAGGATTCAATAATCTGTTCGGTTTTTTCTTTGTCAAGATTTTCAAAGTAATCTTCATTTACTGCAATCATGGGAGCTGTACCACAGGAGCCCATACATTCAACTTCCTCAATTGAAAAAAGTTTATTCTCAGTGACCTGCATATGATCAATGCCAAGTTTTTGTTTCACGCGTTCATAGATTTCATATCCGCCCTTGAGCATGCAGGATACATTCGTGCAGACTTGAATATGATATTTCCCCACCGGATTCTGATGATACATTGTATAGAAAGTAACGATACCAAGAACTTCTTCTTTAGTCATTTCAAGTATAGTGGCAACTTCGCAAATAACCTCACCCGAAATCCAGCCGTTCTGTTCCTGCCCTATGTAAAGCGAGTCCATAACCGCAGCTTTCTTATCGGGATATTTGGCAATAGACTTTTCTATTCGTTTTAGGTTCTCTTCAGTAAATTTGAATTCCATTATATTTTATTTCTTTTTTCAAATATTATTTATCAGCTTCACCCATAACAGGGTCAATACTTCCAACAATTGCAACTACATCGGACACCATGCAACCTTTTATCATATGAGGCAGCCCCTGGCAATTTACCATTGAGGGAGAACGAATCTTGCATTTCCACGGGTGCCCTTCGCCTTTGCTTACAATATAAAAACCTAACTCACCTTTGGGATTTTCAATAGCGTTATAGATTTCACCTACAGGAGGATTGATGCCAAAATTAACAATCATAAAATCGTGAATGAGTTCCTCCATCTTAGTATAGATTTCAACTTTATCAGGAAGAACTTTTTTAGGACTGTTGAAGAGAATATTTCCCTTAGGCATTTTACTTAAAATCTGTCTGACCATTTTAGCGCTTTCACGGCATTCATCAACACGGACAAAATACCGGGCAAGACAGTCACCGCCATCATGCGTAATAACTTTAAAATCCAGATCGTTATAAAAAAGATACGGCATATCTCTTCTAAGATCATAAGCAATACCACTGCCGCGTAAAGTTGGACCTGTTATTCCAAGCTGGATTGCATCTTCACCTGAAACAACGCCAACACCTTCGAGCCTGCCGATGAAAATCCGGTTGTTATTAAGAAGATATTCGCATTCTGTCAGATTATCATCAAACTGATTTATAAACCATTCCGCTTTAGCGATAGCTTCAGGCTGAATGTCATTTGCTACGCCGCCGATCCTGGTATAGGAAGTTGTAAACCTTGCACCGCAGAGAATATCCCATATATCAAGAATTTTTTCTCTTTCCCTGAGAGTCCAGAGCAACACTGTTAATGCACCCACGTCCATCGCAAATGATCCAATAGCTATGAGGTGCGAGGCTATCCTTGAAAGTTCGCAGATCAGCATTCTTATATATTGTGCACGGGGAGGAGCTTCAATTCCAATTAACTTTTCAACTGCAAGAACCCAGGCTACATTATTCGAAAGAGGGGCAAGATAATCAAGCCGGTCAGAATGAGGAATGAATTCATGATATGACATATTCTCAGCCATCTTTTCGTATCCGCGATGTAGGTAGCCGAGTTCAGGAACACACGAAACAATTGTTTCACCATCAAGCCGAAGCAGTAATCTTAAAACGCCATGAGTTGCAGGATGCTGCGGACCCATGTTGAGAATCATTTCATTTTCAAGTGCATCCTCAATTGTAATATCCTTGTCTGCAAGCAGAGCATCTAATATTTTTGAATGGGCATTCTCTTTTATAACTTTTTCCATAATATCTCTTATTTCTTTGGAAGAGGAAGCGAGCCGGGAATGCCCATTAACGGAAAATCCTTCCTTAAAGGATAGTACTCAAATTCTTCAGGCATGTACATTCTTCTTAAATCAGGATGGTTATTAAAATGAATACCATACATATCGTAGGTTTCGCGTTCTTCCCAGTCGGCAGTTTTCCAGACAGAACTAACTGAATCAATATTGCAATCTTCTTCCTCAACATCACATTTCAGTTTTAATCTGAATTTATTTTTCATAGAGAAGATATGATAGACCATAGTAAATCTTTGATTCCGACGTGCCCAGTCAATAGCCGTAACATCTTCGCAGAAATTAAAAGCAAGATCCGGATCATCTTTAAGAAAGCTGCTTAGATTAACAATATCTTTTTTATTCAGGATAATAGAAAGCTCACCTCTGAATTCAGCAGTAGTGAATTGAACGCCGGGTAATTTATCTTTTATTTTCTGAATAATTATTTCTTTTCTTTCCATAGTTCTCAGATTTTATTATTTACCGGATATTCGCTTAAAGGCTGATCCTGGAAGTCCCTCACCTTTGTCTTACCGATTTTATCCTGAATAGTTATCAATGCATTTAAAAGGTTATCCGGCCTCGGGGGGCAGCCGGCAAGGTAAACATCAACCGGCAGGAACTGGTCAATTCCCTGGACAACATTATATGATCTATACATACCGCCGGAGGAAGTGCATGCGCCCATTGCAATAACCCATTTGGGATCGGGCATCTGGTCATAAATTTTCTTAACAACATAAGCCATTTTATAGGTTACAGTCCCGGCAACAATCATAAGATCACACTGGCGCGGCGTAAATCTCATAACCTCTGATCCGAATCTGGCGATGTCATATTTCGGGCCGCCAACAGCCATCATTTCAATTGCGCAGCATGATATACCCATTGGCATTGGCCAAACGGAATTCTTTCTTGCCCACGCTGCAATAGCATCAACAGTGGTAGTAAAAAAACTATCCTGTTTTAATTTTGCTTCTAATCCCATTTGAAACCGCCTTTTTTATAAACATACAGATAACCTAATTCAAGCACCACTAAGAACATTAACATCGAAAAGAAGACGGAAGTTCCAATTTCGCCCAGCAGTCTTTTAAATTGAACAGCCCATGGGTAAACGAAAATCACCTCAAGATCGAATATTATGAATAGCATGGCTACAAGATAATATTTGACTGAAATCCTCTCATTTGTTGAACCGATTGGTTTCATGCCGCTTTCATAAGTTGAATTCTTTACAGCATCAGGTCTTTGGGGTCCAATCAGTTTAGAGGAAACTATAACAGCAATAGCGAATATAGCCGCGAAACCAACCACACAAAAAACCGGAATATATTGTTCAATCATAAGTACTTAGCAATATTTATTTAGTTCAGAATTTATGAGTCTGGTCTAAAAAGATAATAATGTCATTCTGAAAGAGCGAAGCGACTGAAGAATCTCTTTGTTTATAATAATTTAGAGATTCTTCACTTCGTTCAGAATGACAATGTGAGTTTTTTAGAGTGAACTCATGTACAAAATCTATCAAAATTATTTAAAAATAGCCGTATTGTCAATTTAAGGAAGTTAAGTCTATTTCACCTAATATTTAGGGCGTTTTAGACATGATCTGCAACAACCGTCACTAATCAAAAACCTTTTTAATAAATCCAATTCTCCCTATTTTGACTTAAATTTTTATTACATTTAGATAATTCGTCTTGAAATGAATCCTGACACTTTACCCGAATAAATATTTTTGAAAAGATTCTTTTATATAGTCATTTTATTCTACCCGGTTTTATTATCCGCACAGAAACTCACTGACAGTCTGGATTTTTATATAGATACAAAGGTAAAAGACAATCTAACAACAAAGCTTGAAAAGCAGCTCAATACATATTATTTTAATTCTCTGTTCAGGTTAAATGGGTTTACTGGGAACTTTCTTTTCGATCTGGATGAAAATTTTAATTCAACACTTATCAGCTCAAGCGATAAAAGTATAAGAGATGAACATTATTTCAATCTGAAAAGTGAATACCAATTAAGCGATCCCTGGCGAATCGGACTGCAGGCATCGAACAATATATTATCTGACAGCAGGAAAATAGAAATAAATTCAGCCTCGATATCCGATGCTGCGATATTCGCAAATTATTCTCCCATAAATAAAATCACAATATCTCCTTTCCTTGGTTATACTGTAAACAGGCAGGTAGGTGAAGATGACAAGGGAGCGCTTTTGGGATTAGAGGGACTTGTTGATGATCTTGATCTTCAGGGCTGGAAAATCAACGGAGATATCCGGTACAGAGACGAGGACATTTCGCCAAGGAAAAACACGATAAGAAATCTTGCGTTTACTGCGGCAGATCAGTTTGACGAAAATGTTTCAAACACTATCGGGTTTAAGTTTTATCAGACGAGAAAAGATTTTTATTATGCGGCGGACTCTGCGACAATTTCATCTTATAATGTAGTTAACAATATTCAGAGCAGAACGGAGACAGGTTATCTTGGGGAAGACCGTTTGAATTACAATCATATCCTTTCATTTCTTTCGCTGGATTTCCTCGGAAGAATTAATTACAGGAGCATTGACCGGGATACCCGGTACAAAGTGGAGCAGGTTACATCTACAACACCATTTGACACAAGAATAGATGAGCTCAAATTAGAATTTGAATCAAATGCAGTTATAACAACTGATAAATTTACAGGAATTGTAAGGGTGAATTATTCAGAACGAGATGAAAAGAACATAGCAAAGGATTATCCCGGACAGTCAGGCGCATTCTATGAGAACCTGTTCAACGAAGCATCGCAGCTTGAAGCTATTAAAAACAATACAACCAACAGGGGATCGCTGACATTTTCCGGTAATTATATTTTTAGTCAGGATGACCGTTTGTTTTTCAGTCTGTATCAGAACAAATTAAGATACGATACTCCGACTGAAGGGAATTACGACACAAGAGATGAAGTGCTTTCTATGGTAAGATTTAAATTTTCCCATGTATTTACTCCGTTCTTCACCGGGTTTATTAATTTTGAAGGAACTTATAATCATGTTGTATATATATATTCGGAAAACAGTTCAAATAACAATGTGAACCGCGTATACAGATTTTCATCTGGCGGAGAATACAAAGGGAAGAATTTCACTTCTTCAAATACTTTCGAGGTTTCAGCAAATTACACGGTTTATGATTTTGAGGATATTAATCCTAATTACAGGAGCTTTTCATTTCGTCAGTTTAATGCAGTTGATTCAACAACCCTGCTAATAGGGAAAAGGTTTTTCATTTCGCATTACGGATATGTTAAATTATCCGAGCAGGGAGATCTGAAGTGGGCATCATTTTCAACCAAGCCCACCCGTTATTTAGAGGAGATATATTCAGAACCCAAGTTGAATTTCATAATTTCAAAAATAATTCTTGCGGGCGGGTTAAGATTGTTCGAACTGAACACATTCACATATCTGGTAAAGCAGAGGATACCGGAATCAGAATATGTGAGTATTGGTCCGGTTACTGAAATCTCATTAATAATGGACACTTCCCTATTCTTCCGATTATATGGTTATTATGAGTTTATTACGGTTAATAATTCATCCAGGAGATCGCAGGCAAGTTTCATGATGCAGACAGTATGGAATTTTTAGTTGAAAAGAGAGTAATTTTTATTATTTTCCATTATTAAATAAGGAATCATTTGTCAGAAAACAGCTACCATCTCGAGATTGAAAGTAATCCACACAATCTGATCACTGTAGAAGAATTTATTAATTATTTTGCTGTTGATTTACATGTCCCTGAAGAAAAGATGGCCGGACTGCTTCTTTCGGTAACAGAGGCAACAACAAACGCGATAATTCACGGTAATAAAAGTGATGAATCTAAATTAGTTTCAATAGATGTGAAGAAAGTTGACGGCGAATTAGTGATAAAAGTAAAAGACCATGGTAAGGGATTTGACCCGGGAAAGGTGCCTGATCCCACAGAACCTGAAAACCTGTTAAAGGATTCAGGCCGCGGAATATATCTGATGCGTGTTTACATGGATGATGTCCGGTACAATATTACTCCAGACGGAACAGAAATCACACTCGTCCTAAACTTATAATCTTTTCTTAAATTCCCACAAACAACAAGTTGAATTTTTCTACATCGCGTTAATATTCTTGCCAGATGTGAGAATATTGCTTTGTAAATAACAATTTTCATATTATTTTAGAGTCTGGTCTAAAAAGGTAATAATGTCATTCTGAAGAAGCGATTGAAGAATCTCTTAATTTATAATAACTTCGAGATTCTTCTCCCGACAAGTCGGGATCAGAATGACAAACTTAGGCTTTTTATAGTGAACTCATTTTATATTAAGTTTTATTATTAACTAAATAATGGAGATAAGAATTATGGGAAGGAAAAAGATTGCTGTAATTGGCGGTGGTCAAATTGGCGGAGTGCTGGCACAGCTTTGTGCTCAGAAACGTCTTGGGGATGTTGTACTTTTTGATATTGTTGAGGACATGCCGCAGGGTAAAACACTTGATATTGCTGAAGCTTCAAGAGTTGATGGTTTTGATGTTAAAGTCACCGGAACTAACACTTACAAGGACATTGCGGGATCAGACATAGTTATTATTACAGCGGGGCTGCCCCGTAAACCGGGCATGAGCAGGGACGATCTTCTTGTTACAAATGCAAAGATAATGAGGCAGGTCGCAGAAGGTGTCAGAGACAATGCGCCTGATTCAATTGTAATAATTATCTCCAATCCGCTTGATGCAATGGTTACATTATTCAAGAATATTTCAGGATTTCCGGCAAACAGAGTTGTGGGGCAAGCAGGAGTATTGGATTCATCCCGGTTTGCAACATTTATAGCATGGGAACTGGGAGTATCGGTAAAAGATATTAATGCTCTTGTACTTGGCGGGCACGGTGATACTATGGTACCGCTTACCAGATATGCGAATGTAAACGGTATTCCTGTAACTGAACTCCTTGAAAGGAAATATAATGACAAAGCGAAGGCAGCTCAGGTAATGAAAGAAATGGTTGAGAGAACAAAAATGGCCGGAGGCGAGGTGGTAAAACTTCTTAAGACCGGATCAGCATTCTACTCCCCCGCTGCATCGGCTATTGCAATGACTGAATCAATTTTATTTGACGATAAGAGAGTACTTCCTGTTTGCGCATATCTTGATGGTGAATTCGGAGTAAAAGGATATTATGCCGGAGTGCCCGCGATACTTGGGGCTAAAGGCGTAGAACGAATTATTGAACTTACACTTAATGAAGAAGAAAAAGCTCTCTTTGAAAATTCGGTTAATGCTGTGAAAGTGCTTGTAGCAGATATGGAAAGACTCGGATTGTAATACTTTCCCCGCCCAAATAATTAAATAAATTAAACCGCCTGTAATGTTTTATTACGGCGGTTTTTTTTATTACTAATAATTAAATGAGTGTATTCTAAAAAGGATCTTGATCCCAATATTATAATTAGAAAACTTGTCACACCGGATGGATTCCCGCGGGAATGGAAGTTAAAAGTATCCTTGTTTATTTAAAATACAGGAGTTATGCCTCATATCACATAGTCCATTTTTCATCCATTTGATGAATAGATATTCTACACTAAATTATTACATTTATGTCGGTTAATAAGCCAGGAATGCTTCAATTGGAAAAGCCTTAATGAAAAGTTATTTATCTAAATTGAATTGGAATTCTGAACAACAACGAATATTAAGAGCAATAATTTCAGATTTTTGTTGATTATTAGGCAGTAGTATGACAACAAATCCATATATCTCAAAAACCAATCTAAAGCTCACAAATGAAGTAAGTGAATTTGCTGAAAATATAATCGATACAGTACGTGAACCTTTACTTTTATTGGATAAAGATTTAAGAGTAGTTAAAGCCAGCCATTCATTCTATGATTTCTTCAAGGTAACATCTGACGAAACAATAGGAACATTAATATATGATCTGGGGAATGGCCAATGGAGTATTCCTAAAATGAAAAAACTTCTTGACACAATCTTTCCCGAGAAAACAACATTCAAGAATTATAAAGTTGAACATGATTTGAAACTCCAATGGGAGTATTTTTAAATTTATAACGCATATGGAAAATTTGGATAAATCTAAACCGATTGAGAGTTTCTTTTTACGAAATAAATTCTTTCTCCTGTGGTTAGTTACCACCATTTTTCTTAGTGTCTTTTTTTTAGTTTTCTTATCGGTCATCTGGCTCACTCATGTAAACACTAATGCAGAAATCCTTTGCCTGTTATTTGCTGTCGGAATAATTTTTACGATATGGAAACTGAAGCATCAGACAGATGCTATGAAGCTGGCAGAAGAAGAATTGAAAAGGAGTGAAGAAAAATGGAGAAAACTATTTAACATTTTGCCGATTGGAGTCACTGTCCTTGATGTAAATCAGAACATAACGGAATTCAATCCGGCAATTGAAAAAATCTTAGGACTTACACAAGAGGGATTGTTAAATGGTGATTATAATAAACGAAAATATTTACGCAAAGATAATTCTATAATGCCTGCAGAAGAATTTCCCAGCGTGATTGCCGTAAAAGATCAGACCATAATTGAGAATATAGAAATAGGTGTTATCAAGGAAGATGGATCTGTTATCTGGGCCAATGTTAGTGCTGCGCCTTTACCCTTCCATGATACTGCTTGTGTAACAGTAACTAATGATATTACCAGGCAAAAGGACTCACTAGAAAAACTAAAAGAAAGTGAACAAGAGTTTCGCGTCCTGGCTGAAGCAATGCCGCAGATTGTATGGATTTGCCTTCCAAATGGATCGAATATTTATTTTAATCAACAATGGATAGATTATACAGGACTAACGATGGAAGAGAGTCGCGGTACTGGATGGATCATTCCTTTCCATCCTGAGGACAAACAACAAGCCTGGGATGCCTGGCAAAATGCGATAAAAAATAACAAAGAATATTCGCTTGAATCCCGATTACGCCGCTTCGACGGTACTTATCGCTGGTGGTTAATCCACGGTGTGCCGGTATTAGACTCTAAGGGCAATATTCTTAAATGGATTGGCTCCTGCACTGACATAAATGAATTAAAGATAGCAGAAGCAGAATTACAAAAAAGCGAGGAGCGGTTCCGCACCATCGCCGAAAGCGCTTTGGTAGGAATTTACGTTTTACAAGATGGTAAATATGCATACGTCAACCCCGCGATGGCCCATATTTTCGGCTACACTGTCCCCGAAATGACCGGTATGAGCCCGAATGTAATCGTGCAGCCAATCGACCACGGTTTAGTCGTAGATAACATCAATCGCCGTATTGCTGGTGAAGTCCGGACCATCCAGTATAAGTTCAAAGGCAGACACCAAGATGGTTCAACACGGATCGTCGAGGTCTATGGCTCCAGGATGGAGATGAACAGCAACCCGGTCCTTATTGGAACCCTGATTGATATCACTGAGCAAACATTAGCCGAAAAAGAAATAAACGAGGCAAGAAGACAATTAGAGGAACTTTATCGACACTTAAATAATGACAGGGAAATAGATCATAACAGAATATCAAGGAAAATTCATGATGAACTGGGCCAATCTTTAACTGCCCTCAAAATGGATTTGAATTGGACAAATGATTTTATTGAAGACAATCTTCCTGTTAAGAATAAAATTACAGGAATGATTGCTATAGTAAATGACATAATCAAAAAGGTCCAGCATATTGCTTCTGAACTGCGCCCCGCCATGTTAGATGATCTGGGATTAAATACAACAATTGAATGGTATTGCGGGGAATTTGAAAAACGGTACGGAATTATATGTCATTTAGAACTGGACGATATGACTGCCATTAATTCAAAAATTCAATTAACATTGTACAGGATATTACAGGAAGGGTTAACAAATATTGCGAGACATGCAAAAGCAAAGAATGTTATTGTGCAAATACAATTGTCATCCGGAAAGATAAATTTCAAAATCAGCGATGATGGAATCGGTATAAGCGAGAAGCAAATTATATCTAAAGATTCACTTGGTTTATTGGGTGTTAAAGAGCGCCTCAAAGAATTTAAAGGAATCCTGGGAATAAATAGTTTGCCAAATAAAGGAACCACTCTGGTTATATGTGTCCCCTTATTAATTGAGGAATCAAAATGAAAGTATTAATTGCAGACGATCATGCCATAGTCAGAGGAGGATTAAAACAAATTCTATTAAAAATGGATGAGGTGTCAACAGTTGATGAAACCGGAGACGGACATAAAACTCTGGCTAAAATTGAAGAGAACAAGTATGATATAGTAATACTCGATATATCAATGCCGGGAATGAGCGGTTTAGACATTCTTAAAACAATGAAAGATAGAAATGAAACAGCCAATGTCCTTATCCTAAGCATACATCCCCAGGATCAATATGCAATCCGGGCAATTCATTTAGGGGCCTCAGGTTATTTGTGCAAAGATAGTATTTATGAGGAAATACAGGATGCAATTAAAAAAATTGCTGCAGGAGGGAAATATATTTCCAGTACTTTGGTAGAAAATATTGTATTTACTAAAAACCTGGATGCAAATAAATTACCTCATGAGAAACTATCTGAACGTGAATTCCAGGTAATGTGCATGCTTGCACAGGGGTCGTCAGTTAAAGAGATTGCGGCTGAGCTTTCGATTAGCGATAAAACAGTAAGCACATTCCGTTCGAGGATACTTGAAAAAATGGGAATGAAGAAAAATGCAGATTTAACGCTTTATGCGATCAGGAATGATTTAATAGAATAATTTAGGTTTGTATTAGCACAGATTCTTCATCTGCCGCGGCGGAGCTTCACTCATTCCTAATGACAAGGTAAGAAATTGTAAGGGGATGAACCCCCTTACAATTTCAATTTATATATTTATATTCAATGACCCCAGGCATAAATGCCTGGGTTAGAACAGGTCATTTCATTTTCAATAAGGCGTGGCTTTATTTTTGTCAACTCAGAATGACAGGGGTTAAGCTCAAATTCTTCTTGTAAGGGAAACACCTACAACAAAATCAGTATTTAACTGATATCTATTACCAATTACTATAACTAACTTCTATTGAGTGGGTTGAGATATATCTGCAAAGGAAGAACAATGAAGATAGTAATAGCTGATGACTCCGAAATGCTCCGGGAAAGAATAAAAAGCTCACTTAAAGAAATTGATAATGTTGAAATTATAGGAGAAGCAACTAATGGAAATGAAGCGATAAAAATAATTCTTGAAACAAACCCGGATTTCGTGTTACTTGATATTCGTATGCCAGAATTGAACGGTATTGAGGTTCTAAAAAAAATGAAAGAGAATGGAAGTAAATCAAAAACATGCATCTTTACGAACTATCCATATTCGCAATATAAAGTAAAGTGCATGGAAGAAGGTGCAGATTACTTCTTTGATAAAAATAAAGATTTCCAGGAAATAAAAAGCCTGATAGCAAAGCTTGCGCATTAGTGAGCAGAGATTATCTCTTTAGTTAAACATAGGTCTGTAACATGGCAAAGATCAATAAAAATCCGTCCCTCTCTAAGGTCAAATTAAAATCTGCAAAAGAAGGAAGTGAATTTGCTGAAAACATAATTGACACAGTACGTGAACCTTTACTTTTATTAGATAAAGATTTAAGAATAGTTAAAGCCAGCCATTCATTCTATGATTTCTTCAAAGTAACTCCCGATGAAACCATCGGCACTCTTATATATGACCTGGGAAATGGCCAATGGAATATTCCTAAACTTAGAGAACTGCTGGAGACAATACTTCCTCAAAAAACAACTTTTGATGACTATGAGGTTGAACATGACTTTTCAACAATCGGCAAACGCATTATGCTTTTGAATGCACGTCAGATTCAAGGGGGATTTGGAGTGAAAGAACGGATAATTCTTCTTGCTATTGAGGATATCACTGAACGAAAATTCACAGAAGAATTAGTCGGTGAAAATAGTCGTGTTACAAACGAATACCTTGAAAATCTTTTTAATTATGCAAACGTTCCAATTATTGTTTGGGATTCTTCGTTAGTTATTACCCGGTTCAACCATGCATTTAAAATATTGAGCGGATATGAAGCAACTGAAGTCAGAGGGAAAAAGATTGATTTACTTTTCCCCAAAGATAAAATTGATTTTTCACTTGATCTAATTCAAAAAACAGCCAGGGGTGAAAGGTGGGAAACAGTTGAAATTGAAATAATGGGAAAAGATGGAAATGTAAAAACTTTACTTTGGAATTCCGCAAATATTTTTGACAAGGAAGGCAAAGAGATTGTAGCAACTATTGCACAAGGCCATGATATCACCGTGCGCAAGCGTGCTGCAGAAATAATTAATAATAATGAAAAACGTTTTAGAGAACTTATTGATTCGCTGCCCCAGCTTTTTTGGACTTGCACAGTTGATGGTCCATGCGATTATTTGAGCAAACAATGGGTGGAATATACCGGAATACCGGAATCGGAACAATTGGGCTACGGTTGGCTTGAGCAGCTTCATCCTGAAGATAAGGAAAGAACTGTCTCCGAGTGGATGGAAAAAGTTAAAGCTGGAGATAGTTTCGATATTGAATTCCGTATCCGAAGAAAAGACGGCGTCTACCATTGGTACAAAACCAGGGCAGTACCAATGCGCGATGCCGAAGGAAATATTATTAAATGGTTTGGTTCAAATACAGATTTTAATGAAATAAAAAAAGCTGAAGAACAACTTCGTAAACTAAACCGTATATACTCATTATTAAGCGATATCAATCAAGCAATAGTGCGAACACGAAAACCTAATGAACTGTTTGCTAAAGTGTGTAAAATAGCTGTGGAACAAGGTGGTTTTGGAATGGCATGGATAGGACTTATAGATGAATCCTCCCAAAAACTACGGGTTATTGCACAAGCCGGTAGAAACAATGGCTATCTTGAGCAGATAGATATTACATTAAACGGTAAACCTTTGAGTTATTGTCCGATTGATAGTGCTCTACGTAATGGAGAACATGTTATCTGCAATATCATTAAAAATGAAGAGATGGCTCAATGCCAAAAGATTACCTATGAACATGGTTTCCGCTCATCTGCTTCATTCCCGTTAAAGGTTTCTAATATTAGGAAAGGAGTATTGACTTTTTATTCTGATGAAACTGATTTCTTTGATGAAAGAGAATTAAAACTATTAGATGAACTGGCTTTGGATGTCTCCTTCGCAATGGAGTATGCCGAGAAAGAAGCCGGACGTAAGCAGACGGAAGAAACACTAAAGGAGAGTGAAGAAAGATTCCGCATCGCCGCCGAAACGTCAAACGACGTTATGTATGAATGGGACTTAAGGCAAAGTGTTAAGTGGTTTGGCAAGATTGATGAAATGCTGGGGTATAACCAGGACGAGTTTCCAAGAACTCTGGATGGTTTAGGAGCATCGGTTCATCCTGAGGATTGGGTTCGAGTAATGGCTGCGGTGCAGGCTCATTTGGAGGGACGTGCACCCTATGCCGAGGAATACCGGGCTATAAGGAAAGACGGATCTTTTAGATGGTGGTCAGCCCGGGGCGCAGTTTCAAGGACTCCCGATGGAAGACCCATCCGATGGATTGGTACTGTAACAGATATTACCGAGCGCAAAAAGGCAGAGCACGAACTGCAGGAGCGCGAAGCCAGATACAAAACGCTTGTTGAAAACATCCCGCAAAAGATCTTAATGAAGAGCAAAGACTATAGATGGATCTCGATCAATGAGAATCTCGCCAGAGATTTCGGCATCAGGCCGGAAGAAGTTGTTGGTAAACTGGATCACGAATTATTTTCCAGGGAGCTTGCCGACAAGTATCACGCTGATGATGTGAGAATTCTAAAAACGGGAAAGACCGAGGAGTTAGAAGAGAAGTATATTGTAGACGGGAAAGAAACCTGGGTCAACACTATCAAGACACCGGTCCGGGACAGTAACGGCGAGATCATGGGTATACTCGGTATCTTCTGGGACATCACCGAACGCAAATTGGCTGAAGAAGAAATTCGAAAACTTAATGCTGAACTTGAGGACCGTGTAAAAATTCGAACCGCTCAGTTGGAAGCTTCTAATAAGGAACTCGAAGCTTTCAGCTATTCAGTATCCCACGATCTTCGTGCTCCTTTACGCCATATCAGCGGATACGTAGAGTTGCTCACAAGCCGGTTCCATTCCGCTTTATCAGACAAGGGTCAACATTATCTTGACTCTATTGCAGATTCCTCACATCAGATGGGACTGCTTATAGACAACCTGCTGCAATTTTCCAGAACAGGACGGGCTGAGATGCGTCGATCAGATTCTGATATGAATGAAATAGTCCGGGAGGCAATAGAATCGGTGTCTCAGGATAATCCTGATTGGTCTATTGAATGGACAGTTGCCAAATTACCATCAGTTTTTTGTGATCGAGCAATGATGCGGTTAGTGTGGATTAATCTCCTGAGTAATGCTGTCAAATTCACAAGGACAAGGGAGAAAGCTTTAATTGAAATCGGAGTAAAGGTTGAAACGAAGGAAGTAATATTTTTTATCCGTGACAATGGAGTCGGGTTTGATATGCAATATGCACAAAAGCTCTTTGGAGTTTTCCAACGTCTGCACCCGACAGAAGAATTTGAAGGAACCGGTATAGGTCTTGCAAACGTAAATCGGATAGTGATGCGTCATGGAGGACGGACATGGGCTGAAGCCGAACCCGATAAAGGAGCAATATTTTATTTTTCTATACCACATAATTAAGGAGAACATATTATGGAAGAACTTAGAACGATTCTATTAGCAGAAGACAATCCGAAAGATGTTGAGTTGACTATTGAGGCGCTGTCTGAACATAATCTTGCCAATCAGGTCATTGTTGTGAAAGACGGTGTGGAAGCAATGGAATTTCTTAGACGCGAAGGGAAGTTCAAACTTCGGAAACCAGGGCTTCCGGCAGTACTCCTCCTGGATATCAAAATGCCCCGCATGGATGGTATTGAAGTGCTTCGCAATGTACGGGGCGATCCGGCTCTGAAGCTATTGCCTGTTGTGATTCTTACATCTTCACGGGAGGAACAGGATTTGATAAAAAGTTATGAGCTGGGTGTCAATGCTTATGTAGTAAAGCCGGTAGATTTTAAAGATTTTATCCAGGCCGTGAAAGAGATTGGCGTATTCTGGGCTGTAATTAATGAAGTACCACCGGTAAGTATGTTTTCTTCAGAAACCAAAAACCAATAAGAGTTGCAATGTTAAAATTACTTTTACTTGAGGATTCGCCGGAGGATGTGGAGATCATACGAGAGTTGTTGATAAACGCGGGATTTGACCTGGATATGGATTGCACTGCAGTTGAACTAGAATTTATATCTTTGCTCCGTAGTCACACATATGATATTATTCTCTCTGATTTCAAATTACCCGGATTCGATGGATTTGGCGCCCTAAGATGGACTATGGAAATCTGCCCGAATGTTCCTTTTCTCTGTGTCTCCGGAACTATAGGCGAGGAAACCGCCGTCGGACTTTTAAAGCACGGAGCTGTCGATTATGTCTTTAAGGATAGACCGGCAAGACTTCCCTTTGCTATTAAACAGGCACTTGTAGAAGCAAAGGAAAAAGAAAACCGGCAAAAGGCAGAAAAATTATTATATCAAAGTGAAGAAAGGTACCGTTCGTTTTTTGAAAACAGTATAGATGCATTATTTATAACATCCCAGAATGGAAAAATATATTCAGCAAATTCGGCAGCGTGCAATATGCTGGGATATTCGGAAGAGGAAATTATACGCCTGGGTAGATCCGGTATTGTGAAGGCGGATCCCAATTTATCCATTATCTTAGAAGAAAGGAAATTGAAAGGAAAAGCACACGGTGAACTAACAATGATCAGGAAAGATGGAACATGTTTTATAGCAGCGATCTCATCATCTGTTTTTAAAAATCAGGAAGGGGTTGAATTCACAAGTTTGATCGCCCGGGATATAACCAAACGAAAGCAATTCGAGAAAGAATTGATTGACTCGAAAGAAAAAGCGGAGTCAGCCAACAGATTAAAGGATGCCTTTATCGCCAATATGTCGCACGAAATCAGAACTCCGTTAAACGGGATTCTTGGTATGTCAAGTATAATAAGAGATATATACGGCGATAAAATGAAAGAAGGAGATGAAGAACTTTTTGAAGGAATTAGCATTTCAAGCAATCGTATTATCAGAACAATTGATATGATTTTGAACTATTCCCGTTTACAGGTAGGTGAATTCTCAATTATACGGGAGTATTTCAACTTGTCTTATGTTTGCATCAACCTTATTTCTGAATTCACCACGATCGCTAAATTTAAATCTCTTGATTTGACATTTCAGAATAATTGCGGAAATGTTTCAGTGTTTGCTGACGAATTTTCAATTACGATGGCAATATCCGGCTTAATAGATAATGCGATTAAATATACCGACATAGGATTTGTTACTGTAATACTGCATAAAGGAGAGGATGAGAATATTATTCTTGATGTGAAAGATACTGGGATTGGTATTAGTGATGAGTATATGAAAAAAATGTTTGAACCATATCTCCAGGAACAAATGGGCTATGGCAGAGCATACGAAGGAGTTGGTCTCGGTCTCCCTATTGCCAAAAAGGTTCTGGATTTGAATAATGCTGTCTTAACTGTTAGAAGTAAAAAAGGGGAAGGATCAACATTTTCTATAAATTTCGGTAAAGGTGAACAACCCCTTGAAAATAAATCCGAACCGGTGATAGCCTCCAATGTTATCCCTGAATACTCGGAAGATGGTAATAAGGTGATTCTGTTAGTTGAAGATGACTATATAAACCAACTTACAATTAGAAGACTTATAGAAAACAGATATCGGATCATAATTACAGATTCATCAAATGAGGTACTTGAGATAATAAAGAGAGAAAAAGTTGATTTAATCTTAATGGATATTTCAATCAAAGGAGATAAGGACGGGTTAGAACTGACCGAAGAGTTAAAAGCATCAAAAGAATTTTCTCATATACCGATTATAGCGGTTACAGCACATGCACTTAATTCAGACAGGAACAATGCATTAGATGCAGGCTGTGATAGTTATTTAGCAAAACCATTTGCAAAAGAGATACTACTCAATATGATTGCGGCTTTTGTAAATAAATAAATATTCCACTCCTCCGGGAATGCGGAGTAATGGATTGTTGGATTAGTGGATTATTGGAAGGGAAAACAAACAGCAATTGCATGACAGATATGGCAAAGAAGTTCGGCGAAGATGATCATATATACAGTTGGATGCGTAACCGCAATACTCTGGAGTTTCTGGGAATTTGGGAACAGATCCACAATCCAGATTTTAATTCCCTCGAATTCGAGGGAATTAGAAAGGAGGCAGGTACGAATAGATTTTACCTTTCGGCTAAAAAATGGATTGATGCAACAAATGCAGCGGGATTGATTGCCAGTGCGGGTAGGTACGGAGGAACTTTTGCTCATAAGGATATTGCTTTTGAGTTTGGAAGTTGGCTCAGTCCCGGATTGAATTCCACTCGTCAAATCCTCCCTTAAAAAATAATCTATATAACAAAATCCAAAACGGGTTCTGGCTCATGCTCTATGGCCTCCAGCTAAAATTCCTTTATATAAGAATCTGAATAAGTTAATGGCCTGCCAAGATCATCAACAGGTATTATTTCAAAATATATTATCCCTTTCTTATATCCCGAAACTAATTGACTTAGTTCTTCCTCAAACGGAAAATTTATTTCTAAAGGCACTTTTGTTGAACATAAACCAAGATCTTTTCTTAATGCAAACAAATTAAAATATTTCATTTCCCTGCTGATTGGCTCATAAACACAAACCACAGTTACGGCAATAAACTTATTTATTAAAGGATATTCGTCAGGCAGGTTGTCTATCTCTGTCGTCATATAAATTCCGCTTTTGTCAAATACTATCTCACTTACCGGACATTTAAATCCAAAATCCGGAACTATTCTGTTGCTGGTAGTCGGTCTTTTTCTGTCAAATCTCTTTGCATTAAATTTTTGTATCTTATGATATACCGCCTTTGCTTTAACAGGAGATTTTTTCCATATTAAATAAAGCTCCGGAATTGATTTTACAATAGCGCCAAACTCTGACATAGCTGTCATTCTTTCCCTTATTGCTTTTGAAGCATCGCTTTCGCTTTTATGGAAATCCATACATGCTTTGTACATAAACGGTTCGCCATAGCGTATTTTGTACACAATGTCGCCACATTTTCCGGATGGTGACCCGACTACTGCTCCATGAATTCTTGCCATTTTAATTTCTCCGCATTTAACATTGAAATATTAAAGAATATTTCAGAAAAAATCAATCCTTCAATATAATTTTCTCACATATAGGAAACGTGTGAGAGGCCGGAATTCTCATTTTGGGGAATAGTCATACTGATGAAGCTATGTGTTTCAGTATTAAAATGTTTGTTTTGGTTTGGCACGACAATTGTTAATATAATAGTTAAATGCCCATTGAATAGAGGTTGATTATATAATTTGAGATTCAATGGGAAAGAAGTCAGTCATTTTGGCAGAGTATATGACAAATTGGCAGACAAGTATGACATTATGTAATTTCACGCAAACAGAAGCCCACCAACAATAATAATTTTCCAATTTCATCTGGCTCACAAGTGGCTCTCATCTGGCTCACAGGTGGCTCTTTTTAAGAGCCAACTAGGCGTTAAGGCATAGTCAAGGGATAGAGTTAATGGGTAATGGAATATTGGATTGGTGGAGGGAAAGAAAGTATGTAGGAACCAATAAAGGCTTGTTTTTATTTATTAAGATGGTGGCATAGCTGTATGACAGTTCAATAATATATCGTTTTTTTAATGCCATAAATGGCATAGGGTTTTTTAATTTTATTCTATTTACCCAGTCCTGAAGGACTGGGCTAATTTAATTATTATTGAATAAGTTCCTGATCAAATATGGTCATTAGCATGATGGAAAGGAATTAGAGTGGCGTGATGGTTGGAGAAAGCTGCATGGATCCCCGAGTTCCGCCTTCGGCGGATGCGGTCGGGGATGACATTTGAGATTTCCAAGTATTCATGGGATCCCTGCTTTCCCTCCTGCGGCGCCCGACTTAGCCGGGCAAGGGCAGGCGCAGGGATGACAGGTAAAAAGTGAATGATGACCAAATCGTCGGGGTTGAGGAAATCCGCCAACGGCGGATCTGAGGTTGAGGAAAACCTCTGAGGTTTAGAAGAGATGACAATGGAGATTCCGGAAACTAGGTGCAAGGATTTATTTTATGATAGCGAGTTTTTGAATAACGTTCTGGGTTATGTTTCCTTTCTTCATTATCATTTTGTAGAGGTAAACTCCGTTTGCAGGATAGTCACCGTCCTGATCCCTGCCGTCCCAGTGAATACGATTGAAATCATAGTTCAGTTCATAGGATTTCTTAACAATTTCTTTTATGAGTCTTCCTGCAACTGTAAAGATCCTAATTTTCAACTCATCAGGAAGCTGTGTCAATTTAAATGTAAAGTATGTTTCCCGGGCAAACGGATTCGGGTAGTTATAGACATCCAAAAGCTGAGCCTGACTGTTTATCCGGAAATGACGGGTTAGTCCGGCAGAATCGGTTATAGTGCCCAGGGCATTCTTTCCTTTTATATTCATTATATAATCGCCGTCAGTAAGTTTTGGATCCCATTCTACAACGACTTTTGGGTTTGCGCTATTGAAATGATAATTAAGTCCGGTTGTGATTGCAGAATCAGTCACCGTATTTGTGGTCAGCGTAACTGCAACTGAGGAGGGATCAGTAATCGGAAGCAGAGTCTGATCATTGAGTTGAATAATTATCTTCGGGTTTGAGGATACAAAATCACCATCAAGTATATCGATTCCATCCATTGTTACCGCCAGACCAGGACGTGAAGTATCACCCTTTACATAAAAGGGGACGGAATAAAGGTTGTTGTCTTTATAGAATTCATTTATTTTATTGTCGGGATCGATGCTGATGACAAATGTGCCGGTTCCGGCACCTCCGGATGTGTTATAAATAATGTTATAGCTTTTGTTTGTGCCGGGGAGAAGTTTATCAATTGATGTTGATAAAACATTCTCTCTTGAATTATCGGGCTTCACTCTTTGAACCAGAACCATAATACTATCAGCTTCAGTCAAACCTTCGTTCAGAACTTTAAAGGAAAGAGTAATATTGTCACCTATAGTTACGGTATCTTTTGACAATTTAACCACCTGAAAGTTTGTGCCTATTTCAGGAAGATCCTGATACTCAACTTTAAGGTTACTTACAGATGATATTGAATTGTTTCCTTTTTTAAGGATTGTTAGCAGATTAATATAATTATATACAGAAGTACTGATTGATGAAAGATCTGCCTGATCATTTATAATATTCAGTGCTGCGAGGGTATCTTTTGTACCGTCCGGTTTTATCCCCACCGGAATAACCGAAACTGCTGAGCCATTAGGTACGGAGAAGTTTATTCTCAAATCATTCCATTTCTTTACGGGACCGATTTGATTTGTTAGCAGATAACCGGTCTGAGAATCAAAACTAAATACAGTATCAATATCAACACTTCCACCAAATGGTTTACTCCACTTTTCCAAAACTGAACCTTGCGGGGCACCCTTCTTTCCAATCATAGCCCAGGAATAAGAGTTTAGAAATGGGGAAAGTGTAACGCTGTCAATGTATTTACTACCATAAAAATGGAACATAGCTTTAAGACTATCAGAAAATCCAATACCTGCATTCCCGCTGAAAGCAAAGCACACAATTTTATTTACAGGAAGAGAATCGAGGAAATGATAAATGTCTGTTGGAAATTGGTCATAGTTCGGATAATAGTCCCAATAGTTAAATCGTTTTGTGCTTTCAAATGAAAGTGAGGAATCAGAAAAAACAACAATATCTACCCCTTCAAGATACCCTTCAGTAAGATAATTATTCTTGTTTACAGAAATAATGGCAAAGGAGCCATCATTATGTGCGGCAGAGCTGACAACAAGTTCTTTTTTCAGCAGACCAAGACTGATGCCTCCAGGGCCAATATCCACAGAGTTATTGGTTGAATTTGCAAATGAAAGGGAATCGCCAAGATAATAGCTAAAGGCGGATGTGGAATCATAAATAAAGGAGATGGTTTCACCAAAAACTTCTGACGGGCTGCTAATTTTGGCTCTGAACCAATATCTTGTACCCTGGTGGAGTGATGGTATTGAAATTATAGTATAAGCAGTATCAAGAATTTTATAATAATTACCCGAATTACTGAAATCGGGAAGTGAAGAAACCTGATAAAAGATAGAATCAGAGATAGATTTATTAATAGGATTTATGAAATATACTTTTCCATTGCCAATGTTGTTTAGAGGTTCATTCAAAAGAGTCCTAATTGCATTGCTAGCGACATTAAATGTGAATGAGGCAGAATTATCAGATTTGCTAATTTCATTAACCAGGTTGTCCGGATCAAGATTAACGGTAATTGTGTGAGTACCCACATATCCTTTAATCGGTATTTTAATGAGGATACTGTCCATAAAAAGAGGCAGGTTCCTGGTGAACTGAAATTGATTTTTGTCCACTCCATTGATTGATTGATTAACCTGAATTTTGAATACGGGGTTTGCAAACACCATCCCATAATTATAATAATTTATTTTTACTGTAGCCGAATCTATTGAATCATCGAGGAAACTATGATCGATAGTAATATCTTTCTGCGAGACAGACAGGTTAGGTAGAGGAGGAACCCGGAGTTTAATTACGGGATCCGTGAAAAGAGTATTGCCATAGGCAAATATAGAATCAATCTCGCCTGTTCCATAGGTAGAAAAAAGATCAAGTTTGGCAAGGACATGGGCTTTGCCGAGAGTAGTAATATTCTGTTTCAATATCCTGTTATAAAATAATTGAGGGAAGACCAAAGTAGAGTTAATAAACCCAAGCGTTGAGTTTCCGACATAACCGATAGCTTCGCCATCAAGTCCGCAGGTGAAGAGTTCAGCGAAACATCTGATATAAGGTTCGGCAAATTTACCGGTGGAACAGCCGAAGTCAGTAATCATAGGAATTCTTCCCCTGCTGTTTTTTAACTGGCTAACATCAGTTATTCCATTATCCCAAGTCTGGGTACCGCTATGGCCTATATAGGAAATAAAAACTCCACCTAAGTCGATCATAGAGTTTATCTGATCTTCGGTATAGGGACCAAAATTAGTTCGCGGATCCGGATCATAAGTTTTATATAAATGATGGACGATACCTCCGGTAGGCACAGTGGAAGCAAGAGCAGCTATATCATTGTTTACCCCTTTCAGTTCCGGTATCTCACCCGGAGTATCTACCGAACCGCCCGAAAATAGAAGGTAATACTTATTCCAATCATCAAACGGCGTACTTAGATAAGTTTTATGTTTATCAAAGAAATGCTGGAATTCCTCAATTGATGCGGCGGGCATTCTGCCAAGATATAACTGGGGTATAAGTGTTGAATCCCAAATTGTAAACCAGGAATCAGAGACCGGTTCACCAAAACTCGGGACATAATTCATAACGGGAGGTGTGCCGAAATATTTTACTTTGTTTCCGTAGTAGTCATAATTAGCATCGCCGACGATGAAAAGGTAAGTTGGTTTAGGTGGCTGCCAGTTCTGGTATGCAGCCATAAGAAAATCCTTTATCGGTTCAGGAGCCAGATAGCCGTAATTGAACTGATCATAAATATCAAGCACATTTATTACCCTGGTGTTCAGGCTGTAATTCTGAGCAATAAATGAAGCATAATTAATTGCTGTGGGTATTAATACCGGATGAGTAATAAGAATATAATCAGCCTGGATATTGGAAGCGGTTATATCGGAAAAATTCTTTTTATAGTAATAAACCGGAGTGGATATTTTAGATTCATTGATAAGAAAATATTTATCACCCGGAGATACTGAATCCAGAAAATCGACTTCACTACCGGAGCCGGTGAAAGCGGGAATCTTAATTACCTGAGGATCATATTTGTAAAGGACAATATTCCGGGAAGAAAGATTGGTAATTTTAAAAGAGCGGAGATATTTTCCTACCTGGTCATTTATGGCAAACTTAAGTGAATCATTTATTGTTTTAAGATATCTTGGAAATTCAACCTCATACCAATCGTATGCAATAGAATTAAGGTCCTCGTTTGGAATAGGAAAAGAAGTCGCATATAAATTATTATTTCCTTCTACAAGGAGATTAGAATTAAACTGACCACTTACCATGTGCTGGGCATTTTTATCAAACAAAGCAGAATCGTAGACAGTAGGATCGTTGTTAACACTGATTCCAACCTTGTGCGCATTAATATTAAAATTGGATGCATAATCCTGAATTTTATAAAATGCCTTTGTTATTTTGCCGGGATAAACATCAGAAACGGTAAAGGGCAATGGCACAGTACCCGGATATTGCTGCCCCCAAACCCATGTTTGATTCTGTTTATATTGTGGAAGTTGTCTGTCGACGAGGCTTGCAATTGAATAATCCCAGTAAAAGTCCTGTTCATAATGGACAATCTCAGCATAATATTTTACAGTATCGAAAGGAGCACCTGAATAAGATGGCAGAACAGGAGTTACTAATGCCGTATCGCCTCCCCAGGTAAGCCAATAAATTGTAGTGTCAGAATAGCGGTTTTTGTATTCATTATAGGGTGTACCGTACGCATTAAGCAGACGATAATTAGCGCCCATATTTCTTCTGCCGAAGAACTCAAGATAGCCGGTATCATCAAGAATATTATTATTTCCTTTAGCCAGGATGGGTATTTCTTGTCCTTTGGTTATTAGGCGGTAGGAGTTTAATGGAACAGAGGAAGTTGGAATTCCATTTTTTTCAAGGTCAGCCTTAGTAATTCTGTAGATGCCGTCCCGATAAGTTCCGATCTTAAAGTAGGTTTTGGAGTAATCAATCCAGGAGTCATTTATTTTAACTGGTTCAAAATACTTTTTATCAAGCTGCCGGGCATTTGGGTAATTTAGTATTGATGAGGAGAGAAGTTCCTTTTCCTCCTTTCCTTCCGGAATGCTGGCAGTTTTTATTTTTCCCGGAGAAAGTATTGTTAAAGATAATTTCCCTTTCTGAAGTTCTTCAATTACATTATTGTTTGA
>Ga0182027_10003483_pt1 | contig 24885 bp, 28 predicted proteins | sample 712E1DmetaG_FD_121300 | JGI IMG/M metagenome (GOLD analysis project Ga0182027, IMG submission 121300) | Permafrost microbial communities from Stordalen Mire, Sweden - 712E1D metaG (Illumina Assembly) | ecosystem: Environmental > Terrestrial > Soil > Wetlands > Permafrost | place: Sweden...
ATTCGGCCATCGGCGAAGAAGGGGTGATCGGATAAATGGCGATGACCTCGTTTAACCGGTAAGAGACCGCCGCGACCGCTTCGTTTCCATCCACTGTCTTGTAATGTTTCATAAATCCCTCAATTCATCCATTTCTTTAAGATAAGAAAACACTTTGACCGCTTCCTCTTCATCCACGCGGCTGATGGCAAAACCCACATGGACGATCACGTAATCGCCCACCGCCGCCTCCGGCACATAGGCGAGATTCACCTGTTTGACGATGCCGGAAAAATCCACGCGGCCGGTCCGCCGCAGCGGCCCGTGGTCTTCGATGGCGAGGATCTTACCGGGAACGCCCAGACACATACGGCTCCGCCTTTCCTGATTCCTTTCGAAGAACCGCCGCGATCTGACCGAGCGAGATGCCTCCATCATTGGGGGGAATCCGCTGATGCCAGTAGGGATGAAAACCCTCTTCCCTCAGTCGCCGGACCGTCCGGCTCGTCAGATATCGGTTTTGGAAGCACCCGCCCGTGAGCACGACTTTCCGTTCATTGACGGCCTTGGCCACCTGAATGATCATTTCCGCGAGTGTATGATGGAAGCGGGCCGCGATCGCCCCGATCGGGACGTCGTCCTGATAATCCCGCAACAGCGCATGGATCATCGGCTCCCAGTCCGTCATCTTAAAGGGATAGACGCCCTCGGATTCGTGTCCGGTGGCGGCGAACTCAAGTTCCATGGCGGCCTGGCCTTCAAACGTGATGACCTGCCGAAGGTCGAGGAGCGACGCGACCGCATCAAACAGGCGGCCGGCGCTGGAGGTGATCGGCGTCTGGATGCCCTTGATCAGCATCGGCTGCAGAAGCGTCAGCTCCTCCGGCGTGAAGGCCTCCAGGGACGCGCAGGTCCTTCCGTCAAAAACCCACTCGCCAAACATCTCGAACAAAAGCCCCAGAGCGCTTCGCCGAGGCTCGCGGATCGCCTTTTCATTGCCGGGGAGCCGGAAGGTGCGAAGATGAGCGGCCCTTTCAAAACCCTTGTCGGTGACATGCAAAAATTCGCCGCCCCATACCGTGTGATCAAGACCGTACCCCGTTCCATCCCAAGCCACGCCGAGCACTGGCCCGCGAAGATCGTTGTCCGCCATGCAGGAAAGCACATGCGCGTAATGATGCTGCACCGGGTGCAGGACGCCGTCCCGCTCTCCAGCGTAATGCGTCGACACATAATTGGGATGAAGGTCGCAGGCCACGATGTCAGGCTTGAAGTTATAGAGGCCTTCAAAACTGGCGATGGTCTCTTTAAAAACCTCATAGGCGCGGGCCGTTTCCAGCTCTCCGATATGCTGGCTGATAAACGCATGATGCCCGATCGCGACGGCGACGGTGTTTTTGAGATGCGCGCCGACGGCCAGAATCCGAGGACTTTCCTGGCCGAGTTGAATGGGCAGCGGCGCGTAGCCGCGTGAGCGTCGAAGCATGAGCTCGCGCCCCTCGACCACGGTCACGACAGAATCGTCGATGGGCCGCCGGATCGGGCGATTATGCACGAGAAAAACGTCCGCCAGACCCTGCAGATCAATTAAGGCGTCTTTCTCATCGATGCAGATCGGCTCTTCGGAGATATTGCCGCTGGTGGCGACCATCGGCGCCGCGAGTTCCTTCATCAGAAGATGGTGGAGAGGCGTGTAGGGAAGCATGAGTCCGAGATAGGGGTTGCACGGCGCGATCGATTCCGCCAGGTTCCCGGCGCTTTTTCGCCGCAGGAGCACGATCGGCGCCTCGGCGGAGGCCAGGAGGCGTTCTTCCATATCCGAGAGCTCGCAGAGCGCCCGCGCCGCCTCCAAAAAGGGGACCATGACCGCAAAGGGTTTTTCCTGGCGGTGTTTGCGCTGGCGCAGGGCGTCCACCGCCTTCTCCTGGCGCGCATCCACGCATAAATGAAATCCGCCGAGACCTTTGACCGCGACGACCTGGCCGTTGGCGATCGCCTGGACCGCCTGGCCGAGGGCCTCCTCACGCGACGCCAGAAGTTTCCCATCCTTGTCCCAGAGTTCCAGAGACGGCCCGCAGGCTGGGCAGGCGGTCGGCTGGGCGTGAAACCGTCGATCGCGCGGATTATCGTATTCCCAGCGGCAATCCGGGCACATGGGAAAAATTTTCATCGTTGTCCGCGCCCGATCGTACGGGAGCCCCTCGATCAGGCTGTAGCGCGGCCCGCAGTGCGTGCAATTGGTGAAGGGGTACCGATAACGCCGATTCTGCGGATGAAAAATCTCTTTCAGGCATTCGCCGCAGGTGGCGATGTCCGGAAAAATCAGCGCGGTTTTGGCTCCGCTGTCGCCATGCTCGCGAATGGAAAAACCGGAATGGCCGACCGTATCGAGAAACACCGGTTCCAGGCTGTGAATGACCGCATGCGGGGGTTTCTCCGAAGTCAAACGGAGAAGAAATTGCCGGAGGCTTTCATTCGAACCTTCCACCTCGAGAACGACTCCTTCATTCGCGTTGGAGACCCAGCCGGACAATTGCATCTCGGTCGCGAGGCGATGGACAAACGGCCGGAACCCGACGCCCTGGACCGCTCCACGCACGACGGCGCGAAGCCGTTCGAGCCCATTCGAGGAAGAAATGTCAATCGGCATCGATGAGCTCCAGGACATTGAATCCCGGGATTGGAATCACATGCTGGCAATCCGGGCAAATCGCGTAGGGCATATCGGCTTCCTCCGTTCCCTCGCGGACCAGCGTTCCGCATTGGCATGGAACGGAAACCGGCTTTTTATGAAATTCAAAAGACGTCTTTTCCAAAGGGGTCCCGACGGTATGGACTTCAAAGGCCTGACGCAGGGCCTCTTCGACCAGGCCGGGCCCATACAGAACGCGGATGACCTTGGCCGGCTTTTCCTTCTCGTTCGTCCAGCGTGAAACGAGCTGATGGATAAACTCATCGACCATCCCAAATTCATGCATGGGCTTCGACCTTGCCGCCATCCGCTTTCGCGAGGCATTTCTGCACTGATTTTTTGATCTGCGCCAGGAGATCGGGCAGGACCGCTTCCACTGGCCGGGACAATCCCTCTCCATGCTCAAAGGACCCCCCGCCGACCGACACAAGGGTGGCTTCCGGGCAATGGTGAAAGAGTTGCCAGGCATCGGCCAGGAGCCCTTCAGGCGAAAAGTGGTGCGTCATGGAGGCGGTGCGGGATGGCTCAGCATGGATCACGCGCGAGCGAATGCGACCGGGGACCGTGTTCCAGCAGGCGTCTATAAAGAGGACTTGAGCGGAGTCTCCGATCCAATCCGCCATTTCCGGCAACAATTGATGGGCGGCTTCAACGCGGACTTGATTGGCGGGCCACAAGCCTATGAGGGCCTGCGCCGCGCGCCATCCCACGCCGTCATCGGACCGCAGCGGATTGCCATAGCCGATGATGAGGACAGGGGTCATTTATGCCGCTGGAGTTGGTCCAGGACCTCCCCGTCTTTGGAGACCAACTGCACCAGAAGCGGCATCTGGCCGAGCGCATGCGTGGAACAGCTGAGACACGGATCGTAGGTCCGGATGACCGCCTCGACGCGGTTGAGCATCCCTTCCGCAAGCTTCTTGGCTTTCACGAAATGCTGCGCCGCCTGCAGGATCCCGAAGTTCATGGCCAGGTTATTGTGGCCCGTGGCGATGATCAAATTGGCCCAGGTCATCAGGCCCTGCTCGTTGATCTTGTAATGATGGAAGAGGATGCCCCGCGGGGCTTCCGAAACGCCGATCCCTTCGAAGTTGTTCGCGCTGGCCACGGCGCGGACGTGAGGGCTCAGGATCTCTGGATCGTTCAAAAGTTTTTCCATCTTCTCGAGGCTGATCAGAATTTCCACAAGGCGCGCCAGATGATAATGGAAAGAACTTGAAACCGGACCTTTCTGCAGCTCCTTGAACTGGGTCAGCTCCTGAGCGCCCCGCTGGGTGCCGCAGCGCTGGGCGATATTGAGCCGCGCCAAAGGCCCCACCCGATAGAGCCCCTGGGGATACCCGAGGGGTTTGTAGAAAGGAAATTTGAGATAGGACCAGGGTTCGACGGCCTCTCCGATGTACTGGGGATAATCGGAGCCGGCAGACTGATACGCCAAAATTTTTCCCGTGGCGTCGATGATGCGCACGCCACCGTCATAATGCTCCCAACCGCCGTCCGCATCGATCAATCCCATGTAGAGACTGGGGAAATTGCCGAAGGTTTCGATTTCTTCCTTGAATTTCGGCAAGATTCCTTTGAACCAATCGAGCGTCCGCTGGGCGATTTCGATCGCCTCCGGAATTCCAGCCAGGATTTGATCGCGGTGCTCGGTGCTCAGGGGGGAGCTCACGCCTCCAGGGACCACCCAGGTGGGATGGATGCGCTTGCCGGCCAGCCATTCAATGACCTGCTGCCCGAACTGACGAAGACGAATGCCGTCTTTGGCCAAAGCGGGGTGGGCCTCCAAGACACCGAAGATGTGCCTCTTGGCCGGATCGGAGTCCAGGCCCAGGAGCAAGTCCGGCGAAGACAGGTGGAAAAAGCTGAGCGCATGGGACTGGATGATCTGCGCCAGGTTCAGGACCCGCCGCAATTTCACGGCGGCCGGCGGAATCTGGACCGCCATCAAAGCATCGCAGGCCTTGGCCGAGGCCAGAAGGTGGCTGACCGGACAGATGCCGCAGATACGGGCCATGAGGGAAGGCATTTCCTGGAACGGCCGCCCTTCGCAGAATTTCTCAAACCCGCGAAACTGCGTAATGTGCAATTGGGCGTCCCGGACCTGGTCATGGTCGTCCAAATAGATCGTGATTTTGGCGTGTCCTTCAATCCTCGTAACGGGGTCTATGCGAATCTCTCGTGGCATGGCTTAATGAACTCCTATCCAAATCTCGTCTGGGGCGCCAGGATGGGGGGCCGGCCCTCCAGAATTTCCGAAAGGGTCTGATAAATGGCATCGGATGAGGGAGGACACCCCTGGACAAAAACATCGACCTTCACAAACTCGTGAATGGGCCGCGCCTGGGGAAGCAACGCGGGAACGACTTGCGACGGAACCAGAGGGTTGACGGTGTTCTCGAGGTAAGCCCTCTGGCAGATGGCCTCGCATCCAAACGGATTACGCATCGAGGGGACGTTCGAGGTCACGGCGCAATCCCCCAAGGCGACCAGGATTTTGGTCCGCGCGCGAACGTTCTTGATCTTTTCCAGGTCTTCGGTGCTGGAGACCGCGCCCTCTACCAAGGCGACATCGACCCCTTTGGGGAACTCTTTGATGTCCACCAAAGGACTGTAAACCAACTCAGCCTGGACCGCCAGGCTCAAGAGGCGCTGGTCCAGATCGAGGAACGACATATGACAGCCCGAACATCCGTCGAGCCATACGGTAGCCATCCGAACTTTTTTCACTGCAACTCCTCCCTCATCAAATTCAGGTAAGGGACAAACTGCCGGCGCTTGGACATCTCCGCGACCGATTTTCCCTTTTCAGACAAAGCGCCCGTCGGACACACCTGCACGCACTTGCCGCAGCTGGTGCAGGAGTCGGACGACCCCCACGACTGGTTGAGATCGGTGATCACGCGCGACTCGATCCCCCGGCCCATGATGTCCCAGGTGTGCGCCCCTTCGATCTGGTCGCACACCCGCACGCAGCGCGAGCACAAAATGCACCGGTTGTGGTCCATCGTGAAACGCGCGTGAGAGGCATCCACCTCCAGGGCGGGATACATGTAAGGAAAGCGCACGTGGGACATCCCCAGGTCCTTGGCCATCGCCTGCAGGTCACAGTGGTTGTTGGCCACGCAGACCGAGCAAATATGGTTGCGTTCGGCAAAGAGCAGTTCCAGGATCCGGCGCCGGTAGCGGGCCAGTCGGTCGGAGGTGGTCGTGACCTCCATGCCTTCGGTCACCGACGTCACACAGGCGGGGAAAAGTTTCGGGCTCCCTTTCACCTCCACCAAACACAACCGGCAAGCTCCCACCGGAGAGAGCCCCTCCAGGCTGCAAATCGTGGGGATCTCGATCCCGTTTTCCCGGGCGACCTGCAAAATGGTTTGGTCTTCGGTCGCGCTGACTTCCTTGCCGTCAATGACTAACGTCTTGATGTTCGGTTGTGGACTCATGCGGACACCCCTTGGGCTTCACTCTTGATGCGGCAGACGCCGGCCGGGCAGCGCTTTTTCTCGATGTGCTCCATGAATTCGTCGCGGAAATACCGCAGGGTGCTGTTGACCGGGTTGGGCGCGGTCTGGCCGAGGCCGCAGAGGCTCGTGTTTTTGACCAGATCGCACAACTCTTCCAGCAGCGCCAGGTCATCCAGGCTCGCGCGGCCTTCGGTGATTTTGACGAGAAGGTTATGCATCTGCGCCGTGCCCACGCGGCAGGGGATGCACTTGCCGCAAGACTCGGTCATGCAGAACTCCATAAAGTAGCGCGCGACATCCACCATGCAGGAGGTCTCGTCCATGACGATCATGCCGCCAGAACCCATGATCGATCCAGCTTTGGCGAGCGAATCATAATCCAGGGGCATATCGAGATGCTCGGCGGGGATGCAGCCGCCGGAGGGGCCGCCGGTCTGGACGGCCTTGAATTTTTTGCCGTCCGGAATGCCGCCGCCGATGTCAAAAATGATCTCGCGCAGGGTGATCCCCATGGGGACTTCGATGAGCCCCGTGTTGTTGATCTTGCCGGCCAGGGCGAATACCTTGGTCCCTTTGCTTTTTTCCGTTCCGATCGAGGCGTACCAGGCCCCGCCTTTGCGGACGATGGGGGCGATGGACGCCAGGGTTTCGACATTGTTGATCAGGGTGGGCTTGCCCCACAGCCCGGATTGGGCCGGAAAAGGCGGACGCGGACGCGGAGTGCCCCGCTTGCCTTCGATGGAAGCGATCAGCGCCGTTTCCTCACCGCAGACAAAAGCGCCGGCCCCCATGCGGATGTCGATCCGGAAATTGAGCGGCGTGCCGAAGATACCGGTGCCGGAGAGCCCCAGCTTTTCCGCCTGGCGGATGGCGATTTTGAGACGCTGCACGGCCAGGGGATATTCGGCCCGGACATAGATGTAGCCCTGGCTGGCGCCCACGGCGTAGGCGGCGATCGCCATGCCTTCCAGCACGCGGTGCGGGTCGCTTTCGAGGACGCTCCGGTCCATGAAGGCCCCCGGGTCTCCCTCGTCCGCGTTGCAGATGACATATTTGATGGGGCTCACGGCTTTGCTCACCGTGCTCCATTTCAAGCCCGTGGGAAAACCGGCGCCGCCGCGGCCGCGCAAACCGCTCGCGGTGATTTGCTGGATCACCTCCACGGGTGTCATCTCCGTCAAAGCCTTATGCAAAGCGGCGTATCCTCCGGCCGCGATATATTCTTCGATGCGCTCGGGATCGATGAGGCCTGAATTTTCCAGGACTACTTTCAGCTGGCGTTTAAAGAAGGGGGTGTTGGTGGGGCAGGGCGAAGCGTGGGGCTGTCCGCCGGAAAGCGTGCTGACCAGATCCCCGGCCTGCTCGGGCGTCACGTCCTGATACAGCGCGCCTTGAGGCTCCACGGAAACGAGAGGCCCGGCCTTACAAAGGCCCATGCATCCGACCGATTTGACCTTACAGGTGGCATCCAAGCCCGCCGCCGTGACCGCCTTGGCGAGTTCCTGTTTGACCTTATCTCCCTGGGACGATGCGCAACTCGCCGCCATGCACACATGGACGCGGCTTTTGTACTGTTTCTGGGCCTCCAGCTCGCGCTCGGCGATTTCCTGCAGTTCGTCGAAAGTCATGACGTCCACTCCTTCATTTTATCGAGGGCCGCGGCGGGAGTGAGTTTTCCGGCGATGACCCCGTCAAAAACAGCCGCCGGCGCCAGGCCGCAGGATCCGAGACAGCGCGCGGAAAGCAGAGACACCTTGCGGTCGGCCGTCGTTTGCCCGGTCTTGATGCCGTAATGCTTCTCCAAGGCCTCCGTCATCTGGGCCGCTCCCCGGATGTAGCAGGCCGTCCCCAGGCAAATGACGCAGGTATGGTCCCCCGGGGGTTTCATGGTGAAAAAGTGATAGAACGTCGCCACCCCGTACGCCCGGCTGAACGGGACGTGGAGGCAGGCGGCCACGAACTGCAGCGATTCCTTGTCCAGAAAACCGAAGCACTCCTGCACGGTGTGCAGCGCCTCGATCAGGGCGTAGGATTTATAGCCGTGCCGGCGCATGGTGGCATCGACCAGCTTCCAGCGGTTATCGGTTGACGGCGGTTTCGGTCGGGTTGTGCTGATCATGGTCAAGGGTCCTTCCGGTTGTTGCGCGCAGGGGAACGGAGGCTCTCCAGCGGTCGTCTGCATATTTATAGCACGTTCTCTGGCTTTCCAACATGATCCAGATCATGTTGTGCAGGCCGTTGGCTGGACGGGGGCCGGAGTCTTCACCGCGCCACCCTTGTCGTCATCCCCCGCGCCTGCCTGCCGGCAGGCAGGGTCTCTGGCGTGGGACCCATCATCCTGCGCCGCCGGCAGGGACGTGTCCTTCCTCGCGCTCGGGTTTTTGGCGCCCGCTCGAATGGGACCAACCACCCATCCTCCGCCTTTGCGGAGGCCTGCCCCATTCCTCGCGGGCCTGTCTAACCCAAGCGTCTCGTCCGGCCCCATCCCCGCCGTCAGCGTGACGCGAGGATGGGCATGGGGACAAGAGGGAACAACGAATCCGATTGGAAGTGTAGGGGCGCACCGCCTGGCGACCTTGCGTTAATGAGAGCCAGGTCCCCCTCCTTAGAAAATGGGCAGGAGGGCTGTGCGCCCTGCCAATAGACACCTATCGAACGGGAATCGGCCGACGGGAAATCGATGAAGATTCATGGGAACTGTAGGGGCGGTCGCCAGGTACTTATAAATTGATCAGTTGGCCCTGAAGCTGAATAATTCACGGATGATTTCGATGCTGGCCTGAACAGCCTGCGGGGTCTTGAGGACGCTGGAAAGCAAAAGTACGCCCTCTTCAGTAAAAACGTAAGGCAAGAAACGTGCGCGCCGTTTTTTCAGAGCCTGGTATTCTTCTTGGGTTATTCTGAACAGATCTTCCGGTGGGAACCGGGTTTTATGCCGCGCCACCATTCGCCTCAGCTGTCCGGCTGAGACCCCAAAGCAAGCGGCGACATCTTTATCGAGCGCAACTCGTTGACCACGAACGAAGTGGCTTCGCTGATGAAGTCGATTCAGCAGCGTCGAAACCGGGATTGTTTCAGGCAGCATGGCGGTGGAGTATTTCAGCGATGAAGGATTGGTAGGGGACCTTGTACTGCTTGGCTCTCTTTTTAAGATTGTCCAGATCCTGCTGGTTAATCCGGATACTTAAAACGGCTTCTTTCCGGCGCCGCGCGACGGCATCGGCGATCCGCCTAAATTCGGCCTCAGGAACATCGACATATTCTCCCTTCAGCAACGCATTTTCGATATCCCGCTCCACTTTATTGAGTTTCATATAAGCAGCCCTCCTTCCCTAAAACGTTTCGTGTATTTCCGGCTCCGATAAGCCGTTGTTAGAAATATCCCCTCGTCATTTTCGACATAAGGAACCAGCCAGATGTAGCCTTGAAAATCAAAAAGCATCAATTTCTGATGAGGGCGGCCTGGGCGATCCTTGATGGCGACGACTGGCGCCTGAATAATTTCCTCAAATAAAATACCTCGATGCTCCTTCAGCCACAAACTTTTTAACGGGTCCCACTTCAGCTCCTTCAAGAAACCCTTCTTAGTTTAACATATGTATGTACATTTGCTATTACATTCTTTACAGACCCATCGCTCGGACGAAGTGATGGCTGTAACCCTCTACCTCTTAGAGGCAATTCCGGCGAAAATATTCACGAGAATTTTATGAAGGGATTGGATTTTTGACTTGAGGGGGCGGGTGTCTTACGTGTTCACTCGACGTCGAAGGAGAGGACCTGGATGATCGTTCCGGGGAAAAAGGCGAGGTCGATCGTGGCTTTTTCGAGGATCGTTCCCTTGGCCAGAAGCTGAAAGGTTTCTTTAAACGATTCCTCTTTGACCCCCGTCAAGACGCCGACCTTGATATGGACTCGGGTGACGGTTTTCGCCCCTTCCGCCGCGGCGTGCTGACAGATCCCCTTGATGATCGGCTCGATCAGATGGGTTTCATGCATGGAGAGCTCCAATAATGTCTTCGGCCAGAGTTTCCAGGGTTTGATTTACCGGGTCGGACATCTCGTCTCCTATCGATAGGGTTTTTGGCTGAACGCCCAGGAGGTAGATGTCCGCTTGGGTCTGGTTCTCCAAATACTCGATGAAAAGGTGCGGCGACATATCGTGCGTGGTAAAACCGCTTTTCAGAATCTCCGCTTTGCCCAGGAGAGCGTATTCCCCCGGCGATTTATCCAAGTGAACGGCGTCCACAAGGACGATCGTATCGGGTTTTTCCTTCACGATCTTGCCGGCATAACTTTCCGGCGCGCTTCCGGCGTCAATACAGACTGCGCGGACCTTTCCCGTTAAGCGTTCGATCAGCCGCGGCCCAAAGGCATCGTCACCGCGCAAAGGGTTTCCGATCCCCACCAGAACTACTTTGCCCCTGAAGTTCATCGCCCTTCTCCATGGACACCCTCCAATGGGGAGCACGCCTCCTCCGCGTACGGGGTTCTGCTGGCCGTCTCAAACGGGGCCAGCTCCCCATCCCTCATCTCCGATGAGGGGTTCCACCCGTTCTTCGACGGCTTCCTGAACCCCGTCATCGCGGATACCGGCGCACTCCCCATCGGAGGGCATTCAGTCAGGAAAGAGAAAGTCTCCGGAGGGGCTGGGGTCTGGAGCGCGCCTTTAGACCATCCGGGCTGCCGACGGCTGGACGGGGAAAACCCCCGTGGCAACGGGGGATGGGGGGTAGCGGCCAGCCAAGGCAGCCGCCAATCAACTCGCGCGCGGAAGGCTCCAGCCCTCCGGAGACCTTTTCTCGCCCATGGAGAAGTGCGATGAACCCGGGATTTCCTCATGCAAGGACGGCTCCGGTGTCCGCGCTCGTGACGTGGAGGGCGTAACGGGCCAGCCAACCGCGCGCGACCCGCGGCTTGAAGGGCTTGAGGGCCTTCAGGCGCCGGAGGATTTCCTTTTTGGGAAGGAGGACGTCCAAGCGGCCCTTCGCGGCGTCGATGCGGATGGGGTCGCCCTTCTTAAGAACTGCAATCGGCCCGCCGGCGGCGGCCTCGGGCGACACATGCCCGATGCAGAGGCCGCGCGTTCCTCCCGAGAAGCGGCCGTCCGTGATGAGGGCCACGCGCAGCCCCGCCCCCGCGATGGCAGAAGTGGGGGAGAGCATCTCCTGCATGCCGGGCCCGCCGCGCGGTCCTTCATAGCGGATCACCACCACGTCGCCGTTTTTCACGCGGCCGTTTAAGACGCCGGAGAGCGCTTTTTCCTGAGATTCGAAGATGTTGGCCGGTCCTTCAAATTGCATCATGTCGGGCGAGACGCCGGCAGTTTTGACCACCGCTCCTTTCGGGGCGATGTTCCCAAACAGAATCGCCAATCCGCCGGTCCGGCTAAACGGCTTTTCCACCGTGCGGATGACATTTCCGTCCGGCCCCGGGGCGTTTTCCGTCATCTCGCGCAGAGATCCCGTGACCGTCTTGGCATCGAGGTCCAGCCCGCAGGCGGACTTGGCCGCCTCCTTCAGGATCGCGGCGATTCCGCCCGCCGCATGGACGTCCTGCACGTGGACGTCCGGCCGGGAAGGGCTCACCTTGCAGATGCAGGGTGTTTTTCGGGAAAGCTCATTGATGCGCTTTAAGTCGTAGTCGATCCCCGCTTCTTTGGCGAGCGCCAGAGTATGGAGGACCGTGTTGGTGGAGCCGCCCATCGCCATGTCCAGAATAAAAGCGTTATCGATCGCCTGCCGCGTCACGATGTCACGCGGGCGTAGTTTCAGATCGATGCAGCGCTTCAGGGCTTTGGCGGCCCGGCGCAGGAGGTCCTCCCGTTCCGGGTTGGGAACGGGACGGCCACCCTCCCACTTTTCGGCCGGGATGGTGCCGTTCCCCGGAAGCGCCAAACCAACGGCCTCGCCGAGGCAGTTCATAGAGTTGGCTGTAAACATCCCGGAGCAGGAGCCGCAGCCCGGGCAGGCCCGTTCGGCCAGCCGACCCAGGTCTTCCTCCGACATCTTGCCCACGGAATGCTTCCCGACGCCCTCAAAAACGGTGATCAAATCGGAGCCGTCTTGGCCGGCCAGCATCGGCCCGCCCGAAACGTAGACGGCCGGGATGTTCAGGCGCACCATGGCGTTATACATCGCGGGCACGATCTTGTCGCAGTTCCCGATCCCGATCCAGCCGTCGCAGGGATGGGCCGCGATCACCGTCTCGATCTGGTCACTGATGAGCTCGCGGCTCGCGAGCGAATACTTCATCCCGAAATGCCCCATGGCGACCCCGTCGTCCACCGCGCCGCCGATGTTGCAGTACCAGACGTTGTAGCCGAGGGTTCTAAGCTCCTGCTCGACCGCATGGCCGAGGCGCTCCAAGTGCGCGTGCCCGGGAATGTGGGTCGTGTAGGAGTTGACCACCGTCACAAACGGTTTTTTGCGGTCGGCGATCGACTGGATCACCCCCGCCGCCTTCATGAGCGAAGCCGCCGGAAGCATGTGGACCCCTTCCCCCACAATGCGGCTCCCGCGCTTCCGCAGGTTTTCAATGCCTTCGTTAATAAAATCTTTCTGTTTCTTAGACATAAAATCTCTCCTCGACAAATCACTCCGGATTGCTCTCAGCAGAATAGTAGCACAATCCTTCCTTCCTGGTGTTAGGCCCAGGGAACTTACCGTCGGTGAAAAAATAAAAATGAATAAAAACAGTCTCATTTGCCTCTAACTATTTAGAGGATGGGAATCCAGTGTTGAGATGCGAAAGGAAAATGTAAAATGGAACAAGCAAATAATGAACTTTGTCTTGATCTCATGAAGAACTCACCTAGAATTACCAAAAATTCATATTGGACAATGGCGCCGGAATGTGGGAAATTCCCTGAGGACTTCAAAAATCGTCTTGTTTGCGGTGATGTCCTACAGGTTATAAAGTGTCTACCCGATCGTTCAATCGACTTAGTTGTAACCTCTCCGCCATACAACTTGAAGAATTCAACTGGGAATGGCATGAAGGATGGCCGCGGCGGCAAATGGTCGAACGCGGCATTGCTAAAGGGCTATTCCCACCATAATGATTGCATGCCACATGCCGAATATGCGAAATGGCAGCGCGAGTGTTTGAAAGAAATGTTGAGAGTTTTGAAGGACGATGGAGCCATTTTTTATAACCATAAATGGCGAGTGCAGGCCGGTTTACTCCAAGATCGGAACGACATCGTACAAGGATTCCCGGTTCGCCAAATTATCGTGTGGAGACGGAAAGGCGGCATCAACTTTAATCGGGGCTATTTCCTTCCAACTTACGAGGTCATTTATTTAATCTGCAAGCCGAAATTTAAACTTGCGCCGAAGGCGAATGCATTTGGAGACGTATGGGAATTTAATCAAGAATTGCATAATCCGCATCCAGCTCCTTTCCCTGTCGTTCTCATTGAGCGCATCATTTCATCGACCAAAGCTCAATTAATTCTGGATCCTTTCATGGGTTCAGGAACAACAGCCGTCGCTGCAAAGAGGCTCGGGCGTAATTTTATCGGAATTGAAATATCTCCTGAGTACTGCAAATTGGCTAATCGCAGGCTTCAAGATATCGACAACTTCAAAGCTCTCCCTATTCAATTTCAGCATCATTCGCAGGATGCCCTATCCTTTTCTCTGACGACGTGAGCTCAAGTAATGTGATCCGCGAGCTTATGAAAAAAGCTCGAACAGGTCGACTTCCAAATTCGCAGCAAATCGTTGCGGAGACATTTGCGCAGTTGGGGTTGATGCAGGGGAAGGCCCAGCCCGATCAAGTCCGTGCGGATTTTAATCATAATCTGCGGCTTGCCTTTGACCGAACACTTAAAGTTTTGGAGTCATACGAGGCCCCGATCTACGGAAAAATCGCCCTCGGCAATTTCGTCAAGCAGCGCGAAAATGATGTCAAGAGAGCCGAAAGGCAGCTGAAATCGAAGAGCTTAGGGCAGATCGTCTCAAACCTACTCGAAAAGTGGTACCCCTCCTTATTGCAAATATTTTTAAGTGTCAGTCAATCTCGCAAGACGAGAGGTGGCAAGGATTTCGAACTTGAGTTGAGCGGATTGTTTGATCTGGCGGAGATCCCATTTGAGATGCAGAGATCAAAAGATCGTGTCGATTTTTTTCTTCCGTCCGAAGCCGTTTTCCGCACAGATCGGAATAAGGCACTCATAGTCTCAGCTAAGCGAACGCTTCGCGAAAGGTGGCGCGAGGTCGCTGCGGAACTTTACGAGATACGATCGCCAAACGTATATTTAGCAACTGCCGATGACGATATTAGTGATGAGAAGGTTAAGGGACTAACTGATCATAATGTCTATCTATTGCTTTGGGACGAAATAAAAAAGCAAAAGTTTTCTACTCATCCAAAAGTAATCGGTTTTTCTGAATTCGTGAACGACCGCCTGCCAGCCTTTGAGGCTCTTTGGAAACGGGAGATTAAAAGCTCAACTTAGAGAATTTATATAGTGGTCAGGGTCGTCTGGCGCCGGCAGGGGGCGCAGAGGATCTTGAATCGGTCGGAGCGGCCTTTGTCCTGGGCGGCGGAAACCAGATTGGGGTCCAGGATACCCAGGTCCTGCAGGCGGGACTGGTAGAGCGTGGGGCTGGAATAGGTGAGTTCCCCGATCTTCTGCGCAATCCACTTCAGATGGTCCTTGCAGGCGACGGCCTCCCCGCAGACCTCACAGAGCTGGAGCTCTTTTTGGATCGTTTCAAACGACTCGCGCCTCCGGTCGAAGAAGGAAAGCTCCCAGTCATTAGATGCCCTGATGCCTTCGTGGTTGGCGATGCAGTGGGCCTGGCACTCGCTGCAGAAAATGCAGGTGTCGGTGTAATGAATCATGGTCCGGAGGGCTTTGCCGTTGCCGATCCGGTCGTCGTGCGCGATGGCTCCGACGGGGCAGACTTCCTCGCAGGCCAGGCACCCGACGCACTTTTCTTCATTGAACTTGGGCTGGCCGCGGAAATTGGGATGAGGATGGAACGGTTTCTTGGGAAAAGAGGAGGTGTAAGGCCCTACGAGGAGAGCCTTCACCGCTTCTTTGAGTTCTCTCAGTTTAGGCCATTTCACAGTTTCTTCCCCTGGTCCTCGGCATAATGGTCGACGACGGTGCCCTTCCAGAACTTGATGCCCCCGCGATGGGCGCTGCGCGCAATCACGTGCGCGGCCACGGGGTTGGTCAAGGCAATGATGTAAATGCACAAGAGCGCCTTGATCCCGGGGGAGGTGAACCCCGTCATCAAAAAGGTCCCAAAAAGGATGCTGCAGGTGCCGAGCGTAATGCATTTGGTGGCCGCCTGAAGGCGGAGATAAACGTCCGGCAGCCGGATCAACCCGATGCAGCCGAAGAGGTCGAACGCCAACCCGACCGTGATGAACGCGAGGCCGGCCCATTCAAGAATCAAGGTCTTTTCCCTCCAGGAACTTGCTGAGCGCCAGAATCGTAATGAAGCTTTGCAGCGCCCACGCCAAACCAATGTCCAAATACCAGCTCCTCTGGGTGACGATCGTGAGCACGGCGCACAGGCCGATGATCATGATCCCGAGCAGATCGACCGCCACAATGCGGTCGGCGCTCGTCGGCCCGCGGGCCACCCGGTAAAGGCACAAGAGAGAGGCCAGGATCAGGACATACAACGCCCGGCCAAAAAATCCCACAAGAGGAAGCTTCGGGTAGAACAGGAACGGGAACGGCCGCCACAGGATGACGGCGAGGACCGCCGCCAGCGCCGCCGCGCCGGCCAGCCATCTTGCAAACTTCATGGGGTTCCTTCGTTCCTCGGTCATTCGTAGATCCTTCTCAAAATATGCGCAAAGCGTTCGATGATGACGCGGGCGCGCTCGTCCGCATGTTCCGGCGAAACCGTCATGCAGTGGACGTAAAGAAAACCGGTCACGGGATCGACGTCAATCGACGTGGTCCCGGGCGTGAGCGAAATCGAATTGGCCAGCACCGTCAGCGCCAGATCGGTCTTCAGGCCCGTCTGCACGCGGACCACCGCCGGGCAGATCGGGAGCCGCGGATGGAGCACGCGGTAGGCCACGTCGAGGTTCGCCTTGAAGCATTCCCACCAATAGACGGGGAGGTACCACGCGCAAAAATACCAGAAGCGCTTGGGCGTCAGGATCCGAAGGCATGACGTTTCCACCGGGAGGTCCCAGGTCAGGCAGGCGGCCAAGGCCGCCACGGGAATACCTAAGACGAGGGCCTGCCAACCGGGCGGCCAGTTCAACAAGCCCCAAACGACATAGCAGGCCAGAAAGAGGAAAAAGGAGCGCTTAACCAAGGGTCCCTCCGAAAATCTTGGCGTAGGCCGTTCCGTTCAAGAGCACCTTGGACGCCGGACCGATGAAGAGTCCCCGGATTCCGGGGAGAAAGAGCAGGCCTCCGCCTAAACAGACCAGTGCGAGCGCGATCATGGCGATCTGCATCGGGGCGGGGACTTCCTCCACGGCGCGCCAGCGGTCCGGAAGAGGTCCCTGGAAAACCTGTTTGAGCGCTTTGGTGAGGTAGCCCAGCGTCAAGACCCCCGCCAGGACTGCCCATGCCGCGTAAGCGAAATGTCCGGCCTGGACCGCGGCAAAAATGATGAGGAGCTTGCTCCAGAAACCGCCGAACGGGGGGATTCCCGCGATCGACATCGCCCCGGCCATTCCCGCGCGGCTGGTGACAGGCATCCGCTTCGACAAACCGCCCAGTTGTTCCAAGTCGCGCGTCCCCGTGGCGTAATCGACGGCCCCGGAGGTGAGAAAGAGGAGGGACTTGCCCACGGAGTGATTGAAGAGGTGAAAAAGCCCGCCCACGATCCCCAGGGGAGTGCCGAGGCCGATCCCAAAAACGATGTAGCCGATCTGGCTGAGCGAAGAGTAGGCCAAGAGCCGCTTAAAGTCCTGCTGCCCGATGGCCAGGAACGCCCCCGTGCCCATGGAAAGCGCTCCGAGAAAAAGCATGACCGACGAGAGGACGGGGGTCATACCGAGCACGCAAAAGAGGAGCCGGAAGAGCGCATAAATGCCCAGGCACTTGATGATCAACCCCGAAAGCATCGCCGAAATGGGCGCAGGCGCGGAGGGATGGGCGTCGGGCAGCCACGCATGAAAGGGAACGATCGCCGCCTTCATTCCGAACCCAACGACCAGAAAGACCGTCGCCAAAAGAACGGCTTTGTTGGCGGCGCCTCTCTCGGCTAAAACCTTGGCCATATCGGCCATGTTGAGCGTGGAGCAGGACCCGTAGAGGAACGCGATGCCGAAGATGATGAAAAGGCCTCCCAGGGTGTTGATCACTCCGTACTTGAATGCCGCCTCCATCTCGCGGCGCTCCGTCCCGAAGGCGACCAGCGTGCAGGCGGACAGAGACGTGATTTCCATGTACACGAACATATCGAAGAGGTCCCCCGTCATGACGACGCCGCTCATCCCCGCCAGCACGAAAAGAAACAGGGTGTAATACAGCCAGGTCGAGGTATACATCCGCGCGTAAGAGACCGAATAGAGCGCGATCCAGGAGGCCACTCCATAGACGGTGATCAGCATGAAGGCCGTCAGGCCGTCGCACACCATGGGGATCCCCAGAGGAGGCTTCCAGCCGCCCATAAAGTGAAAGAGCGGCCCGTGCGCCAGGACAGCCCGCCCGACGACCAGAGCCAGCGCGAAGAGCCCGCCTGGGACCAGCATCCCCAGCGCCTCCGGGAGGCTTTTCAGCCGCCGGCCGAGGAGGGCGATGAGGAAGCCCCCCGTGAGCGGCATTGCCACAAAAAGCGGCAGGAGTTTGGAGACCGTCATCCCTTCAGCTCCTTGATCTTGGTGATATCGAACGTGCCGTGCTTCTCATAGAGCCGTATCGCCAAGGCGACCAAGAGGATCGTCGTCGCCAGGCCGATGACGATGGTGGTCAGGACGACCGATTGCGGCAGGGGATCGACCATGTTTTCGATGGTGCTTCCCGGCGCCATGATGGGGGCCCGGCCGTTTAACCGATAGCCCATCATGATGAAAAAGAGGTTCGCGGAATATTCGCAGATGATGATCCCGATGATCATCTTGATGACGTTCCGCTTGCGGAGGACCGCATAGAGCCCGATGCAGAACAGAACGAGACAAAGGTTGTAAACCATCAGTCTTTTTTCCTTTCCGGTGCTCCGGGCTTATAAAGGGTGAGTGTGGCGTAAATCCCAATGAGGCTCGCCATCACCACCAGGCCGATCGCGATGTTGCAGACGGGAATGATGCCGGCGCTCCAAAACTGGAAGGCCTGACCCCTGCCCAGAAAATTGAAGAAGAAAGAGCCGCCGGAATATCCCAGGAAGGCGATCGAAAGGAGGAACAAGGCGCCTACGCTCGCCAGACGCGGCGCAATGGGCTTGGTAAAGACCCGCAAGGCCACCTCCGGGCCGAAGACGAGCATCTGCATGATGAACGCCAGCGCCAGAATGACTCCGCCCGCAAACCCGTCCCCGTGCGTGATCTGGCCGTGCAGGATGATGTAGAGACCGAAAATGATCATCACCCGCACGACGTAGCGGGCGGTCGTGCGCACGACGAGCGAAAATCCCTGATCGCGCGGAGACGTCATTCTTCATCCTCCTCGGAATCTCCCGGGGCGATCCGTCCGATGCGGCGCAGCACCGTAAGCACCGCGAGGAAAGCGGTAAAAAGCACCGTGGTCTCTCCCAACCGATCATAGGCCCGGTAATTCAAGACGATCGCCGCCACAAGGTTCGTTGCTCCGGTCTGGGCAAAGCCGTTCTGCAGATACTGCGAAGACACGCGCATGAGCGGATATCCGAATTTCGGCAGATCACGCAGAGCGAGCGAAATCGCCCCGAGGAACATCACGATGAAAATCGCCGTGATGCTCGTGTTCAAGAGCCAGCGCCCCGAGGTGGAAAACGGAAGGTCCTTATGGATCGTCGACCGGATGAGAATGATCAGGACCAGGATCTCCACCACGAGCTGGGTGATGGCCACCTCGGGGGCCTTGAGGACCAGAAAGGTCATCGAAATCCCCAGGCCGATGGCGCTCACCGAGATGACCGCCGACAGAAGATCCTCCATCTCCACCGCGATCAGCGCGGCGATGATCATGAACACCAGCATGGCGTAGAGATCGATCATTCCGTTACCTCATCAAGACATAGAACAGCGCGCAGGCCCCCAACAGGCACCACGACAAATAGGTCGGCAGGACCCCGTTATGGAGGCGCTGCAGGGGCTTGGTGACGGCCAACGCCCATTGCCGCCCCACCTCGTAGGGGTCCAGGCGCTTTTTCTCGGCCGAACTGTAAAAGGTTTTCAGGCCCGGCAGTTCCTGGACCGTGTTATAAAACTCCGTCCCGGAAATTCGCATGTCGGGATGGTCTTTGGCGATTTCTCCGCCGACGAAAATCTCCGTTTCGCGCGTTTTCAGTCCGGCGCCCAAAAGATAAATAATAAAACCAATGGCGATGGCGACCAGGACCAACACGGTGGCGAGAGTCGAACCCCAGGCGCCGGAAAAGACTGGCGTACAGCCGAGCCCCGGAAAGATCAGCATCTGCAGGGGGACCCGATAAGCGAAGACGCCAAAAATAACGCACAAGAAGGCCAGGGTCACGGCGGGGATCCACATCGAGCGGCCGGTTTCATGGATGGGACGGGTTTGCTCTTTGGAAGGCTGGCCGAGAAAGACGGCGTGCACGACCTTCATGAAACTGGCCAGGGTCAACGCGCTGCCGAACATCGCCGCCACCAGCCACAACACCCACAGATGGCCGCCGCCGCGAGCGGTGTCGATGATCCCTTGGTAGATCATCCACTTGGAGAAGAAACCGTTGAGGGGGGGAACACCGGAGATCGCCAGGGCGGCCACCAGGAAAGTGCCGAACGTCACGGGCATGGCCCGGCCGAGCCCTCCCAGCCGCTCCAGATCGGTGGTTCCCGCGCTTTTTTCCACCGCGCCGGCGCCGAGGAAGAGGCAGGATTTGTAGATCGCGTGATTGAGCATGTGAAAGAGCCCGCCCGCGATCCCCACCGGGTTGCCCGTCCCGATCCCCAAAACCATATACCCCACTTGGCTCACGGCATGGTAGCCCAGGAGCCTCTTTAAATCGTGCTGGACGAGCGCCATCATGACCGCGGCCACGATCGTCACGCTTCCGATCACCATGAGGAAAAAGTTCATCGCCGGCGTCATCTGGAAGAGATTGAGTGAAATACGGGCCAGGAAATAAATTCCCAGGAGTTTATCGAGGGAGGCCGGCAAAAACGCGGTGACGGCGCTCGGCGCATCTTCGGCGGTATCGGGGACCCAGGAATGAAAGGGCATGGCTCCGGCCTTGGCGAAAGCGCCGGAAGCCAGACATAGATAAGCCAGAATGGCCGGGCGCGTGGCGAACGTTAAGTGGATTTGATCCATGCGGAGGGTGCCGGTCAAGCGCCAGATCAGGGCCAGCCCTAGGATCATGAGGGCATCCGAACCGCCCACAATGATCAAGGCTTTTTTTGCGGTCGCCGGGGTACTCGTTTTCTGCCCGAATCCGATCAAAAGGTAGAGCAAGAACGCCAAAAATCCCCAGAACACCAGGAAAACGATGAGATGGTTCGAAAAGACGGCGCCGCAGGAGGCCAGAAACGTGAGCGCGAGATACGCATAGTAGCGCGCAAGGTTTTCGCGGCCGCGCATCGAACCGCTGGAGTAGAGGAGCGTCAGAAGGAAAAAGAAAAGGACAAACGCCCCGATGAAAAGCGATAAGGGGTCCAGCCGGAATAATGAAAGTAATTGGGCTGTCATAGTGGATCCCGTCCCAATTCGTCATCCCCGGCGGTCGCAGGCGGGGGATCCATGGATCCCCCGCCAATGGCCGCGGGGGATGACGGTAATTTCAACACATCCATTCTCATGCGCCCATGTCCTTTCGGAGCCTCTCCGTCTTTTCCTGCGACAGCCGCACGAGGTCTTCACCGTTGAAAAGTTTGGTCCCCTGCGTGTTGCGCACCGCCAGCCGCTCCGTGCAGCAATAGCAGGGATCGATGGCCGCCAGGATGATCGTCGCGTCGGAAAGCGTCTCGCCGACGATGGTGGATTTGTACGTCGGAAGATTCATGAATGTGGGCGCCCGGACCTTGTGGCGGACGGGGCGGTTGGTGCCGTCCGAGCGGACATAATGAAACGTTTCACCGCGCGGCGCCTCGTGCGTGCCGATGCCTTCTCCCGGCGGGATGATCTTGAGTTTGGCGTCGATCTCTCCGGGCGGCAGCCGGGTCAAACAGTGCTTCAAAATCTTGACCGATTCATACATCTCCAGCACACGGATGACGAGCTTGTCGAACACGTCGCCGTTTTGGGTCACGATCATGTCCCACGCGACCTGGTCATAGGCCGCGTAAGGGGAATCCTTGCGGACGTCTCTGGCCACGCCGGACGCGCGGGCGGTCGGCCCGACCGCGCTGTACTGGAGGGCCTCTTCCTTCGAAAGGATGCCGATCCCCTTGGTGCGAGCCTGCAGGACAGGATCATCCATCACGGCTTTGCGCAGCATGTCGAGCGTGGGCACGATCGAGTCGATTTTTTTCAGCACGACGGGAATGTCCTCGGGCTTGATGTCCCTCCGGACTCCGCCGGGCCGGAACATCCCGTAATTGTTCCGGTTGCCGGAAAGGATTTCCATGACGTCGAGGATTTCTTCGCGCAATTTCCAGGCCCACATAAAAACGGTGTTGTATCCAAGGAAATGGCCGGCCAGGCCCAGCCAGAGGAGATGCGAATGAATGCGCTCGCCTTCTCCGATGATGGTCCGGATGTATTTGGCCCGTTCGGGGACCTCCACCCCGCCGACGTCTTCCACCGCCTGGCAGAAGGCGAACGGGTGGCTGGTCGAGCAGATCCCGCAGATCCGCTCCACGACGAAGGTGGATTGGTCAAAGGTCTTGGCCTCGGAGAGTTTTTCGATCCCGCGGTGGTTGTAGCCCACGTGCACGTCGATGGCGACCACTTTTTCGCCTTCGACGGTCAGGCTGAAAAATTCCGGCTCCTCCTGGAGCGGGTGGTAGGGTCCGATGGGGACGATCGTTCGAGGCATCAGACCCCCCGGTCCCGAATCGCCTTCGGGTCCCACTCTTTGTAATCGCGCCGGAGCGGATAGACGCCCTCTGGCCAGTCGTCCGAAAGGAGAAGCTTGCGCATGTCCGGATGGCCGCGGAAGTTGATCCCCAACAGTTCGTGGATTTCCCGCTCGACCCAGTTGGCCGCTTCAAACAGTGGCGCGAGCGAGTCAATTTCAGGGACGAAGCCGTCATTCCCCCCGGTTGTAGGGGGGGAATCCATGGGTCCCCCGCCAGTGGCCGCGGGGGATGACGTCTTAAAAGGCTTGGGAAGTTTGACGCGCAGCGAAAGGAGGAGGTTGATGTCTTCGAGCGTGAAGTGGTACAGGATTTCGAGGTGCCGGCGCGCATCCAGCCCGGTCGCGATATTGAAGCGCGCCCCCAGGTCCTTAAAGAGGAAGAGGGCCGCTTTCTTGATCGACCCGGGTTTGATTTCGACGTACACCCTTTGGGGGGACTTGTCCGTAAACTCGAGAATATCTCCCGCAAACTTTCCCTTAAAATCTTTAAGAACGTCTTCGCGCGTCATTGGGCTTGGGCCTTCACTTTCCCGATCAGTTTGACGATGCCGGCGATGATGGCCTCCGGCCGCGGCGGGCAGCCAGGGATGTAGACATCCACCGGAATGATCTTGTCCACCGGCACGGGGCAGTTGTAGCTGTTGATGAACATCCCGCGCGACAAGGCGCATTCCCCGATCGCCACCACGAGACACGGCTTGGGGACCTGCTCGTAGAGCCTCTTGACCCGCTCCATGGATTTGCGGTTGGCGGACCCCGTCACGAGCAGCACGTCGGCATGCCGGATGCTGCCGGCCAAGAGCATGCCGAAGCGTTCGATATCAAATCGCGGCGTGAGACAATCCAGGATTTCGATATCGCAGTTGTTGCAGCTGCCCGTGGAGAGATGGAACACCCACGGGGATTTGAGCAGCGCTGTGAGTTTTACGCTCATATCATTTCCCGAATAAAGCCAGCGCCACGGCGAGAATCGCCCCCGCCGTCACCGGTCCCCAGAAAAACCGCACGGCTTGATCGATCCGCACGCGGGGATTCGTGTTCCGGATCACCGTGAGTACGGCCACCAGGCCGATCAATTTCAAAACGCCGAAAAAGACAGGCCCGCTGCCGCGCTGGACCCCTCCGAGAAAAAGGATGATGAGAAAAAAGGGCAGCACAAAAAGAAGCATGTTCTTCGTCAACCGGTAGAGCGCCAGCGCGGGCCCGGAATATTCCACGAGCGGGCCGCTCACGATTTCGCTCTCCGCCTCGGCCATATCAAAGGGCACCAGCCCCAGCTTGGCCTGGACGCAGAGAATGGCCACGGCCAAGGCCAACAGGCCGGAGGGACTTGCCGCCACGGCGCCGCGCTGCATCTGGGCCTGTACGATCTCTCCCAGACGGAGAGAGTGGCTCGCTTTGATCACCGGCACCAAGACGGCCAGGATGAAAGGAAGCTCGTAACTCAAAATCGCTTTCATTTCCCGCGAGGCGCCGAGGCTCGCGTAGGGATTTCCCGACGCAAAACCGCCCATCATGATGCTGATGGAGGGGATCGCCAAGAGGTAGAGCACGACGATCAGGTCCCCGCCGAAGGTCCTGGACGGGTCGAAGTTGTTGAGCCACAGAAAGGTTGAGACCAGAATGACGCTCGCTAATCCCGCGACGGGGGCCGCGAAAAAAATCGCCCGGGAGGCGCCGGCCGGCACGAGGTTCTCTTTTCCGAGAAGCTTCACCAGATCGATGAGCGGCTGCAGCAGCGGCGGCCCGACGCGGTACTGGACGCGCGCCGTCACCTTCCGGTCGACCCAGCTGGCGAACAGCCCCAGGGCCGCCGTCAGGAAGAATCCGTAGACCACCAGATAAAAAAGGTTCATCGTCCTTCTCCATGGGCAAAAGAAGGTCTCCGGAGGGCTGGAGCCTTCCGCGCGCGAGTTGATTGGCGGCTGCCTTGGCTGGCCGCTACCCCCCATCCCCCGTTACCACGGGGGCTTTCCACGTCCAGCCGTCGGCAGCCCGGATGGTCTAAAGGCGCGCTCCAGACCCCACCCCCCCGGAGACCTTCACTTTTCAGTCCGAATGCCCTCCGATGGGGGGTGCGCCGGAGTCCGCGATGACGGGGTTCAGAAAGCCGTCGAAGAATGGGTGGAACCCCCACGGAGGTGGGGGATGGGGGGCTGGCCCCGTTCGAGACGGCCAGCAGAACCCCGTACGCGGAGAAGGCGTGCCCCCCATCGGAGGGCGCTTGGCCCATGGAGCAGGACGATGTTCCATAAAAAAATGAAATCATGCCTTCTCCCACCGCCAATGCGTCGAGTGAACCATCAAATGGTCGCCCACCAAAAAGGTGTTCTCGTCCAGCGCCGCATCGCCGCTTTTTAAGCTCAGCGCGCCGTGCGGGCACGATTGGATGCAAAGCGGTTCGTCCTTCTCGCTCCGGCGGTCGAGGCAGAAGTCGCAGTTATGAACGAGGAGCGGCACCTGGTCCGGATAAATGGTCCCGTAAGGACAGGCGTGCGAGCAGGACTTGCAGCTGATGCACCGCACCGGATGCCGGATGAGGAGCTTTCCCTTGTCCTTCTGCTGCTCGAGCGCCTCCTGGGGACAGGCGTTGACGCAGTGCGGCTCTTCGCAGCGCCGGCAGACGAGCGCATAG